>ULWL01054589.1_pt1 | contig 36787 bp, 38 predicted proteins | sample 1960171 | NCBI WGS metagenome assembly ULWL01 (sample SAMEA4835807, study PRJEB28245) | human gut metagenome | biome: gut microbiome; material: fecal sample | place: Denmark | collected 2008 | reverse complement strand
AATTTGAAATAACAAGGTCCAAGAATTTGTCCGCACCCCCGCTGTTCCAGAAAAGAAGTATGGTGATGAGAATTTTAAACTGGAAGTAACTAAGAAAGGTGACGGTGTTCTAAGCTATACGAGCAATAATACGAATGTCTTAATTGTGGATGAAAAGGGTAACGTAACCCTTCATAAGGCCGGAAGCGCAACGATTACTGTGAAGCTTGCCAAAACAGACAACTATCTTGGAGATACGAAGACAGTAGATGTTAAGGTGAAAAAAGTTTCCGGACATTTAGAAGTTACTACGCTAAGTTATGTCAAGACCTATGGTGATGCACCGTTCCAAATTGTAGATGCGATTTCTACTACAGGAACGATATCTTATAAGAGCAGTAATAAAGATGTAGTTACGGTTTCTAAAGATGGTACTGTAACTATCCATAATAAAGGATTGGCAACGATCACTGTATCTGTTCCAGAAGGAGACAACCATACGCCAGTTTCTAAGAAAATCAATATTACGGTTGAGCCAAAAGCTATTACCGTAAAGGCGAAGGATGCTTCCAAGATTTATGGTGATTCGGATCCTGAGCTGACCTATGAGGTATTGAACGATGGTCTAGTTGGTAATGATTCGCTTAAGGGAATCAAGGTGGAACGTGAAAAGGGAGAAGATGTGAAACCTGGTGGTTACACGATCTTTGTGGATGACGAGAGCTCAATCGTTCAGTCCATACGGAACCTGTTCGGCGCTAATCAGAATGAGAACTATCGTATCACTTATAAGCCTGGAGTTTTCACCATTAATCCGAAAGACATTTCAGATGCAAAGGTAACTTTGGGTGATTCCTTGACCTACAATGGTAAAGAACAAACACAAACCATTGCCAAGGTAGCGGTGGATGGAATAGAGGTTCCAGCAGATGCCTATATGGTGAAAGGCAATATTGCTAAGAATGCAGGAACTTATACTCTGACGATTATCGCAAACGAGGGTGGTAATTTTACTGGTACAAGGGAAGTAAGTTATACCATTGCCAAAGGCAATGCGAAGGTGACCAAATCAACCAAGCCTGGACAAAACAATACGCCTAAGACAGGAGAAAGTACACAGACATTCCGCTGGCTTTCTGTGATGTTTGTGAGTATTTGTGGTTTAGCTGGAATAATCCTTGTTTCCAAGAAAACGCGATATAAAGATCGATTCACCGAATAAAATTTTCAACAAAGTACGGCGATTACCCGTGATGGGAATTGCCGTGCTCTTTTTCTAATGTGATTTCGCAAACGGTTTATCTGTTGAAGGATGCGAAATTTTTTGAGGTTAGAAAGCTTGCGTGAAAAATACTTTAACACTTATAAGATGAAAAAATGGATATGGCCCTTATTTCAAGGGACTTAAGTTACTTTACATCATTGTACCTGTTTTGCGTAGATTCTTTGATGGATATAATAAGTGAACAAATTCAGATGGGAATCAAAGGTTTGTCGATAAATTTTTCAAACAAAATAAGCAGAAGGGATCCCATCAAATGCTCAATTGATTTTGCATGAAACTCGTTCTATAATATTCCTGTTAAAAAATGGGGAGCTGAAAGGCTGAGAGTAGGTAGAAATACCTTGACCCAAAACCTGATTTGGATAATGCCAACGTAGGGAGAATATCTTACTTTGATTGTTAGCTGCAGACCAGGTTCTCTGTAGCTTTTTTGTTTCCTAGAAGGAGGATCTTATGTTAAAAGATTGTTTAGATAATGTGCGAAAGACATGCCCATTAGTACACAACATTACCAACTATGTAACGGTGAATGATGTAGCTAATGTGATTTTAGCTTGTGGAGCAAGTCCGATTATGAGTGATGAACCGGAAGATGTAGAAGACATTACATCAATTTGTGGAGGGTTAAATATTAATATTGGAACCTTAAATAAAAGTTCGATTGAAGGGATGTTTCGAGCTGGTAAAAAAGCCAATGTGCTAGATCATGTGGTTTTATTAGATCCAGTTGGAGCAGGTGCAAGTGCTTTGCGTACCAATACCGCAAACGATTTATTAAAAGCCATTCATTTTTCGGTTATTCGGGGAAATATTTCCGAAATTAAAACTTTGGTATTAGGGTCTGGAACGACTAAGGGCGTTGATGCAGATGTAGCTGATGCGGTCACAAAAGAAAATCTAGATACCATGGTTCAATTTGCTAAAGACTTTGCGCAAACAACCGGTTCGATTATTGCGATTACCGGAGCTATCGATTTAGTTGCGGATAGTGATACATGTTATGTCATCTACAATGGTCGTAAAGAGATGGGAAAAATTACCGGAACGGGTTGCCAGTTATCTGGTATGACAACAGCCTTTGTGACGGCTAATCCAGATCATGCGCTTGAAGCAGTTGCCGCTAGTGTATGTACGATGGGACTAGCCGGAGAAATTGCTTGGAGTCATATGGAAGCTTCCGATGGGAATGCCACCTATCGCAATCGAATTATTGATGCCATTTATCATATGGATGGAGCAACTCTAGAAAAGGGTGCTAAATATGAAATTCGCTAAAGAAGATTTATTGTTGTATGCAGTGACAGATCGTCACTGGTTAAAAGATGAAACACTCGAAAATCAAGTGGAAAAGGCCTTACAAGGTGGAGCAACATTTCTTCAATTGCGAGAAAAGAGTTTGGATGACGATATTTTCTTGGCCGAAGCAAAAGAGATTCAAAAACTATGTAAGAAGTATCAAGTTCCTTTTGTGATCAATGACAATGTAGATATTGCCCTGGCTATTGATGCTGATGGCGTGCATGTTGGTCAAAGTGATATGGAAGCTCTAGATGTGCGAAAACGTCTTGGACCCGATAAGATCATTGGTGTTTCTGCCCAAAATGTCCAACAAGCTCTGTTGGCACAAAAACATGGAGCTGATTATTTAGGCGTTGGAGCCGTATTCCCAACGGGATCCAAAGATGATGCCGAAGATGTTAGTTTTGAAACCTTAAAAGCCATTTGCCAAGCTGTGGATATTCCAGTTATTGCCATAGGTGGTATCACCAAAGAAAATGTTTCGGAATTAAAAGGAAGCGGCATTTGTGGGATTGCAATTATCAGTGCAATCTTTGCCCAAAAGGATATCAAAGCCGCAACCAAAGAATTAAAGAAACGAACGATGGATATGGTTCAGTCATGAAGTATAGCATCTTTGATGTCGATGGAACTATTCTAGATTCCATGAAAATATGGGATGTCTTGGCAAGCCGAACGGTAAGAAGTCTCGGTAAAGTGCCAGAGGCTAATTTAGATCAAATCGTTGCCAAGATGAGTTTAGAAGAAAGTTCTAGCTATATAAAAGAACATTATCAACTAAGTTGTAGCGAAGCCCAAATTAAAGCCGAAGTTTTAAAGCAACTTGCGACATTTTATCGCGAAGAAGTGCAATTGAAGCCAGGCTTTAAAGACTTTATTTCCCATTTTGATTCCCGGAATGTGATTGCGACAACTTCGGATAAAGCTTTAGTTCAACAAGCTTTACAAAGACTAGGCATCGATGCGTATTTTGAGAAGATCTTTACTTGTACGGAGATTGGAAAATCGAAAAAGGAACCCGATATTTATTTAGCCTGTGCCCAATACTTTCACCAAAAACCCGAAAATGTATTTGTGTTTGAAGATGCATCGCATTGTATTCAGACCGCAAAAAAAGCAGGGTTTCAAGTAGTTGGGGTACAAGATAGTGAGGATATATCATCGGATTGCGATGGTTATATAGAAGATTGGCGGCAAATTGGGGGCACCACCTTATGTCGCGATAGAAAATAATGCAGGAAGGAGTTTTATGATGAAAACAGCATTAACAATTGCTGGAAGTGATTCCAGTGGAGGCGCTGGTATCCAAGCGGATATCAAAACAATGTGTGCAAACCATGTCTTTGCCACAAGTGCTATTACCGCATTAACGGCACAAAATACTTTAGGTGTTACAGATATTATGGAAGTAACACCAGATTTTTTAGAGAAGGAACTCGATGCGATTTTTACGGATATCTATCCTGATGCCGTTAAAATCGGTATGGTTTCCAGTTCGCAATTGATTGAGATGATTGCCAAAAAATTACAGGAATATCACGCAAAAAACATTGTGGTAGATCCCGTCATGGTTGCAACCAGTGGAGCCAAACTGATTAGTGACGATGCGATTGGAACCTTAAAGAGTACTTTATTACCTTTAGCTACGGTTATTACACCAAATATTCCCGAAGCAGAAATCTTAGCGGACATGACAATTTCCAATGAAGCCGATATGCTAGAGGCTGCCAAAAAGATTTCCGAGAACTTAGGTTGTGCAACCTTAGTCAAAGGTGGACATCAGATCAATGATGCCAATGACTTATTATATACAAATGGTTCATATCATTGGTTTAAAGGAAAACGCATCAACAATTCCAATACACATGGAACCGGATGTACTTTATCAAGTGCAATTGCTTCAAACCTAGCTAAAGGGTATGACTTGGAAGCATCGGTACAACGGGCCAAAGATTATATTTCTGGGGCTTTGAGTGCCATGTTAGATTTAGGAAAAGGGTCTGGTCCAATGGATCATTCTTTTGCGCTGGATAATGAATTCAGCAAGGAGAAAGATGCATGAAACAAACTTCTTTATTTGAAAATGGATTGATCTGGTTTGGAGCCGGTCTTTCGATTGCGGAAATATTAACCGGAACTTACTTAGCTCCTTTAGGATTTAAAGTAGGACTTTTAGCAATTTTGTTAGGGCACGTGATTGGTTGTGTTTTATTATTCTTAGCCGGAGTTATTGGAGGAAAGATGCGCTTAAGCGCTATGGATTCAACCAAAATGAGCTTTGGTCAAAAAGGATGCTTACTCTTTGCGGCCTTGAATGTTTTACAACTCGTTGGCTGGACAGCCATCATGATCTATGATGGGGCCCTGGCTGCCAATGGCGTAGTTCATACGGGCGCTTGGGTTTGGTGTTTGATCATCGGGGCTCTGATCTTAGTTTGGATTGCCATTGGAATTACCAATCTAGGCAAACTTAATACCGTTGCGATGGCAGCTTTATTTATTTTGACATTAATGTTAAGCAAGTTTATTTTCTTTGATGGTCACGCAGTAGCCTTGACAAGTGATACAATGACATTTGGAGCTGGTGTAGAATTAGCCGTAGCGATGCCGTTGAGCTGGTTACCTTTGATCAGTGATTATACCCGCGAAGCCAAAGATCCAGTAAAAGCTAGTTTAGTGAGTAGTGTAGTGTATGGAATTGTAAGTTGCTGGATGTATTTGATTGGTTTAGGCGCTGCCTTATTTACGGGAGAATACGATATTGCGCAAATGATGTTAAAAGCCGGACTAGGAATTGTTGGTTTATTAATCATTGTCTTCTCAACAGTTACGACAACTTTTCTAGATGCTTATTCAGCTGGAGTTTCCAATGAATCCATTGTGTCAAAATGGAGTGGCAAACATGTGGCAATGGTTGTGACTGTGATTGGCATGGTTGCGGCAATTTGTTATCCAATGGATAATATCACAAATTTCTTATATTTAATTGGATCGGTTTTTGCCCCAATGATTGCGATTCAGATTGCGGATTTCTTCATCTTAAAGAATGATAAGCGCAGTCAAGCCTTTGATGTTTTAAACCTTGTATTATGGTTTATTGGATTCATTGCATATCGCTGGCTTATGACGATTGATACACCAGTCGGAAACACTTTACCATGTATGGTTATTACCATTGTGCTAAGTGTTTTGGTACATAAAGGATTGAAGCAAGAAAAATAGTTTTAAGGAGGAATGCATTATGCCATGTACAACCATTTTAGTGGGAAAGAAAGCCTCATATGATGGTTCTTGTATCATCGCCAGAAACGATGATTCAGGCGCTGGTTCTTTTACACCAAAGAAATTTGTAGTTACAGAACCTAGCCAACAAGCGAGAAAATATCAATCCGTGATTTCTGGTGTTGAAATTGATTTGCCAGATAATCCCATGCGATATACCGCCATGCCAAATGCCAAAGCAGGAAAAGGTATATGGGCGGCTAGTGGTGTTAATGCAGCCAATGTAGCGATGACAGCTACGGAAACAATTACCTCTAATCCACGCGTTTTAGGCGCCGATCCATTGGTTGAAAAGGGAATCGGGGAAGAAGACTTAGTTTATATTGTCTTACCTTATATTCATACGGCTAAAGAAGGGGTAGAACGCCTGGGCTCTTTATTAGAAACTTACGGAACCTATGAAATGAATGGGATTGCGTTTGCGGATACTGACGAAATTTGGTGGTTAGAAACCATTGGCGGACATCATTGGATGGCTAGACGCGTACCAGATGATGTATATGTGATGATGCCAAACCAACTTGGCATTGATGCCTTTGATTTTACTGATACGAAGAATTATCTTTGTTCCAAAGATTTACAGGAATTTGTCGCAACGTATCATTTGGATCTTTCATTGGATGGCACCTTCCATCCTCGTGATGTATTTGGCTCACAGGATGATTCAGATCACATCTACAATACGCCAAGGGCATGGGCTATGGGACGCTATTTTAATCCGCATGATGCCCAATGGGATCAAAAAGGCCCACAAGCCGACGACTTACCTTGGTGTATGGTACCAGAAAAGAAAATTACGATAGAAGATGTAAAATACGCTTTATCAAATCATTTTCAGGGAACACCATATGATCCATATTTAAGTGCTGGAGATACATCACAAGCTGGTATGTTCCGTTCCATTGGTGTTAACCGAAATGATTTCTTAGCAGTGATTCAAGTAAGAGAAAAAGCGCCAACCATTGAATGGGTTGCCTATGCATCTAATGCCTTTAATGCCCTGGTTCCATTCTATGTGGATATCGAACAAACACCAGCGTATTTAAACAATACAACAGGGGATGTATCAACCGATAATTTCTATTGGTCAAGCCGCTTGTTGGCGGCAATGGCTGATGCAAGTTATAAACAATCGTTGATTCATATCGAAAGATATCAGAATCAAGTGGCGGCAAAAGCTCACGCATTGTTGCATAAATACGATGCTTTGATTGCCCAAGCAGAGGCTGGTAAAAAAATCACGCTTTGTCAGCAGGCCAATGAAGAGATGGCTGCTATTGCGAAAGCCTTAACACAAGATACCTTGAATAAAGTTTTGTATGAGTTAAGCAACAATATGAAAAATGCCTTTTCGCGTTCGGATGCGTAAGAGTATGCCAATGTGGCATACTTTTTTTATGCAAAATAATTTGAAAAAATACAATTTTGGTAGAAAATAGGAATGGTACATAACAGTTGTAATGAGGGATGGGATTTATGAATTTAAAAGAATTGAAAATTGGACAAAGTGCCATCATCAAAGCCGTTGGTGGTACCGGGGCTTTACGACAGCACTTTTTAGATATGGGTGTCATTCCAGATGCCGAAGTAACCGTTGTGAAATTTGCACCGATGGGTGATCCTATGGAACTGCAAATTCATGGTTATGAATTGTCTCTGCGTTTGGATGAAGCCCAAAAAATTGAAGTAGAACGGATTGATGAAAGAAGTCGAAAACACGATAGTGCCAAAGATATTAATAATACGGTTCACCCTGGTTTAGGTGAAACCGGAAAATTCCACGAAAAGGCGGATGAACATCCTTTGCCGGATGATGTGTGTTTGACTTATGCGCTAGTCGGTAATCAAAATTGTGGAAAAACAACTTTGTTTAATCAATTGACAGGATCAAACCAGCATGTAGGAAACTTTCCTGGAGTAACAGTTGACCGAAAAGATGGGGCAATTAAAGGTTATCCGAATACGTTAGTCACTGACCTTCCCGGTATTTATTCTATGTCTCCCTATAGTAGTGAAGAAATCGTATCGCGTAATTTCGTTTTAGAAGAAAAACCCAAAGCTATTATTAATATTGTAGATGCAACGAATATTGAACGAAACTTGTATTTAACGATGCAACTTCTGGAAATGAATATGCCAATGGTTGTTGCGCTAAATATGATGGATGAAGTGGCGAATAACCATGGCTCTATTGATATTAATGGTATGGAGAAGATGTTAGGTGTACCAGTGATACCTATTTCTGCGGCAAAGAATCAAGGGGTTGATGAGTTGATTCGCCATGCGATTCATATCGCCAAATATCAAGAAGGTCCAGGTCGTTTAGATTTTTGTGGTGAAAACGATTATGGTGGAGCTGTCCATCGTTGTATTCATTCTATTTGTCATTTAATTGAAGATCATGCGCAAATGGCCAAAATTCCGGTTCGATTTGCGGCTAGTAAAGTGATTGAAGGGGATCCTTTGATTCTTGAACGTTTAAAACTGGATCAAAACGAAAAAGAAATGATTGAGCATATTGTTCTTCAAATGGAAAAAGAACGTGGCTTAGATCGTAGTGCAGCCATTGCGGATATGCGTTTTTCCTTTATTGAGAAGGTCTGTGAACAAACCGTTGTGAAACCCAAAGAAAGTAAAGAGCGGATTCGCAGTCAAAAAATTGATCGTATCTTAACGGGTAAATATACCGCGTTGCCTTGTTTTGTGGGAATCATGCTTTGTGTTTTCTATCTGACTTTCAATGTGATTGGAGCGGGACTACAAACTTTACTGGAAATGGCAGTAGACTATGCAACGAAAGTTGTTGATCATTGGCTGACCGCAACACATGTAAGTTATGCCGTCCATAGTTTAGTAATTGATGGAATCTTTACCGGCGTAGGATCCGTCTTATCGTTCTTACCGATTATTGTGACTTTATTTTTCTTTTTATCTTTAATGGAAGATAGTGGATATATTGCCCGTGTTGCTTTCTTTATGGATAAGTTATTACGAAAGATTGGTTTATCAGGCAGAAGTATTGTTCCTTTGTTGATAGGTTTTGGTTGTACTGTGCCAGCGGTTATGTCAACCCGAACTTTGCCAAGTGATCGCGATCGTAAGATGACGGTTTTACTGACACCATTTATGTCTTGTAGTGCAAAACTTCCTATCTATGCATTCTTTGTGAGCTCCTTTTTCCCAGGGAAAGGGGGACTGGTCATGACGGCTTTATACTTCTTTGGTATTGTGATGGGAATTCTTGTAGCCTTTCTGTTTAAAAATACCTTATTCAAAGGGGAAGCTGTTCCCTTTGTCATGGAATTGCCGAATTATCGTTTCCCTGGTTTAAAGAATGTTAGTCAACTATTGTGGGAAAAAGCCAAAGACTTCTTACAAAAAGCTTTTTCGGTTATTCTTGTCGCAACCGTTGTAGTTTGGTTCCTACAAAGCTTTAATGTTCGGTTGGATATGGTAAAAGATTCCAGTCAAAGCATTCTGGCTTTGATTTCCGGTTGGATTGCGCCGATTTTTGCACCTCTTGGATTACAGGATTGGCGAATTGTCACTTCACTAATTAGTGGAATTATGGCAAAAGAAAGTGTTGTATCCACTTTACAAGTTCTATTCTCGAATGGTTTACATGCAGCTTTGACAACGATATCCGCAGCCAGCTTGCTGGTATTCTGTTTGATTTATTCACCATGTATTGCTGCCATTGCTTCGATTAAAAGAGAACTTGGGGCTAAATGGGCCTTTGGCTTGGCCGTTTGGCAATGTGTCTTAGCTTGGATTTTAGCCTTTGTGGTGCATTCGATTGGAATACTTCTATAAATGTAGGCAGGGATGAGTCCCCTGCCTTTTTTTTGTTACGTATCTGAATGCGCTTTCGCAATAGAAGGTATATCTGGTTATATAAAATAATATAGAATTGGATATTTTAGTATATCCAAAAAAGAATAAAATATCCCTTGTAGTTAGAGAGGATTGTTTATGAATAAAAATTCAACATTAAAAATCACCGTGATGGCATTGATGATTGCGTTATGTTATGTGGCCTTTACGTATCTGCAAATCAAAATACCAACACCAGCAGGATTTACTTCATTCCATTTAGGAAATACTTTCTGTGTATTAGCTGCCTTGTTGTTAGGTGGATTGCCAGGGGGAATTGCCGGAGCCATTGGAATGGGAATCGGAGATCTTATGGATCCAATTTATATCGTGGTAGCACCAAAAACGATTATTTTGAAAACCGGAATTGGTGTTGTGACTGGATTGTTTGCACATAAGTTTTTCCATATTCAGAAAAAAGAAGGAAAAGAATTGTATAAAGATGTTATTCTTTCTTGTACAGCCGGTATGATTTTTAACTTGATTGGGGAAACCGTATTGTCGTATCTTTATTATTTAGTTATTTTAGGTAGTGCCCAACAAGCTGCATCTTGCCTTGTGGTAGGAAAATTCGTTACGACTGCTGTAAATGCTGTACTTGCGATTGTGATTGCTTCGGCATTATATATTGCGATGTATCCAAGATTAAAGAAAAACGGAACTTTACAAAGATTAGCTCCAAAAGAATAAATCGTAGAAAAGCTGCCTTATTTGTGGCAGCTTTTTTCATGAATTCTTTTTTTATGGTCTGCATCAAGACAATACATAGTAAAAGTAGAGCGACTAATTAATGTATGATCTTCGTTGTATAAAGATACATCATAGATACAAGTGGAACGACCACTGGAAATCTCTTGGGCAATTCCAATAATCTTTTTTCCGTGACCGGGTTTAATGAAATTAATGGAACTATTTAAGGTGACACACTCTCTTCCTGATGCCAGACAAGCTGTACCTGCTGCGGTATCGGCCATAGAGAATAAAATGCCACCATGAACGATACCGTAAGGGTTGAGAACTTTGGGATCGACATGCAATTCAATTTTGGCATAACCGGGTTTTATTTCGGTAATTTCCAGGTTGTTGTGCTGGAGAAAAAGGGTTGAATGATTCAATTCGTATAATAAGTTTTCTGCGTTTTTCATAGTGGTTTTATTTTAGCACAATCATGTTATAATAGTCACATTACAAGGAGGGATAGACATGACAAGTTGGATTATCATTGGTGTTTTATTTCTATATATGATGTATTCACTCTATAATGCATTTTCTATTTATAAACAGCACACAACGGCATTAAAGGCGTTTAAAGCTAAACATCCTAATGCAAAGTTGTTTGATATCAGTAAGGGCTGGGTGGTTTCATCCGTAGCTATGTGTGCAATCTGTGTCTTAATTGCGATTTTTATTGAAAACATGCATGTAGAAGCTAGTAAGATTGTTCCTTACCGCGCATTATATATGGTTATCGCATTAATTTTTATCAGTATGATTTTTACTTCTTTAGCCGGAAAGCGAATGTGGTTCTGTGATGATGGTTTCTTCTTTGGAGATCGTTTCTTTAAATATAAAGATGTAGATCGTCGTGAACCAATTGGTGGCATTGGTTCCCATTCCCTACATCTAGTGATGAAGGATTCCTATTCTATTCAAATTAATAAGAAGATGGACGACAAAATCGATAATGAGATGAAGCTATGGAAAGCTAAAAAGAAAGCGCGTTCAAAATAGCCAATTCACAAACTTTCACATATTTACGACATAATAGAAATGGAATTCTTTTATATTATAACGATGAGCTAAGAAAGCTCACTTCATAATCAAATTCCCTTTCTTAAAACTTTCAGGAAAGCGCCTTGGGTTAAAATACGATATCTAAGGCGTTTTCATTTGTTTGGAATTGTCTAGGATTTTATAAACTCACCACAAATTAGATATAGTTAACTGTTTCCAACAGGGTCGACACATCAAGATGGGTGTATACCTTTTCTGTCACATCCATCCTGGCGCTATGGCCAAGTATCTTCTTGATCACTACGGGCTTGACGTCTGCCTCTGTCAACATACTTGCACAGGTATGCCGTGTATCATGCGGTGTATGATGCATGCGTAATGATTTCATGACCGGATCCCAGTGATACTTTCGGAAAGTGGTATATGTGTATGGTCGTATGCCGTCACGACTGATAAGCGTATCGGCGCCAACAGCCATCCAATCCTTGTAAAAAGGCATGACCTTATCCGCTATCGGGACCATGCGCACACCACTGTCGGTCTTGGATCGGACCACATCGAAGTACTGCTCATCCAGGTGCACATCCTCGCGTCTGAGACTGAGAAGCTCATCGATGCGTACACCGGAGTAGATCAGGGCCAGTATGATGCGCACCGTGTTATCATCCGTATGCTTCCACAGTCGCTTGATCTCGGTGGCCGTGAAGCGGTCATGCTCGGTACGGTTCGGATTCTTGTTACGATATCTCGACAGGTCGATATAAGACGACAGGTCTCGATCTGTGACGCCCTGGCCGATAGCATACTTGTACAGGGCGTTCATTATGGATTTGAACCTTTTAAGCGTTGGTGCATTCTTGCCGGATGCATTGATAGAGCGGATGATATCCTGGACAGTGAGGTCCTTGAACTTCATACCATAGACAGGCTCGAGAATCTGAAAAGCCGCACGGTAGCCTTTTTGCGTCGAATCCGAGACGATCGGGAAGTGGTCGGCCGACCCGCATCATATACTTCCTTGACCGTCATAGCCCTCTTTTCAAAGCCATACGGCGAGCTGTGGTACGCCTGGAGAAGCTCAAATGCATCGGTCCAGGTCTCCGCATATCCAATTGTCTTAAACTTTTTTCTAACTTTCTGAACATCCATATCAAGTTGTTTGGACACTAATACCCTAGCCCTATATGGCTTTCTGCGTGTGCCAGGTAGCTTGTCGATCCATCCAAATCCGTTTGGTAACCGTCTTAATTTCTTTGTCATGTTTGTACTCATTCCTTTCTCGTGTTAAAATGAGCACATAAAAAGGTATATGCTTCTCAGGCAATCTTTTTATGTACGCCCTTATTGACATGTACGAGATGTCAGGGGCTTTTTTTAGTGCTTTATTTTGCTAAATTCGGCACTTGCATTATTCTTAGTGCCATATTTTAAAAAAAATGGCACTAAGGAATATGTTATTGTCATTTTTATATTGTTTGTGGCACTATAAAATTTGAATTAGTTTAGAAAAGAAAAATGTTCTATTGCGTATTTGATCGTCATGAATTAATATCCCACTTTCAACCAATTTATTTAAGAGTGTGTAAACCGTCTTTGACGGAATATTTAATTTATTGTTGTCTATTAATTGTTTTGCTTTGAAAACAGGGTGTTCAAATATAAAATCAAGGATTTGAATAGAATGAGCAGAATTCAATACATCGACTATTTGATTTTTCATTTGTTCATAAAGGTTATTTATCGCAATTGCCTTAATGGTACTTTCATTAGAAGAATAAATGACCCCATTTAAAAAATATTTAAACCAGTTATTCCAATTTCCGGTAGATGATACGGAATTTAATGATTCTAAATATAACGATCTATTATTATTAAAGTATGAGCTCATATAAAAAGTTGGAAGTGGCAATTTTTCTCGGTAATATAAAAACAAAGGTATTAATAATCTGCCAATTCTACCATTACCATCTTCAAAAGGGTGAATCATTTCAAATTGACAATGAATAATTGCAGTTTGTAATAGTACATCAAAATCATCGTAGTGAATATATTTTTCTAAATTTGATATATATTTATCTGTTAGATTGGCAGGAACGGGAGTGAATACAAAACCATTTGCTGATACAATATAATTCTGTTGTCTTTTAAATTGCCCCGGGTTTTTTGATTCACCGCGAACATTGTTCAATAGAATCATGTGCATTTGTTTAATTATTTTTCCTGATAAAGGAAGTTTGCTGTCGTTAACACTGATTGTCGACATTTTATCAAGTGCATAGTATAGAGCATTACGATAGTTAGCAACTTCTTTCATTTCATCACGATTAACATCAGATGGAACATCAGCATCATATTTCAGTAAATCCTCTAATGTCGCATGAGTTCCTTCCAGTTTTGATGATAGTACTGCTTCTTGAGCGATAAGTGGAGATATCAATAAACTAGGATTAATCAAGTTTATCAAATATCCTCTATATTCACCGAATTTTTGATTTGCTTCATTTAGCAGTTTCATTGTATCTAAATTTGTTGTTAATTCTTTTAAATAATCAACTGGAAGCATTGGTGGGAAAAATGGAGTTGGGGCCTCATTTAGCAATTTATTTATTAGATTTTCCCCTTTTTTGTTGTTTTCCATTTCACATCTTCCTTTCTAATGATTCATCCCTATTCCACCTGCTCGGAACACGAGCTATTAAAGATATTTTTGTAACGATTCTATCAATTTATCTTCTAGATCATAGATATCATCAAGTGTATTGATATCATATCGAACAGGTTTCTTATTTTCGTCTGAAATCAATATATGCTTTTTTCTAGAATCCAAATTAATTCTGCATATCCATTTACGTGTGTTTTTATCAAGTAATACACCAAAATAACTTTCAGTGTCTTTGTAGGTAATGCGATCACCAGACACATTTTTTCTAAGTATAGCCTTTACAATGGCGAAAGCATTGAGCTCATCATAGGTAGTGATAATCTTACTAGTTTCTTGTTCTATTTCATTATCATCAATGGTTTCATCAGTATCAGAATTAGCAAGCGTTTCTTTAAATTTGTTTGACATTCGTTCATTTATATATTGATTGATAGCTTTTTTAGTTAGCGGTTTAAATTTATCTAGTACACGTTGATTCTTTAAACCATCATATACTCCATCATTTAAAATCATCCTAACAAAATCATCAGTTGGATTTTCTATTATGTCTTTAAACGCAGATTTTAATAACCCCATATACTTTAAATCTGAGGCTGTTCCTAGGATACTATCAATATCAAGATTATCCCTTATAAAATTCTTTAAATAATCAATCGATTGGTCATTCAACTGTTCCATGTTCAGAATATAAAATGGTTTGGAATCCATTACATTTGGCTGATCAAGATCACTGTAAAATTTATATTCAATACCGTTGGTCAAAATAGCAAATCTAGATTTTGTTGTACCGAAATATCTAAAAAGCTGAGAATCATGTTTCTCAAGTTTTTCATTACATGATTTTGCTTCAATTAAAATTATTGGTTGACCATCCCTCAGTATTGCATAATCAACTTTCTCATGTTTCTTGATGCCTACATCAGCTGTAAATTCAGGCACAAATTCAAGTGGATTAAAAACGTCATAACCTAAGACTTGAAAAAACGGAAGAATAAACGATTGTTTGGTTGCTTCTTCTGTTTCGATATTGTCCTTCAACGATTTGATTCTTTCACTCAATTGATACATTTTTTCTTGTAATTCCATGATTAACTCCTTTTATTATTTGAATTCCTTTTCGATATTAAAATTTTTGATTGATTTTTTTAGTTTACCAACGCATTTAAAACATGTATTCGATGGGTCTACTATTATCGGATCGTATTCGCTATTCATCGGACGAAGTAGAATTATATTATTTTGAATTATATATTTTTTGCATACAGCTTGATCATCATTTATGCAAAAGCATCCAATCATGCCGGAATAAACTGTTGACGTTTTCTCAAAAATAAGTAAATCTCCATCTGATATTCCAGCATCGATCATACTATCTCCTCTGGCTATTTGGCAGAAATAATTTTCTGGGTTTGACATTCCTTTTGCGGGTATTGGAATATATTCTAAAATATTATCCTCAATAAACATTCCATTACCACAACAAATGGGAGGATATAAAGGAACACGTATATAATCAATTCCTACGTTTTTGTAGATTTGTTCATCCTCGTTTTCGGTCCCTACTAAAATTGATGGAGATAATTTCAGAGTTTTTGATAATGCAGCAATTCTAGATCTTTTCATATCTCCAATATCTCCGCTCTCCCAACGCGAAACCGTTGCTTCACTTACATTACACGCCATAGCAATATCGGATAAAGTCAGGTTTAGCTCTTTTCTTCGAGTCTTAATTATATCTTTTAGCTCCATAATTCACCTCTTTTATATATTCTTATATATAATTATAAATAATTGTTGCATATACGCAATAATTAATACAAAAAAACACTATTTCTTGCGTTTATGTATTGGCTTACGCAAACGCAAGTTTTATTATATATACGTAGACGTAAGGAGGGTGAAATATATGAATCGATACTTGCTAGATATGCATTGCAAGCAAATGGGATTAACGGATGAGCATATTGCTCAGTTATTAGACATTAATACAGCAACTTATTATAGAAAAAAGGTTGGTAAATCTGATTTTACGCGTAAAGAAATGCAAAAAATAAGATCGGTTTTAAATTTAACTTTCTTAAAACTTTCAGGAAACCCCTTTACAATGTAGAGGGGTTTTCGTTTGTTACAATTGTAATAAGGATAAAGCTTGATAAAAAGGCTTTCTTTATTTTATAATCTTGATATTGGGGTGAAAAATATGGACTTTAGTATGTTTAACAGTAATGCCTTACAATGGGTCATTGCGATTATTTTAATTGGATATGTTACATATAATGCTTATCGAAGCATTAAAGTTTTTGGAAAGTATAAAAAATTATCGGCAGAATTTAAGCGCAATCATACGTGTGAAACCTATGGTTTTCATATGTATATGGTGTATCTTTTGTTAGTATTTGCGGCGCTTTGTTTATTGCTGGGATATTTAACCGGAAATGTTTTTGCTGCACCAAAGGATCAATTGTTCTATTATCATTTAGCTTATGTTGGTTTAGCAATTGTCTTTGTAGGACAATTCTTTGAATCTATGGCTAGACGTACGATTCTTTTTGCAGAAGATGGAATGTTCTATGTAGATACGTTCTATCGTTTTCGTATGATTACTTCCTATGAAGAAAAACAAGGAAGTATTTCGCGTCAATCCCGTGTATTAATTGGTGGAGATGAAATCGTTTTGCCACATGCGATGGCAGTCGAAATTCAGAATCGAGAAAGTGCTTGGAAAGCGGCTAAAAAAGCAGCGAAAAAAGCTAGAAAGTAAAAAATATGGCGGATAATAAGAAAACTAAAAAATCAAAACCAACAGGAGAGGCTACTGCTGCTAAGTATGTATTGGGAGTTTTAAAAAAAGCCCATGCGACTTCGCCAAATAAAGCGGTAGAAATTAGTGCTTTTAAAGATTTACCTTTATCAACACCAACTATTTCCTTTACGATTGCCAATTTTATAGATCAAGGAGTAATTCATCAAACCGAAGATAATCGATATTGGTTCGATGTAGCCAAATGGCAATCGATGGAAAAAAGTGTTGTGCGTGGCTATGCGATGAGCTTATGGGTGCCATTGGTATTAGGCTTGTTGGCGGTCATTGCATTTAAATTGATTTTCTAAGACTGTCTTTGGATAGTCTTTTTTTTGAAGGGAGGTTGCCATGCAGAAACCAAAGTCGTATGCCTATGTATTTTTTTGTATTCTATTGTGTTTTGGGTTTGCCATCGGCAGCAATTATGGACTTGAACGTATTATTCAACGCAATTTGATTTATGACATAAAAATGCCAAAAAATATTGGGGCGGTTTACATGACCTACAATAACCCGTTTTATTCGGTTGTTAATGAAGAAATCTCAAAAGTGGTCAAAAAACATGGCGATAATCTGATTACTTTAGATCCTTCACTTTCTTTAAAGAAACAAAAAGAACAAATTAACGATTTAATTGATCAAAGAGTCGATGCGTTAGTGATTACACCGGTGCGTTTTAAAGGCTTAACGAAGGAATTAAAACGGGCTAAACAGTATAATATTCCGGTTATCATTGTTGATACTGAAGTAGCCGATAGTAAGTTTGTTAGTTACAATGTCAGCAGTGATAACTACAATGCCGGGGTACAATGTGCTCAAGATATGATGGCGGAATTGCCAAGTGCACGAATTGCCCTTTTGGAACATAATAGTGCATATTCAGGATATATGCGAATCAAAGGTTTTTTGGATACGATTCAAGATCATCCTGAATACCAGGTTGTCAAACACATGGATTGTAAAGGCCAACTGGAAAAAGCCATGCCAGCTACAAAGGCGTTCTTAAAAGAAAATATTCCTTTTGACGTTTTGATGTGTTTGAATGATCCGAGTGCTCTAGGGGGCATGGCAGCACTAGAAGAAATGAATCAATTGGATGGAAAATACGTTTATGGAATTGATGGGACACCAGAAGCTAAACAATTGGTTGAAGAAGGGCGTATGCGCGCAACGGTTGCTCAATCACCTAAGACAATGGGACAAAAAGCGGCCAAGGCAATTTACTGTTTATTAGATCATAAGAAAATAGCTCAAAAAGTAGAAGTCCTTCCGGTGCAGAAAATCACCAAAGACAATGTTTCAGCGTATTTATCGGAGGAATGGCAATGATGGCGCAAATAAAAAAATATCGGCTCTGGATTGCCTATAGTGGAATTTGGATCTTAAATTTTTTCTTGTTCTGGTTAGTCGAAATTATTATGTACTATACGATGCAATCGGTGATCCGTATGAACCAGGCAGATAATTTCTTGAAGACAATCTATCATTTATCAAGTCATCCGATCCAAGATTTATTTGTGGCCTTCTTTGCGTTTGTGGCCTTGTTTATCTTTGTGAGTGTACGTAATGTGTTCTCTACACTCAGACATCATCAAGATTTCGTGGTCTATGTGGAAATATTGATGGCTTTACTCATTATGAAAAATGTGGCATTTGCCTCCAATTGTATTTTATTTATCGTTATGGCAGACGCCCTGTTATATATTGAAAAACCGGTGCAAAGAAATATTGCGTTAGGTATTGTCATGTTGATTTATCTTTGTTCCAACTATGGCTTTTTATCCAATTTGATTCCCATGATTTCTTTTACCGAATACTTGAGTGTATTTAACTCTTCAACTCGCGCTATTTTATCAGGTATCGTTACTGCTATGACAAGTCTCGTACAAATTGTCTTTGTCGTTTATATGTTCTTGTTCATTCAGATTCAAATGGATGAAACCCAACGTTTTGCGGCTATGAGTAATGAATTAAAACGTTTGAATATTCAATTAAAAGGTTATGCGAACATTCGTGAAAAAATGGGTGAAACCAAAGAGCGAAATCGTTTGGCACGAGAGATTCATGATACCTTAGGACATACGCTGACAGGTATCAGTGTGGGACTGGAAGCCAGTAAAGTGATGGTTGAAAAGAATCCCGATGCAACCAAGAAACAATTGGAGATTCTATCCGAAAGTGCGAAAAAAGGTCTGCAAGATGTTAGACGTTCGGTAGATAAATTAAAACCCGATGCCCTGGATCGCTATTCTTTAAAAGAAGCTTTGGATATTTTGATTGTTGATTTTCAAAAGATGACCAATGTAACAGTTCTATATCTCTGTCATTGTCCTTTAGTCAATCTGAATGCGGATGAAGAGGATTTTATTTATCGTATTGTCCAAGAAGGGATGACCAATGCTGTTCGTCATGGCCATGCTGATAAAATATATGTATCCATTGCGCAAACAGAGAACGATATCATTATTGTGATTGAAGATAATGGACAAGGTTGTGCCCATATTGAACCTGGATTTGGCATTCATCATTTAACCGAAAGAATTGAATTACTCCAAGGTAAACTTCGTTATTATGGACGAAATGGCTTTGAATTGATTGCAGAATTACCAATACGCAGGAGGTATGAAGATGATTAGAATTGCGATTGTAGATGACCAAGAGCTCATTCGAGAAAGTTTAAAAATCATTATTAATAGTGATTCCGATTTTGAAGTAGCTTCTGTAGCAGAAAGTGGCAGTGAGTTATTGGAATTTCTAGAAAAAGATGCCGTAGATGTTGTACTGATGGATGTACGGATGCCAGAAATGACAGGGGTTGAATGTACTCGGATCGTAAAGAAAAAATATCCGCAGACGAAAGTCATTATTTTAACTACATTTGATGATGATGAATATATTTTTGATGCACTAAAATATGGAGCAAGTGGGTATTTGTTGAAGGGATGTTCCCTGGAAGAATTAAGTCAGGCTATCCATAATGTTTTAGAAGGGGGAGCTTGTTTTAATCCCAATGTAGCAGGAAAAGTAGCCCGTTTCTTTACCCAAATGGCTAATTCTCCAAGCCCTGTGGTGGAGAATACTACTTTTGATACAGAATATGAATTGAGTGATACAGAATGGAAAATCATCGAACAAGTTGGCTTAGGTGCTTCAAATAAAGAAATTGCAGCTTCTTTGCACTTTAGTGAAGGTACGATTCGAAATTATCTTAGCGTCATTCTAGATAAGTTATCGTTACGTGATCGTACGCAGCTAGCTATTTGGTATGTATCCCGAGGTAAAAATGAATAAGCGAACAAAAACCATTCTGGTGAATATTCTTCTGGTGCTGTGCATAGGTCTGGGTGTATATGTGATACAAAGACCGGTTGTTCTTGAACTTGGCGTATTTACCGGAAGTAATTGGGATGTACCCAGTCCCCAAAATGGAAAAATCATTGACCATGCGATTGCTCTTTTTGAAGCGGAGCATCCCAATGTAAAAGTGAAGTATACTTCCGGAATTATAAAGTCCGATTATTCCAAATGGCTTTCCAATAAAGCTTTATCTGGAGATCTTCCTGATGTATTTATGGTTATGAGGGATGATTTATCAACTTTTGCGGACATTGGTATGCTGGATGATTTGAATGACGTTATTCAGAGTGATACAACTTTTGATGCCAAAAAGTACTATTCAACGAGTTATGAAACCGGAAATATTGGGGGTCATCAATTTGCCCTTCCGTATGAGAGCGTCCCAACTTTAATGTTTGTGAACCAAACTTTGATTAATGAGAACCATATTACGATTCCGAAAAACTGGACATGGGATGATTTCTATTCGATTTGCAGTCAATTGACAAAAGATACCGATGGAGATGGGGTATTGGATCAATTTGGTCAATATGGATATACTTGGCAGCAAGCTTTGAGCTCCAATGGAGCCCATGTCTTTAATGAGGATGGGACAAAATTGCTGATTGAAGATCAAAAAGCCATTGATGCGATTGCGTTTGTTCGTAATTTATATCGTTTAAATCAAGGTATAAATGTGACCAGTGCGATGTTTGATAAGGGACAAGTTGTTTTTTGCCCGATGCGCTTTAGCGAGTACCGTACCTATAAACCGTATCCATGGAGTGTAAAAAAGTATTCATCTTTTGAATGGGATTGTATTCCGATGCCGGCTGGTCCTAAGGGGGCTAATGCTTCAGAAATGGATACGCTGATGTTTGGTATGAGCAAGCAGTCCCATCATAAACGGCTAGCCTGGGATTTTTTGAAGACCGTATCGTATGAAGAAAAAATTCAAAAACAGCTCTTTAAGTATTCCCAAGGGGTTTCGGTATTAAAGAATATAACGAATTCGAAGACGGTGCAAAAGTATATTCAAGAAGATGCCCCGAAAGATCAAAACTACAATTTGGATTTCTTTGATGAAACCATGGAAAAGGCAGTAGTCATTCATCGTTTTAAAGAATACGATCAAGTATTCCCGATGATTGATAGTGAAATGCAACGTCTTTTAAATACGAATGAGGATATTCAAAAGGGGATTTCTGATACGGCTGAAGAAGTCGAAATTACCCTTGGCAAAAAATGACATTTGTCACAAGCTCTTATGATAAATGTACATTGAAAAGGATTTCATGCGCTTTTAAAATGTATATGTAGTGTGTGAAGAAAGTATCTGAATTATGTAAAAATATGTGAAGATTAACGTTTTAACAATTGAAAACGCTAACTTCATAAAGTATAATATGCTTACAAGAATCAACGGAGGAAAAGAACTATGAAATATGTGATTATGGTAAGTCATGGAGAATTAGCTCCAGGATTACATTCAGCAGTTAAAATGATGACTGGTGATCGTGACGATGTATTATCTACTAGCTTAAAAGATGGAATGAGCGCAGATGAATTTGCTGACAATTTCCGTACATTAGTAAAAGATATTACCGCTGAAGATGAAATCATTTTATTAGCAGACATTTTAAGTGGATCTCCATTTACAAATGCTTTAAATGTACTTTCTGAAAAAGATTTATTATCAAATTCCTTAGTTATTGCAGGTATGAATATGCCACTAGCAATCACAGCTGTCTTAATGAAAGATAACTTTGATGATAAAGATGCTTTAGCAGAAACATTATTAAACGAAGGTCGTACAGGTCTTACTCGTTTTGAAACTGAAGAAGACGAAGACGACGATGAAGAAATTTAATTGGTCGAAACGTAATCATACGTTTGAATAAAAAGAGGAGGAACATATCATGATTAGTTTTATTCGTGTAGATGACCGTATCATCCACGGACAAATCGTTACAAGATGGTCAAAAGAATTCCCTTGTGATGGTATCGTTGCTGTTAACGATAAGGCAGCAAAAACTCCTGTATTAGCAAAATCTTTCAAAGCTAGTACAGACAAGAAAGTGTTTGTTTGGACAAAAGAACACTGGAAAGAAAAAGCAGAAACAGTTAAAAACTCTGCTAAGAAGTATTTCTTAATCACTAAGAATCCAATCGATATGAAAGAAATCTTAGTTGATGATGGATTCGTTCCTAATGACGTCAAGACCGTTATTATTGGTCCATGTAATGACCGTCCAGGTACTACAAAATTAGGAAACAACCAAAGTATCACGCAAGAAGAAGCTGATGCGATTGAAGCAATCACAAAAGCTGGTTACACAGTTGAATTTGCTTTATTACGTGAAACTTCTATTGGTACTTGGGACAAATTCAGATCTAAATTCGGTTACTAAGAGTGGGAATAGTAAAAGAGTTTTAGATATATATAAAAAGGAGAGATTATAAAATGAGTTGGTTACAAGCAATTTTAATCGGTATCATGAGTTGTACTGCAGCTTCAACAATCGCTTGTTTAGGTACAACAGTAGGTAACTACACATTGAACCGTCCCCTTGTTGCATCATTATTTGTTGGTTTAATTTTAGGTGATGTTCAAGGATGTATTTTAATTGGTATTCCAATGCAGGTTATGTGGATCGCATTGGTTACTCCAGGTGGAACAGTTGCATCTGACTTACGTGCCGTAAGTTACATTGGTATCCCATTGGCATATGTAGGTGCAAAAGCAGCTGGTATGGATTTTGGAGGATCTGAAGCACAAGGTTTAGCTTCTAGTATCTCTGCCATGACTGGTGTTATCGGTATTTCTTTATTCTACGGAACAGCTATGATGAACTTAATTTGGCAACATTATGGTTGGGCTCAATTGAAAAAAGGAAACTTAGATTGTTTAGGAAAAGTTGATACAATTCTCCCACTAATTTCACACTTTGTATTATCATTCTTACCTGTTACTTTACTTTGCTACTATGGATCAGGTGCTGTACAAGAATTGTTCAAGAACTTGAACACAGATGTATGGTATATCAAGGCTATCCTTTCTGTAGGTAGTGTACTTCCTGCTGTAGGTATTGGTATCTTGTTGAAATCAGTTGTTACTAAAACTAGTGATTTGGTATTCTTTGCATTTGGATTCACAATTGCAGCTTCAATGAACTTAACATTAATTGCAGCTACAGTTGTTGGTGGTGTCTTTGCATTGATTAACTACCAAATGGCTATGATGAAGGCTACAGGCGTTGCTGCCGGTTCAGCTGATGATTATGACGACGAGGAGGATATTTAATATGAAAAAGATTTCTCAAAAGACATTAAATAATTCTTTCTGGCGTTGGTGGTTTGGAAACTTAACATGTTTCTCACAAGAACATATGCAAACTTTTGGTTACATGTGGTCTATGTTACCTATTATTAAAGAATTATATGCTACTAAAGAAGAGCAATCTAAAGCAATGGAAGCTTACTATCCATTCTTTAACACTGAACCTCAAATTGGTTCTATCGTAGTTGGTATTACAGCTGGTTTGGAAGAAGCTCGTGCAAATGGTGCAGAAGGTATCGATGATGAAATGATCAATGGTATCCGTGCTGGTTTGATGGGTCCATTAGCTGGTATTGGTGACTCTTTGATCGTTGGTACTTACATTCCTATCTTATTAGGTATCGCATTAGGATTCGCTGAAGGTGGATCTCCTATTGGCCCTCTATTCTATATTGTTGTATGGAACGCTACTTCAATTTGGTTCCAACACTTTGTATACTTCAAAGGTTATGAACTTGGAGGTAGTGCTGTTGAATTATTAGTTGGTGAAAAAGCAACAGCATTCCGTGAATCTGTATTGGTTATGGGTCAAGTTATCGTTGGTGCAATGGCTGCATCTTGGGTATCAATCTCAACAAACTTAGTAATTACGAGATCTTATGATCAAGCTACGGGTAAATTAACTAATGTCACATTAGGAGAAAAATTAGATGGTGCATTCCCTAAAGTTCTTACTATGGCATTCGTATTGTTTGCTTGGTGGTTAATGGCTAAGAAAAACGTTACTCCAGTTAAAGTATTGTTATTGTTCGTAGTCATCGGATTTGTAGGATCTGTAATCGGATTCTTAGGATAATTCAAAACTCAAAAGCGGAGGCTTTTAGCCTTCGCTCTTTTTTTAAAGGAGAAGAGTATTATGAAAATGTCAAGAAAAGAAAGAGATCAATTAGCAAGTATCATTCAACAAGAAAATGCAATGTTAAAACGGGTGAAAAATGTGATTCGTACATTAACTATCCTTTTGGTGATTTTTGTGATTCTGTTCATTTGGGGACAAAATAATATTACGGATCCTCTAATGCCGAATGTTTCTGATTCCGCGAGACAAGTATTTAAATGGGTTGGATTGATTGGAACTATCATCTTTGGCATTGCGACGGGATTGTCGTTTGTTTCCTATCGCAACGGTCGTAAGAGCTTATTGGCAAAAATTGATCGATACAATCAAAAAGACTAATCCGGCAATGCCGGTTTTTTTGTGCATATGTACATCACTGCCATCTGTTGGTATAATAAAGTTCGGAGTTGAAGAGTATGTCTAAGAAAATATCTATCACAATGTATTCCAGTGCTGATAAAGTTGCTGGCCAGGGTGTCGGCAGCGCATATAAAGAACAAGTTCGTTTAATTCAAGAAGGTGCGAGTGATTTATTTGATGTACGCATCAATAATTGGAGAAAACGCAGTGATATTCAACATTTTCATACGGTAGATCCTGCCTTCTTTTTAAAGATTAAGGGTCATCGCTCTGTGAATATAGCGTATTGTCATTTCTTACCAGATACTTTGGAAGGAAGCTTACATCTACCAAAGCTTGCTTTTAAAGCCTTTAGTAAGTATGTCGTTGACTTTTATCGAAGTGCCGATCGTTTAGTCGTAGTTAATCCATGTTTTATTGATGACTTAGTGGCCTATGGTATTGAAAGAGAGCGGATTTACTATATTCCGAACTTTGTTTCCAAAGAACAATTTCATATTAAACCCAAAGCCCAACGCCATGCGATTCGTCAGAAATATGGCTTCAAGGATTCCGACTTTATTGTCTTTGATGCTGGTCAGGTTCAAACACGAAAAGGTGTACTGGACTTTGTTGAAGTTGCCAAAAAATGTCCCGAATATCAATTCGTATGGGCTGGTGGTTTTTCTTTTGGCGCTATGACAGATGGGTATGAAGAGTTAAAAAAGCTACAAAAGAATCCTCCCGAAAATGTGCATTTCTTAGGTATTGTTCCACGTAATGAAATGGTAGATCTTTACAATATGGCTAATGTTTTATTTATGCCAAGTTATAATGAGTTGTTTCCTATGACGATTTTGGAAGCAGTTAATTTACAAATTCCTCTTGTCTTACGAGATTTGGATTTATATAAAGATATTTTGTTTAATCATTATTTAAAAGGAAAAGATAATGATACGTTTGCCCAATTGATTCGCAATCTTCATGATGAAGTTTCTTTATATCGTCAAGCCCAAGAAGATTCGAAAGCAATTTCTGATTTTTATTCACGGGAACATGTCTTGAAGATGTGGCGTGAATTCTATGTCGATGCGTTTCAACAAAAGAATAAATAGGATGGTTTATGAAAAGTCATAAGTATATTTTGAATATTCTCTTGATTGTATGCCTAACTGTTATAGCCCTTTGGTTTGCGTTAAAGGATAACTATCAAGTCGTACTTCAAGCCCTTAGTGAAATGAATCCCTTTGCCCTTGTCGTAATCTTATTATGGGGTACGCTTTATACGGTCGTTTGGGGTTTTGTTTATGCGGTATATGGACGGAAGTATGTAAAAAATTATTCCCTCACAAAAGGTATCATTGTCGCTTTTGTAGGTTCTTTTTTTGCGGGTATTACCCCAAGTAGTACCGGAGGACAATTTGGGCAAGCCTATATTATGTCGAAACAAGGCATTAAAGTCAGTGATTCTGCCAGTGTTCTCTGGGCCGATTTTATTATTTATCAATCAACGATGATGGTGTATGTTACCATTCTTTTCTTATTGCGCTATGCCTATTATCGGGCGCAATCCGGATGGTTTGGCATTATTTTATTGGGTTATTTAATCAATGTGATTGTCATACTTGCGCTCTATACAGTGGCGCTATTCCCAAAATTTTATATTCGTTTAGCGAATTGGTTGGCAAAGTTTTTATCGCATTTCCGTTTTATTAAAAATCCGAATAAACTGGTTCAATCTTTGACTCTGCAGGTAAGCCAGTTTACCAGCGAAGCAAAAAATCTGTCAAAGGATAAAAAACGCATTGCAATTTGTGTTCTGATTAACTTTGTGCGACTATCTTTATTGTATTCTTTGCCATTTGCGGTAGGAATGGCTTTACATATTCCTTTAAAGATGAGTCAAATGCTGGATGTTGTCGCATTGTCCTCTTTTGTCCTTATGGCAAATAGTTTTATTCCCATTCCCGGCGCCAGTGGAGGAACTGAAATGTTTTTTTCTCTGCTCTTTCATGGAATGATGGGTTCCTTAACCGGAGCTGTGATGATTTTATGGCGGTTTAGCTCTTACCATATAGTGATTATCCTTGGGGCTATTATTTTTGCCTTATGCAAGAATCATTATGCCAAAAAGAGTGCTAAGGAGATGTCTTCATGCGAATAGGTTTGTTTTCCGATGCATATTTACCCGATATAAATGGTGTTGTTTCTAGTATTGCGACTTTAAAAGCAGCTTTAGAAAAACTAGGACACACCGTTTTTGTCGTTTCCAATCATAATGGAATCAACGTGAAATATGATGCTGAGAATCATATCTTGCGTCTACCAGGTTTAGAAGTGAAAAAATTCTATGGATACAAAATGTCAAATCCGATTCAACTACGGGGCGAAGAATATATCCGCAAGATGGATCTGGATGTCATTCATGTCCATACCGAAATGGGAATTGGTCTCTTTGCACGACAAATGGCCAAAAAATATAATATTCCTTTGGTGTATACGTATCATACTTTGTATGAAGATTATTTACACTATGTGAATCCCAAAGACTTTCAAACAGTCGATCAAGCGGGTCGGCGTGTGGTTCGTTATCTTTCCAAACTGGCGGGTAATGGACCTATGGCTGTTATTGCTCCAAGCAATAAGACCAAAAAAGCCTTGCAGAGTTATGGGGTAAAAACGCCAATTTATATTGTTCCAACCGGTATTGATTTAAGTGATTTCTTAAAAAAGAATCTGGATGCGGAAAAAATTCAAGCAGTTCGTCAATCACTCGGCTTATCCGATGAGGCCCATACAGTTGTCTTTGTTGGTCGGATTGCCAAAGAAAAATGTATTGAAATGCCAATTGAAGCCTTATCAAAAGTAAAAGATGATAATTTGCATTTAATTATTGTTGGTGGGGGAACGGATTTAAAATTCTACCAAAATGAAGCCAAAGAACTTGGCATTGAAGAGCGTGTTCATTTTGTTGGAAAGATTCCGCGTGAAGAGATTCCTTATTATTATTCGGCTTTTGATTGTTTTGTCTCAGCTTCTTTATCAGAAACCCAGGGTATGACCTATTTAGAAGCTTTGGCTAGTGGACTGATGGTTTTTGGCCGTCGAGATGAAGTTTTAGATGGTTTGGTAGAAGAAGGAAAAACGGGTTATTACTTCGATGATGCCCAAGAACTAGCTGCCAAGTTGGATGCCTATTTTACTTTGCCTAAAGCGCAAAGAGAAGCGCACGTTTTGGATTGTGTAGCTAAAACCGAGCAATATAATACGGAACTCTTTGCCCAAAAAGTCTTAGCTGTCTATCAACAGGCAATCGACGATTACCATATGGCGTATCGTGTCGATAAAATTCTTTTCACAAAAGATGATTTTGTACGCTTATCCGTGGCACGGAAAAAGGATACCGAGGAAATTAAGATATTGATTCCGGATTCGGATTTCTTTGAGTTAAAGATTTCCAAAGGAACCATTTTAGATGCCTATACAGTTGCCAATTATCAATCGATGCAGAATTTATATGAAGCCTTCAGCAAGGTGAAACGCCGTGTTATCTTAAATGACTATACAAGTTATGAAGTGCGACAATACTGCAAAAAGAAATTGAATTTAGAAGACGATGAAATCGATGGAATTGTCCATGATTTAAAAGAGGCACATTTGATTGATGATCGCCAATATGCCTTAGAAAAGACCTTAGTATGGAATAGCTATGGACAAAATAAATTACAGATAAAAAAGAAATTATTGAAAGCCGGGATTGCCAAGGATCTGATTGAAGAGGCTTTACAACAGATTTCGGATGAAGATGAAGAAGGCAATGCCTATGAGGTGGCTAAACGTTTGGTGAAAGGCTTAAGTGCCCAATCACAAAATGTCATGCGTCAAACTTTGATTCACAAATTGGTGAAAAAAGGTTACTCCATGGAAGTTGCCACACGGGTTGGTCAATCCATTGAATTAAACTTAGATGAACAAAAGGCTTTACAAGATGCCTTGAAAAAAGCACAACGTTTATATGCTTCAAAAAGTGGCAATGAACAATTTCAGAGAATTCGTTTATATTGTATGAAACGCGGATTCTCTAGTGCCCAAATAGATGAGGCATTGGAAGGGGATAAAGATGATTAAAGATATTAAAGAAGCAGGAAAAGTAGAAGTACTTGCCTTGATTCGCAAGTGCGAACAATCAAAGACGAATAAGGGGACGCCGTATTTATCTCTTACTTTGGAAGATGCTAGTGGTTCTTTGGACGCAAAGTTTTGGAATTTGACCGAAGAACAAGCGAATGCCTTCCATGTCGGAATGGTTGTAGAAGCGCATGGTGATGTGATTTTATATCGTAATGCCCTGCAAATGCGAATTCAAAAAATGGAAGAAAAACCGGGTGAAAAAATCACGGATTATGTGCGTAGTGCACCAATGCGTACGGAACAGATGCAAGCGGAAATCCAAGGCTATTTGAATTCTATGGAAAATGTCGCTTTGTTTGAAGTGACTTCTACGATTTTAAAAGCGAATGAAGAAAAGTTTTATACTTATCCAGCTGCCACTCGAAACCATCATAACTTTGTGGGTGGACTAGCTTTCCATTCCCTTAGTATGGTGCGTTTGGCTTTACATATTGCCCAACAATATACCTATTTAGATCGCGATTTATTGATCGCGGGAGCCTTGTTGCATGATGTAGGAAAAATCATTGAATTAAGTGATGCGATGTTGCCAAGCTATACAGCCCAAGGAAATCTATTGGGACATATCAGTATTGTCAATTGCATGATCGATGAAACCGCAAAAGCTTGCCATGTAGAAGATCAAGAATGCATTTTATTATTAAAACATATGATTTTATCTCACCATGGCAAACAAGAATTTGGTTCACCGGTTTCGCCAATGATTCCTGAAGCCGAAGTATTATCTATGGTAGATGATATTGATGCACGTCTATTTATGATGAAAGAAAGTATAGATGCCACCGAACCAGGTGAATTTGGACCAAGAGTATTTGCCTTAGAAGGAAGAATGATTTATCGAAAAAAAGGAGATAGCGAATGAAAGTAGGATTTGTATCATTAGGTTGTGCAAAGAATTTAATTGATTCAGAAAATATGATGGCTATGTTGAAGGAAGAAGGACATGAAATTGTTGGTTCTCCGAAAGAAGCCGAAGCCATTATTGTGAATACATGTGGATTTATCGTATCTGCCAAACAGGAATCCATTCAAACGATTTTCGAAATGGCAGGATATAAGGAAAAACAATTAAAGAAGTTAATTGTTTGCGGATGCCTGGCCCAGCGCTACCAAGAAGAACTGGAAAAAGAAATACCCGAAGTGGATGCCATTATTCCAATTCGCGATTATGATCGCTTAGCGGATATCTTACGTCCTTTACTTGGCGAAGGAGATCAGAGCTTAATGTCAAAAAGCGAACGGGTTTTAACCGGAAATCCTTGGCAAGCCTATATTAAAATCAGTGAAGGCTGCTCCAACCATTGTGCCTATTGTGCCATTCCTTTGATTCGTGGTGATCAAAAAAGTCGTACGATCGAAGATATTGTCAAAGAAGCAGAGTATTTAGCTTCAGTTGGTGTAAAGGAATTAACGCTAATTGCCCAAGATACAACCAAATATGGATTAGATAATTACGGAACCTATAAGCTGGGAGATTTGATTCGTGCGATTGATAAGATTCCTGGTTTCCATTGGATTCGTATCCTTTATATGTATCCAGATGAAATTGTTGATGATGTTTTAGATGCGATGGCCTCAAGTGAACGTGTGGTTCCTTATTTTGATATTCCAACCCAACATGCTTCTACCAAAATGTTGCGCTTGATGAATCGTCGTTCATCCAAAGAAGAAGTGAAAGAAATTGTTGCCAAGATTCGTCAGCGTTTCCCTAAGGCGGTTTTACGTACGACATTGATTGTGGGCTTCCCACATGAAACGCAAGCCGATTTTGAAGAGATGATTGAATTCTTAAAAGAAATTCGCTGGGATCGTATGGGAGCTTTCACTTATTCCAAAGAAGAAGATACTCCAGCTTATGAAATGGATGGAGATATTGATCAAGATGTGATGGATGCCCGCTTAAAAGAATTGATGCAGGTGCAAGAAGGTATTTCTTATGAAATTAATCAAGCCAAAGTGGGACAAGTGATCGAAGTATTGGTAGAAGAAAAAGAAGCTTTAACTTCGCGTTATCGTGGTCGTAGTTATGCGGATGCACCCGATGAAGTGGATGGTCAGGTGATCTTTACTTGTGATCATGATATTGCGTTAGGTTCTTTTGTACAGGTGAAAATCACTGAAGCAAAAGATTATGATTTGATTGGTGTATGGCAAGAATCCAAGGCTTAGATAAAGTGGTTCATGATCAAGATCACATCTTGATTCTTGGTTCCATTGCTAGTGTGGAAAGCTTGAAACAAGGCATCCACTATGCACATCCATCCAATCGCTTTTGGAAAGTCTTATCGGCTATTTATGATTGTCCAACGACAACTGTAGATCAGAAAAAAGCCGTATTGGAAAAAGCAGGAATTGCTTTATGGGACAGCTGTGCAACTTGTATACGTAAAGGCAGTAGTGATGCAAGTATTAAGGAAGTTGTACCAAATGATATTCCGGGTTTCTTAAAAGAGCATCCGGGCATTGAAAAGATTCTATGTAACGGGAAGACCAGTTATCAAACAATGCGGAAATACTATCCGGAATTATTAGATAAAATCGAAGTACTGCCTTCTACTTCAGCTGCTAATGCACAAGTAAGTTTAGAAGAATTAATTGAGAAATATAGAAAGAGTTTAGGTGTTGATGATGGAAAAGATTTATTGGGCAAAAGTTAAAGAAAACGCAAAAATTCCTTCCAAACGATGGGAAGATGCAGGCTATGATCTCTATCCTTGTTTTGCGGAAGACTATATGGAGATTCAACCAAATCAAACCAAGTTGGTTCCTTTAGGAATTGCCAGTGCTTTTGATCCGAATTATGTTCTATTCTTAAAAGAAAGAGGCTCGACGGGAACCAAAGGTATGGCGCAACGTTCTGGAGTTATTGATTCTGGCTACCGTGGAGAATATATGGCACCGGTAACCAATGTGAATACTAAACCTATTCGCATTGCGAAAAAAGCTATTGTTGAAACTTGGAGCGAATCAGAAAAAGCCGCTTGCATCATTTACCCTTATGAAAAAGCAATTTGCCAAGGTGTTCTATTGGTGATGCCACAGATAGAAAGCGAAGAAATTTCTTTTGATGAATTAAAAGAAATGAAATCTTTGCGTGGGGAAGGAAAGTTAGGTTCTTCAGGAAAATAAGTATGGAAGAAGTATCATTTCGGATCGCAACTTTAGAGGATTGCCAAGCTATTTTAGATATCTATGCGGACTATATCAAAAACACCGCCATTACCTTTGAATATGAAGTGCCGAGTACGGAAGCGTTTCGTCAACGCATGGAAAATATTTTAGCAAAGTATCCATATGTAGTCGCTCAGTGTGGATCTAAGGTCGTTGGTTATGCCTATGCGGGTGTTTTTAAAGATCGAACTGCGTATGATTGGGCTTGTGAAGTCAGCATTTATTTGCATCTCGATGTACAGAAACAGGGAATTGGGAAACGACTTTATGCCTATTTAGAGGGGTATTTAAAGAAAATGGGCCTATGTAATGTTTATGCATGTATTTCTTATCCGGAAGTGGATGATGAATACGTAACCCAAAACAGTGCAAAATTTCATGCCCACGTAGGATTTCGCATGGTAGGCATCTTTAAACAGACTGGCTATAAGTTTGGTCGCTGGTATGATATGGTCTGGATGGAAAAGATGATTGGCGAACATAAAAAAGACCAAGCAGGTGTTACTTGGTTTTCCCAGCTTCCACATTAAAGTCAAAATAGGTGGAAGGATATGGTTCGTCTTTTAGGGTGAAGTGCCACCATTCACTTTCTAAAGGAAGAAAGCCATGGCTCATCATAGTTTCACGTAAGAATAAGCGATTCGCTTTTTGTTGCTGACTTAAGTGCGTGGTATGTAAAGGATGAGAAAGGGGATCAAATAAGTCAAAAGGAGATCCCATATCGATATCGCATCCTTTGTTCTCATCAAATAAGGTCAAATCAATGGCGCTACCGCGTGAATGACCGGATTTGTCGATAAGATAAGCATCTTTAAACAGCGAATCTTTATCTGTATGTGGATAAAAATAGTCTTTCATTTTTGTATCGTTGGGATCCTGTACCCAACGATAGAAATGATCCACAGCTTTTTGCGGGCGATAGGCATCATAAATCTTTATGCGATATCCAGCGTCTAAGAAAACGGACTGCACTTCTTGCAGGGCTTGAACAAGTTCTATCGTACCAATGGCAATCGGATCAATGTATCCATCGATTTTCTCGCCTACAAAATTGTACGTTGAGGCATAGCGAATATCGAGTAAAACATCTGGCAGAATTTTTTGGATTTCAACAAATTTCATAGTTTGAGTATAACATAGAATCCATTGCATAAAAAAAATTAATTTTTTTACTTGCAAAGGGGTATGTGCTGTGTTATATTAAATAGGCACTTGATGTGCAAGTAAAAAAATATTTAAATTGCGCCCATAGCTCAATTGGATAGAGCGTTTGACTACGGATCAAAAGGTTGCGGGTTCGACTCCTACTGGGCGCGCCATTTTTTATCGGGACGTAGCACAGCTTGGTAGTGCACTTGATTTGGGATCAAGGGGTCGCAGGTTCAAATCCTGTCGTCCCGACCATTATTTTTAATGGCTGGGTAGCTTAGTTGGCTAGAGCATCCGGTTCATACCCGGAAGGTCGTGAGTTCGAGTCTCACCTCAGCCACCAACGAGTTTTTAGGGACCCTTAGCTCAGTTGGTCAGAGCATCCGGCTCATAACCGGCGGGTCGTAGGTTCGAGTCCTACAGGGTCCACCAAATTACATACATATGCAGAAGTACCCAAGTGGTTGAAGGGTCCGGTCTTGAAAACCGGTAGGTCGTGCGAGCGGCGCCTGGGTTCGAATCCCAGCTTCTGCGCCATCTTAATTATTTTACATCGCGGGATAGAGCAGTCTGGTAGCTCGTCGGGCTCATAACCCGGAGGTCGTTGGTTCAAATCCTTCTCCCGCAACCAGGATGGTCCCTTAGCTCAGTCGGTAGAGCAACGGACTGAAAATCCGTGTGTCGCTGGTTCAATTCCGGCAGGGACCACCATCTTTTCAAAGATTGCCTCTAAGTTTTGCTTAGAGGCTTTTTTTCTTGGAGGATATATGCAAGCAATTTGTTTAGATATAGATAGAACTTTATTAAGTTCTAAAGGAAAGATATTAAAGGAAACCAAAGAAGCTTTACTACAATCACAAGCGCAGGGAATTCGTTTGATTTTAGCTTCCGGAAGACCTACGCAAGGTGTCTTGGAGTTTGCCCAAGAACTAGAAATGGATCAACATCATGGTTTATGCATTACCTATAATGGTAGTCAGGCTTTGGATGTACAAACGCATGAGATTCTCTTTAATGAAGCCATTTCAAAAGAAGAATGTAAAGCCGTCCTTCATCATTTGAAACAATTTGATGGCTTAACCGTGATGATTGATCATGGAGCTTATATGTGTGTAGAAGATGTCTATCGTTGTATGGTTGATGACAATGGAAAACCTTTTAATATTATGCAATATGAAGCAAGAGCCGGACACTTTTTATTAAAAGAAGTACCTGATTTAGAAGCGACTATTGATTTTCCGGTGAATAAGATTTTAACCTTTGGAAATCATGATTATTTAGAAGCAAATCATCAGGCAATGGCGGAACCATTTCCTAACTTAAGTGCGATGTTTACAGCTTATTTCTATTTTGAATTTACGGCGCAAGGGGTTGATAAAGCGAAAGCACTACGCTCTATTTGTGCACAAGAAGGAATTGATTTAAGCAAGGTTATAGCTTTTGGGGATGGTCAGAATGATTGCAGCTTGTTGGAGACTTGTGGCTATGGAGTAGCTATGGGCAATGCCGATGAAAAATGCAAGGCCATCGCAAATGCTTGTACTTGTACAAATGATGAAAATGGTATCGCAAAATTTTTGCGAGAGCGAGGAATCAAATATGAATAAATACTGGCTAGGCCCTGTAATTGGCGCTGTTATTGGATATTTCACAAATTATATTGCGGTGAAGATGTTGTTTCATCCTCGTCATGAAGTAAAAGTGTTTGGGCATGTTCTACCTTTTACGCCAGGGGCTATTCCTAAGGAAAAGAACCGTATTGCCAAGACAATTGGAAAGATTGTAGCTGATGAATTATTGACAGAACAAGATTTAATAGATCGTTGTCTAAATCCGGAATTGGAACAAAAAATCATTCAAAAATTGATGCAGCGACTAGATCAAACGCTTGAATCGTATGGAATTCAAATTCTCAAAGACGAGCAGAAATATCACCAGCTTGTTCAAATGACAGAAGAGAAAGCCGTAGATAAGATAATGGCGGTTATCAATGAATTAGATTTGGAAAAGATCTTGATGGAACAATGCATGGAAGTGATTGACCAGAAGATCGGGGATAATCCGATGCTGCGCTTGATGTCGGGAAGTGTTGTAGCTGGTTTATCGGCTCCCTTAACCCAACAAATTTCAACCTTTTTAAATGGCCGAGGAAAAGAAATTATTGCGGAAAAATTACGTTTACAATGGGAAGAATGGGAACAGGACAGTCCTTTAGAATTAGCGGAGCACATGGGCTTCTCGCAAGATCAATTAGAACATAAACTCCAAGAAACCTATGAATCCATGGTAGCGCAAGTGATTCCACTTCTACTGGATAAGTTAAATATTCAAGGTATTGTGGAAGAAAAAATCGCATCGATGAGTAATGAAGAACTCGAGAAGCTTGTCTTAACTGCGATGAAGAAAGAACTATCTTTAATTGTGAATTTAGGTGCTGTAATTGGCTTTGTTTTGGGATGTGTGCAATTATTGATATAATGAAAATAAAGAAAGTGGGAAGAAGGTATGCGATATTCAGTTGTCGTTAGTGTAAAAGCTTTTATTGATGAAATGGGTAAAAGAAATATGGGCGCTTATGCCGGTAGTATTGCCTTCTTTTTTCTTTTGTCGATGATTCCTATTTTGATTTTGACTTCCATTTTACTTCCTTTAGTTGGGTATTCGGAAGCTGATTTTGTTCATTTAATGACAAGTATAGTACCGGTGCAGGCGATTCCTGCTGTACGCAGGATCATTCATGAAGCGTATCGGCTATCCGGTACCGTTTTACCCATGACTTTGGTTGCTCTGATTTGGTCTTGTGCCCGTGGTATGTTGGGATTGATGTATGGATTAAATACCGTATATGCGGTAGAAGATGATCGCGGTTATTTTCATTTGCGGTTTTTAGCCACGGTTTATATGTTGCTGCTGATTGTCCTTTTTATCTGCATGTTGGTATTTATGGTTTTCGGGGAAATGATTCAGAATTTCTTAGCCACGCAGGTTCCTTCGATTCATGAAACCTTTGGCCGTTTGTTGCAATTTCGTTATGTGATTGTCATTGGAGCCGGTGTTTCTATTTTATCGTTGTTATACAAATTGGTACCAGCGGAAAACCAACCCTTGTTAGAGCAGGTTCCCGGAGCTTGTTTTACGGTTTTGGCCTGGATTATCTTTTCCAAACTATTTTCGCTTTTTGCCAATGTAACAACGTATTCTTTGTATTACGGCAGTTTGGCTGTATTGATCTTATTTATGTTTTGGCTGTATTGGTGTATCTATATTATCTTGATTGGTGGTTATATTAACTGGTATTTCCGCTATGCGATACGAATTTCAATTTTCCGGATAAAAGAACGACATAAAGATTAATCTGACGCTTTCCATAATGTCATACCACTTTATAATGGTGGACTAAAGGAAGGCGTTTTTTCGATGATAGAGAGTGGCAATTGCCACTCCTTTTTTGTTAGAATGAAATTATAAAGAAAGCTAACTATATAAAAGTCAACAGAAATTGATGA
>ULWL01078358.1_pt1 | contig 36868 bp, 51 predicted proteins | sample 1960171 | NCBI WGS metagenome assembly ULWL01 (sample SAMEA4835807, study PRJEB28245) | human gut metagenome | biome: gut microbiome; material: fecal sample | place: Denmark | collected 2008 | reverse complement strand
GTATGCATAGTGGTTGCTGGCGCAAAATACGCTCACTGCAACACTCACGCCTATAAAAGTTTGTCTGCCAGCGAGATGACAAAAAGTGGAATTTTTCATAAGGTGGGGGGGGATTGTATTCTGTATGGTGGATAAGTGATAATACAAGCAGTAATGCGGAATGGGATTATTCGAGATAATATTTGGCGGATAGCATAGTGTTGTGTAAGTCAAAGATGAAAAATATAAAATAATTCACTTTTGGTCTGTACAAATTGGGAATTTATGATATAATTAATTATATATAGTTTAGTTTTGGCGAAATTTATTAATTTTAAGGGTGGAAAATGATAGGAAAAAAGTTTGAAGGTGTGGACAATTCGCAAGAGTTGGTGTTTGGTGACGACAGAGAGTGCTTCAACAAACACAGTGTGAAGACAATCACTGATAGATACAAAGGAAAATCACTTTTCCACTTTTTCATTGGCAGACCTATTGAAGTGGGTAATAGCAGACGTGTTTGCCCTATTTATGATTGTTCGGGCAACGGGAAGGACAAACTAGAACACGAAGATTTTGCTGAAATTGCTCTTGGTTCGACCGAGCAAATGCGTGCAATTCGTGATGAAATTACCAAAGACCACAAAAAGATGATGAAAGAAATCGAGAAAATTGGCGGGGATTTTGATGACGAAAGAGTGGCAGACGAGTTGTTATTCAGCAAAGAATCTGCGTTGCACGCGCTTGGCTGGATAAGAGTATTTCAATTTATGCAATACGATGGCAGTGTGGAATGTGTGATTGACTTGCCTTGCGACAGATATTATAAGATGAAAGCGGAGCCAGAGCAATTTGACACCCTGATGGCGCTACTTAACCGCGGAGTGATTAGAGATGAAGAGGCGATTGACCTTGCGGAAGACCGTTGCAGACAAAAGGCACGCGACTTCGACGCATTAATCAAGAAAATTAGAGCAAAACACAGTGAGGACATATCGGAAGTATGATTGGTAAAGAGTTTGACATTACAACATTGGATTTGTCACCAAAGCAGAACCCAAACTTTAAGCCTGTAAGCGTGCAAGAAGTTATTCGCAGATATCAAGTGGGCACGGAAGTGCACTTATTTATCGAACAGCCACATTTGGACGAAAACGGCAAGCGAGTGTGCAACATTTACGATTGCATTCACCCGAATTATATGCAACACCAAAATTTTGTTGATGAGGCGGTTGCTACAAATAAAAAATTAAGTCAAATCGTTGATGAAACAAAAAAAGACGGCGCGTTGATAAAAAAAATAATTCAAGGTAGAGAAGTTAGACATAGTTGCAAGATTTTGTCTAATGTGAGTTGGCCGGTCGAAATTATGGTGAATGCGTGTGGCTTGATACGTATTTTTCAATATTTTCACCCAGCATCTGGCGAGATTTGTGAGATACAATTTCCGCTCAAAAGTCTGTACGGGAAGGACGTTCAGCCCGAACAGTACGATGTTTTGACCGCCTTGTATAAGCACAACGTCATAAAGGACGACGGCGCGCTCGGTCACGCCGAACACGTCCACGCGAGACTAAAACGTGACTATGAAGAATTTATGGAAGATGTAAAGGGTTTGACAAGGTAGTTATGAAAGGTTTAATTGGACAAAGACAAAAAGATATCACATTAAAACTGTGCGACAAAAAAGGCAAAGAACTCGTCTATGCGGATATGAAAACGCTATGCGAAAGATATGCGAATAGGAACAATATGCACCTGTTTGTTTTGCCAGACGGCAGAGTGCTGGACGTAATGTGTGACTATGGCGTGGGGCATTATGAGTTTGCGGATACACTGTTTAAGAACATTCACAACAAGGCGCAATTTCGCAAAATTAGTAACGTTTGCAAGTACGCCAAAAAACTTTTGCAAGATATGGGCAAAAATACCGACCATTATCCATACATTAACTACACAGAGGGCATGGATATGTTGATACATTATTTCGGTTGGGTTAGAGTGTATCAATACCCAAATGTTTACGGCACAAAGCCCGCAACTTGCACTATAGATTTCCCTAATCCAGTATTGTTTGGTGTGGACTACACGCCTGAGCAAGAACAGACTTTAAGAGAACTATATCTAATACGTAACCTAATCAAAGATGATGAGTGGAAAGAAAACAGCGCGGAAAGATTGAAGATTACAAAAGATTGTTTCGTTGCGCTATTCTCAAATACAAATGTTAGATAAAAAACAACTCGAAAGGGCAATTTGCCCAATCGAGTTTTTTTGTTTATTCAAATTTCAATTCTTCGCTTAAGAAGTATCTCAACATCGTGTATCTTTTTGCCGTATAAGTGTTATGTATCATGCGGGCAAGGTTTTGCCTTGTGCCAACCAACACAACCATTTTTTTTGCACGCGTAATCGCTGTGTAGATAAGGTTTTTGGTGAGAATGATAGGCGCACCTGCAATCACAGGAATGACGACGTAATCAAATTCGCTACCTTGACTTTTGTGAATGGTGATGGCATAGGCGAGTGTGAGTTCGCTGATATCGCTTCGAGTGTAAATCGCCACGCGTCCGTCGTCAAAGTTGACTGTGGTTTCAAAGGTTGAGGGTGCAATGTGTGTGATGTAACCGATGTCGCCGTTAAATACGCCCTGACCCTTTTCTTCACCGCCAAATTCGTCAAATCGCGACCAGCCCAGTTCATAGTTGTTCACCGTTTGCATAACCTTGTCGCCAACTCTAAACGCGCAATGCTCGGTCAAGAGTTGCATACCCATTCGGTGTGGATTGATGCGGTCTTGCAGACGGCGGTTAAGCGAGTCAATGCCACAAGGACCGACCTTCATAGGTGCAAGCACTTGAATCTTGGTGGCTTCCGTCTTGCAATATGCCGGCAGACGCGAGCAGACCATATTCACAATCTTGTCCGCACAATCGGCTGGAACTGGCTCTTGCTCAAAGAAGAAATCGGCGCTCGTGTTGTCAATCACGGGCATTTTGCCGTCATTGATTAGGTGTGCATTTGAAACAATTAGGCTACGCTCGTCTTGACGATAGATTTTGTTTAGATAGGTGGTGTGGATTTTGTCGCTCTCGATAATGTCTTTAAGCACATTGCCGGCATTGACGCTAGGCAACTGGTCCTTATCACCCACCAGCACGAGTTGTGCGCTAGGGCGGGTGGCTTTAAGCAAAAAGTAAAACAAATTCACATCGACCATACTCATTTCGTCAATAACAATGAAATCCGCATTCAGTGGATTGTTTTCATTGCGGTTAAAGATTGAACGCTCTTCCGCTGGCACCATTTCTAGCGCGCGGTGAATTGTTTTGGCTTCCAAACCGGTGGTTTCACTCAGCCTTTTGGCAGCACGTCCGGTAGGGGCTAGCAACAAAATCTGCTTGTGCTCTTGGCTGATAAAGTCCAACAAGCAACGCACAATGGTGGTTTTGCCCGTACCTGGACCACCCGTAATTACGCTGACGCCGTTGGTTATGGCACTCATTACGGCTTGTTTTTGCTCTTCGCCAAGTTTCACTTTGTGGATTTTTTCATAACTAGCGAATAGGTCGCTCGCTTGCATTTCGTTAGAATAGCAGTTGCGACCAAGAATCGTGAGTTTGTTGGCAATGAATTTTTCGATGAAATAATATTTCAACATCATAACGATAGGTTCGTTGTGGTGCGTGAGTATTTTTAGCACGTTTTCTACGCACAATAAGTTTACGACTTTTTCAATCTCTTGGTTGTCCATCTCGTCTAGGTCGAGCAGTTTGCGTGCGTTGTCAATGAGTAAGTTGAGTGGCAGATAGGTGTGTCCGTCGCGGTCGGTGGCTTCTTTCATCGTGTGCATAAGACCCGCGCGGATGCGGAATTCGCTCTTGTGGTCGATGTTTAGGCTGACGGCAATTTTGTCTGCCGTGCTAAAACCGATTCCGTTGATGTCTTCCACCAATTTGTATGGGTTTGACTGCACGGTAGGAATGGTTTGCGTCTTGTAAATGTCGTAAATCTTTATCGCCATATTGGTGCTGATATTATGCGACTGCAAAAACATAATGCTGTCTTGCATATTTCTTAGTTCGCTATACGCCCCCGCGATTTCTTCCGCTTTGGCACGGCTGATTCCGCGAATGGTGGCAAGGCGCATAGGGTCCATTTCCATAATGTCTAGGGTGTCCATACCGAACTCTTTGACAATCTTTTCGGCAGTGATAGGGCCGACACCGCGAATGAGCCCGCTTCCCAAATATTTTTGAATGGCGGAAAGGGTGTTCGGCTTGATTAAATGCAGTTCGCGAACTTGAATCTGCTCGCCGAAACGCGAATTGTTGACCAACTCGCCCTCAATCTCAACCATCTGCCCAACGTTGAGTTCGGGCATATTGCCGACAGCAGTGTAAAGTTCACCGTCACAGTCAATACCTATGACGGAATAATTATTTTGCTCGTTGCGAAAAACGATTTCTTCTACACTTCCTGCGTATCTCATATGTCAAATTTACACCAAATGGGCGAAAAAGACAACTAATTTTCACATTTAGATATTGACAGTTTGACGAAATGTGTTAAAATAACAACAAGGCAAATTCTAGTAGTGGAGGATTTGAAAATGAAATTAAAGAGATTTATGATGTTCCTAGTCGTACTAGTAGTAAGCGTCAGTCTGGGTATGATGACGTATTATTTTGTACGCAATGACGAAGTAGTTTCCATTTCTACACGTCCACTTTATATGAACGTGGGCAGTAAAATCAGCCTAGAAGATTTGGAATTCAGTCACACTCACGCCAACGAAAGCACGACAATCGACTTTAACGCAGGTGGCGAAGAAGTGAAGGAAATCGTTGAATATAAAGAAAACACCGAAACGGGCGACCAATGGTATGAAGCCAAGAAAGGTGGTAAGACTACTATTAAGATTACCACTAGCAACAAAAAGTTCCCTTCATTCTCCATTGACGTTGTGGTAGGCGACGGCTCAAACGAATTCCCATTCGTTATCAACAATGAATTGGAATTCAGCACAATCGGTGAAGAAAATCGTCCTTTGAGCGCAAGTTACCAACTTGCTGACGATATCACACTAACCAAAGAGTTCGTTCCAATCGGCATCAAGACTGTAAACAATCTTACAACAATCCAACAATTCACAGGCAAGTTTGACGGCAACGGCTATTCAATCAGTGGTTTGAGCATCAAGACAAGTTACGAAAAGGCGGGCTTGTTCGCTCACATTTCAAGCAGTGCCACCGTCCAAAGACTTATCTTGAAGAATGCGGATATTGAAGGCTCATTCCAATACGTTGGCGCAATCGCTGGTCAAAATGACGGCGTAGTAACACGTTGTACAGTGGAAAGCACATCAATCAAGAACGCACGCACCGATGAAAACGCTGCAAGCGGTTTGGTAATCGGTTACCAAAACTGTGCAGAAGGCAACAATCAAGACAACCTAACTCGTGGTCTTTTGAAGACTAGTGCAACAGGCTCAATCTTGGCTAAGAACTATGTCGGCGGTCTAATCGGTATGATAAACAACGGCGTTTTGCAAGCGTGCTGGTCTAATGTTGACATCGACGCTAACGGCGCAACATACGCTGGCGGTCTTGTCGGCAAAGTGGATAGAAACGCAGTCGGCAACATGATGGAATCTTATTCTATCTCGAAATTCATTCAAAAAGCGCAATATTCGGGCGGTCTAATCGGTATCTATGACGTTAAGAATACAGACAAAGTTTCACAAGACAAGTTTGCAATGTATGGTTTATACTATAACGACGAACTCGCTGACGTGAACGCAATCGGCTCAAATTCTTCTACAAAATTGAATGTTTATGCAGTGAACGCGGTGACAACTGCTGAAATGAAAGCAGGTCAGGAAACATACATCTTGACACAGAACACTACAACTGCAGTCGACATTATGTGGCATTTCGCCGAAAACATCTGGTACACTGAGTCGGGCATTTACCCAATCATCTGCGACAACGCTTCGGCTATTCCAGAAATCAAGGTTCAAAATCCTGACAATCCGGGCGATGACCCTGAAAAGCCAGACGACGGCAAGACAGATGTCATTGACAAAAATGATACAAAGAATATCATTCAATATATGACAGAGAAGCCAGACGGCGCGTTCGCGTTGGACGGCGACCAAGACTTGAAGGGTGCAACTTATTCGTCAATCCCAGAGTTTACTGGTTTCTTGACATCAAAGGGTGAAGGCACAAAATACACAATTTCTAACTTCACAATCAGCACAAACAATGAAAATGCAGGTTTGTTCGGCATTTTGAACGGAACAATTACCAACGTTATCTTTAAGAACGTGACAGTCAACGTTACTGGCGCAACCAACGCAGGTGCTTTGGCTGGTATCTTGGGCTTGAAGAGTAGAATCTACAATGTTGACCTTGTCAATGTCAAGGTAAGCGGAGAGTCCAAGTTCATGGGCGCGTTCGCGGGCTTGGCAGAAGCCACTACTCTTGGCAAAATCAATGTTACTAATGGTGAACTTACTAACACATCTTTGCAAAATGGAAGTGCGACCGGTGGCATCATCGGTTACAACAACGCAATGCTCGGCTATCGTGGTGTCAACAACACTCCTTGCGGAGTAGATGCAATCAACACATCTGTCAGCGCTTATTCAAACGTTGGCGGTATCGTGGGTATCAACAATGGTTTAATCAGTTACGCTAACGCAACAATGACTGAACAATCTATTTCTGTCACAGCAATGGGCAGTGCAAACAGCACAACAGTTAATGCTGGTGGTATTGCTGGCTTTAACCAAGGCACTATCACATACAGCAATTCAAACGCTATGTCAGTGTTCGCTAGCCGTACAAGTATGGCCACATCTAACGGCAGAGTAGTATGTGCCGGCGGTGTAGTTGGTCAAAATGGTAGCAGTGCGGTAGTGCTTTACTGCTATGCAAAAGAAGGCAAAACTTCGACGGCGGGAAACAATGCATATGTCGGCGGTGTGGTTGGTTACAACTTCAAGGGCGATATTATGTCTTGTGGCAACGAAAGCGAAGTTTCGGGCAACTATGACAAGCAAGTTTATGCGGGCGGTGTAGCCGGTGTGAACAAAGGCAAACTTTACAAATCTTACAACATTGGTAATGTGTCGGGCAGTTACGCCGGCGGTATTGTGGCATTGAACGACAGCGTAGACAATATCGGTTCGATTGGACTCAACCAACTTCGTGGTTTGAAGACTGGTATCGTGACTGAATGTTACACTTCGGGCGACGTTCCAACAGACCAAGAATCATACACTGAAAATGCTTCAAAGAACACAATCAGCGGTGTGGTTGTAGGCGGTATTTGTGCAAAAATGGACTTCGGTTACATTGCCAACTGCTACACACGTTGCTTGTTGCAAACTGGCACAACCAACGCAACAATCAAGAAGGACTGTGGCGTCAGCACGGTTGAAAAGGGCGGTTTGATTGGTCAAATCGACGGCAGTGAATCTAAATACGGTTTGCTCGAAAACAGCGTAAGTTTCTGCGACTTTGATAAGGGTGCAATCACCACAACTATTAATAAGTATGAAACAGTTAGCCCAATATTCAGTTCGGGCAAACGTGCAACTGGTACAATCTTGAATTGTGCAGTCAATCGTTCGGCTAGCGGTAGTGTTTCTAGTGCACAAAACGTAATCACCAACATCACCAACTGGCTCTACAAGGGTTACGCTTCTGGCTCAACAATTTTGGGTCTAAAAGGTGGCGAAACAACCACTGCCATTAAGTATGCAGATGTATGCGGACTTAACGTTTGGGCATTGATTGATGGCTACTACCCAATCTTAAACGCATTTACAAAATAACAATCAAAAAAACAACTCATTGCGAGTTGTTTTTTCATTGGCAATGTGATTCGAAATAGCCTTTCTACAAATAGATTACTATTTTTCTTCGCTGTTAGCGACAGCCTTTTCGTATTCAGCCAATACCATTGCGTTGATTTGTTCACGAGTTTCAGTGTTTGCTGGGTGAACAATGTCCTTGAACTTGCCGTCATTACCTTGTTTGGCAGGCATAGCAACGAAGTATCCGTTAGGACCATCAATAATCTTGACGTCGTGGACAACGAACGAATCTTCGATAGTGAATGATGCAAATGCTTTGAGTTTACTGTCAGCCTTTGGCATCAATCTAATACGAATGTCTGAAATTTTCATAAGTTCCTTCCTTTTATAGATTGACTATTCCCTAGTCAATTATATTCTACTATATTTCAAAGATTTTTGCAAATAAATAAGACCAAATTTTACCTTTTCCAAATATTTATTTAGCGCGAATTTTGACGTATTTGTGCACTCGTTAAACAGATTGTGGCGGGAGCGAATATATATAAATATGAATTACAAAAATTTGATTGAAAATAGGACTCACATACACTTTGTTGGTGTGGGTGGCGTGAGTATGAATTCGCTTGCCAAATATCTTTTTTCACGCGGGGCGAGGGTAACCGGCTCGGACGCAAGAATGAGCGACGCCAGTTTGCAACTGAATCAGTTAGGCATCAAGACGCAACTCGGGCACAAACCCGATTATATCAAGACGGCTGACTTGGTGGTGGCAACGGGCGCGATTGCGGACGACAACCCCGAGATTGTGTACGCCAAGGCGCACGGCATAGAAGTCGTGTCGCGTGCGGAAATGCTGGGCGAGATATGTAAGGACTTTGACAAGGTGATTGCGGTGGCGGGTTGTCACGGCAAGTCAACGACTAGCGCGATGATATATTCCATCTTGCGTGCCAGCGGGGCGAGTGTGTCTTGCCATATCGGCGCACAGACCCAAGACGCGCGTATGCAGTATGGCGACGAGTATCTTGTAGTGGAAGCGTGCGAGTTTAAGCGCAGTTTCCTACATATCAAGCCATACTTGGCAGTCATAACCAACGTCGAAAAAGACCATTTGGACTGTTACAAAGATTTAACCGACATTCAAAACACTTTCCGCCAGTTCGCCGACAGCGCGCAATATGTGATAGTGGGGCAGAACCCGACGACCGAGTTTTTGGGCGTGAAAAAGCAAGATTATGTCGTGCAAAAGGTGTATTTCGACAGCAAGGCACAGTTGACCGAGTTTAGCATTGTGACGGACAGGTGTGTGCCTATCACTATATCCACACTGGGTGGTTACAATGTGGATAACGCCACACTCTCGGCACGCGTGGCGTGGTTTTTGGGGTTTAGCGACTGCGCTATTGTCAACGGACTGCGAGATTTCAAGCCGGTGGCACGTAGGTCGCAACTCATTGGCAAGTTTAATGACGCCGATGTAGTGATAGACTACGCTCACCACCCAACCGAGATACGCCAGTTTTATGAAGCGATGAAATTTGTTTATCATGAAATGCTTTTCATCTTTCAACCGCATACCTACACCCGCACAAAAGCCTTGCTGGGCGACTTCGTGGAAACGCTGAAAACGATTGTCAACCTTGTCATCTACAAAGAGTACTCCGCCCGGGAAACTTCGTCGATGGGCGTGTCGAGCAAGCAATTGGTAGATATCTTGAAGCAAAACGGCGTCAAGGCGAAATACGCTGGCAACAAATCGTCCCTGCAAAGATTGATGAAAAAGACTGACTATGACGCAATACTCTTCGTCGGGGCGGGAGATATTGCCAGCATTGCGGGTGAGATTATGGGCGAGAGTTAATCTCGCAACATATTTTTTGACAGTTATACGCCTAGTTTTAGTGCACGTTAAAAGTTATTTAATATTTGAAAGCCAGAGTGCAACCCGACCATAATTGGTAGTTGGAATGAAAAACCAACCGATTTTTTAGTAAAAATGGTTGACAGTCGGTTTTTCTTGGTGTATAATCATTTAGCAAAAAACTAACAGATGAGGTGTAGGTATGAATAAAGAAATCCAACCAGATTATCACAAAGTGACTGTCACATGTGCTTGTGGCAATACTTTTGAGACCCGTTCAACTAAACCAGGTGATACTATTAAATGTGACGTGTGCAACAAATGCCACCCATTCTATACTGGTCAAAAGAAATTGGTTGACACTGCTGGTCGTGTAGATAAGTTTAAGAAAAAATTTGATTTATAGCACATTATTTTTTGGGACGCATTTTGCATTGAGTATTACACTTTGGCAAAGTGCGTTTTTGTGTATATAGGGTGCAAAAATGCAGTTATTGGAATTGAAACATAAATGGCTCTCGCGCGGGGTTGCCCCAGCCGAATTGAACGAAATACTCTTGAACGTATTAGATTGCGAGTTTGGTGACCTAAGCGTAGATAAGCCAATCTCTCGCAAGGACGAAGCAAAGATAGATAGAAGTGCCAATAGATTTTTGTCGGGCGAGCCGGTGAGCAAGATTTTTCACAAGGCGTATTTTTATGGGCGCGAGTTCTATGTGGACAACAAGGTGCTTTCGCCACGTGCGGACACTGAAAATTTGGTTGTAGAAGCCATAAAGATTGTCAAGCCTAGTGACCACGTGCTAGATATGTGCACGGGCACGGGCGCGATTGGAATTACTGTCAATCTGGAAACGGGCGCATTTGTCACGCTTGCCGACATTAGCCGTCACGCACTGGCAGTGGCGAAGAAGAACGCAAAGCGACTCGGCGCGCGCTGTGAACTAAAAAGAACGAATATGTTTGCCCACCTTGGCGAAAAATATAATGTAATTTGTTGCAACCCACCATACATAACCCCGACCGAATATGAGAGTTTGGACATGGGTGTCAAGAAGTACGACCCCAAACTTGCGCTCGTTGGCGGGGCGGACGGACTGGCATTTTACCGAGAACTAGCACATTCCGCGCATAAATATTTGTTGACGGACGGTGCGCTGATAATGGAAATCGGTTATATGCAAGCCCAAGCAGTAACAGACATTTTTAAGCAAACAGGTTACACGAGCGTGACCGTTGTCAAAGATTTGGCAGGGCGTGACCGCGTGATGATTATTAAGGAATAGAATATGATTGAAAAAATACAGAAAATTAAAGAGCATTTTGATGAGTTGACCGAGCGTTTGGCTGACCCTAATCTTGTGGCGAACAATGCCGAATACAAGAAGGTGGCGAAAGAGCACAACAACTTGCAAGAACTTATGGACAAATATGCCGAATACAAAAAGGTGGAAGCCGATATGCGTGGTGCGGAAGAAGTTTATAACAACGAAACCGACCCTGAAATGCGCGAACTTGCCAACACCGAAGTGTATGAATGCAAGGACAAGTTGGCAACTCTTACCGAAGAACTCAAAATTTTGCTTTTACCAAAAGACGAGAACGACGACAAAAACGTTATTATGGAGTTTAGAGCGGGTGCAGGTGGCGAAGAGTCTTGTTTGTTCGCTCACAGCCTAATGAGAATGTATAGAATGTTCGCCGAAACTCACCATTTCAAGTTTGAAGTGTTGAACATTGAAGAAACCGAAATGGGTGGTGTCAAAGAAGCTGAAGTGATGATTAAAGGCAAAAATGCTTATGCCACATTCAAGTTTGAGAGTGGTGTACACCGTGTTCAGCGCGTGCCAGAGACCGAATCGCAAGGTCGTGTGCACACATCAACAGCCACAGTGGCTGTTTTGCCTGAAATGGAAGATGTCGAATTTGAAATCGACCCAAAAGACATTCGTATGGACATCTACCGCAGTAGTGGTGCGGGCGGTCAGCACGTCAACAAGACAGAGAGTGCCGTGCGCATTACCCACTTCCCAACTGGCATTGTAGTTGCTTGCCAAGACGAGCGTAGCCAAGTGCAAAACAAGGAAAAGGCAATGCAGATTTTGAAGAGCAAACTTTACGACTATTACAAAACCCAAAAGGAAAGCGAATACAAAGCCAACCGTAACAGCCAAATCGGTACGGGCGACCGCAGTGAGCGCATTCGCACATACAACTACCCACAAGGTCGAATCACCGACCACAGAATTAACTTCACCAGTTACAACTTGGAAGCCTTTATGGACGGCGACCTTGACGAGATGATTCAAGCATTGACCCTTGCTGACCAGCAAGCCAAGTTGGCGGCGGGCGAATAAGATTTAGACGCCTTTTTTGGCGTCTTTTTTAGTTTTAAACGAAAATTTGTATTTTTAGATTAATTGTGGTATAATTAAAATATATTTAATTGATGGGGAGAAAACGATGCTTATAAAAGACGGAGATATGCGTGGTTGCTTTGATATGAAAGCACCATTCAAATATGACAAAGAACAAGCCAATCTTTTGTATTACGATTTACTCGCTGACCAAATCAAGATAGAAGGCTGGGCAAAGGCGAATGGCAAATTGGAAGAATATAAAAAGGCGATGAACTTATTTGCAGATATGGCATCAAAGTTTGACCCATTGGCGAACAGCAGTGGTGGCAAGAATCTCACTGCAAAATACGCCAACGCATACAACGAACTTTACACTTACGTGCCACGCACTAACCTTTGGGGCGAAGAAAAGCCTTTCGACTTTTTGCAAGAGTTTGACCGCTATTCCAAAGTGTTCGGCGTTCCACGCAATTTGGCAAAGAAGGAAATCACCACGCCATATTTCGTGCCTACACCTAGCGACCGTATTACAAGTGAACTGGCGCAACTGGGCTATGATTTGAGTGAAACTTGGAAAGACGACAATCCTTTGGTCAAACTTTCCAAAATGGAAGTCTGCCTGACTGCCATTCAGCCACTTACTGACGGCAATCATCGTACCTCGCACGCATTCATTCAATATTATTTGGGTCGCGCCGGATTGCCTTCTATCAACCGCAACAAGCATTTGAAAGAACATTATGAGTCATTCTTGATGTTTGAAAAAGACGCTATTCTTAATAGCAACCTTGGAAACTTAATTATGTATTACTATTACAATATTCGTGAACGTCAGGAAGCCATCTGCAAAAAAATTGGCGTGAGAGTGCACACTCTCATTGGTCAACCTATCGGCATTGAAGATGAAATTATCAGCACAGACGAAGGAAATATCGCCAATTTCTCTGGCTAATGCAAGTTTTCGACATTTGTGTTTGTAAATGTTTGCCAATTTGGATTGGCTATGTTATACTAGTTTAAATAAAGGAATCGACGAATGAAGCAATATTTTAGAATGGATATGCCAAACACTCTTGCCAAGAGCGAGAGTGAAGTGGAGGAGCAAAAAGCGCTTGGCAAAATCGGTGTTATTCGCAACAAAATGCTCGGCGAGTTTAACGAGGACGGCGTTTACGTCATCACGGACGCTATGCGCAAGCAACTCTTGACCATGCACAAATATCTCGTTGAACGTTACAACACCCAATGTTTGATTGAGAGCGAATATATCTTTGGTAAACGTTTTTATTTCTCACTAAAAGTGGAAGACAATGTAGTGACCTTTGCTTTGCTCGAAAAAATGCGCTATGGCACCAACCTTGAACACAAGTCGCCATATTGCAACATTCACACCACCATTCTTGACCAAATCAATTTCGATAAGTTGCCAGATGTGTTGGAAGAAACACTTTTTAAACGTTACAATATTTCTATTGCCGACCAACCATTAGGCACCAAGTTGGAAGATATGAGCCCAGAAGAAGTGGAAAGATATTTTGAACTCATTGACCGCAAAATGCAGTTGGAACTTTTGAACAAAGATTTGGACGAAAAGAATGCCATTTTGGAGCGCGCCGAACAAGACTATTACGTCGCGCAAATCCAAGCATTGAAGAAGTGTGGGGCTTATGGCAAACAAGTCATCGACGAAATGGAGCACACGCTCATCACGGTGCGCCCTTTCTTGGACCCTAACCGCAAGGGTTATTACAAGGCGCTGAACCAAATTATCAGCACAATCACATATTCCAACCGTACGGAAGAAAACAAAAAAGAAGTAGCCGAGTTTGAGCAGAAGATTGAGAAACCTCGCAAGAACTATGCACAAGTGATTATTACCCATTCGCCAGATGTCCGTCCAACCTTGCACGGCGCTGACGAGCGTAAACAAACTGTGGAACAAATTGTTCGCACATATTTGAAGAAACAAACAGAGTCAACCACCATCACCAAATCTAACTCAAAGATTGATGAAATGGTGGCAAACACTCCACGTATGACGGGAGAAATGGTGCGTTCACGCGTGGTGAGTGCGCCAGCCCAAGCGGGAGCCAAAACGCAAACAACCCAAGGTCGAACCAAGTCGGGCGTTGCTACTGCGCCAAAAGGCAAGACAAATACATCGGGCACAACCACAGCAGTCGTTGGTGCTGGTGTGGCAGTCGCAGGAGCAAAAATAGCAACCACGGGCGCAAAGACTATGACCGACACCGCCAAGGTGGTCGCGTCCAAGCCAGCCTCCGCCGTGGCAAAATCGTCACAGCCAGCAAAGGCTCAACCAGCGCAAAAGTCAAACGAGAAGAAAGATATTGCACCTAAGAAGTCTGCCGAGCCAAAGGTAGAAACAAAAGTAACAACAAAACCTATTGAAACCAAACTATTTGGCAATGAAACACATAAGACAGAAGTTGAAGTGGAGAAGACGTCAGTTGTCAACGAACCAAGACAATCGACGCGCGATTATGATTACACCACACCAACAAATAACATTGGAGCGAATGTAACCGCACCAAAGAAGCAAAAGAAGAGCCTATTTGACAAAGCCATCGAAGGCTCTGCACCAATAAAGACAAATGCAGTTACAGAACTGTCAATTCCATCATTTAATACAGCAAAGAACGAAAAGTCTAATATTAATGTAAATAGTAAAAATGATTTGACGTTACCTAAGGTGGAGTTGGGCGTTGACAGTAAAAAGGGCGCTGTAATAGAAGAACCTACCAACGTTCGCTAAATTTAGACAAAAATTTCATATTGACAAAAAAAATATAAATGATATAATATCGGTAAGTCTAAATATGGGGTGGGTAGAGTGAAAAATTATAAAATGAACGAAGAAAGACTTCAAGACATCATCTTTAACGGTTACCGAGCAGTATTTGTGCTCACGAGCAAAAACTGCAAAAATAAAGATTTGGTTAAAGATGAACCGATGTTTGAAGGTTTTGATGTCGTATCAGTACCGCAAATTTATGCAAAATATTTAATTGCAAAACCAGTACAAAATAGCAGACATTTTAGAGTAGGGAATTGTTATGCGTTTAGAATTACTTTTCTAGGTGGTAAAAAATTCTCATTAGTACTGGCGACTCCAAACGAAAGGAAAGCAATAAGTTATTTCCAAGACAATGAGAGAGTATAGTAAAAGTATATAAAAGGGGTAAATATATGAAAAACGAACTAAACAAAATGGATGATAAGACTAGCATTAAAAATTTTAAAGAAGCAGTCGAAATGGGGATGAATGGTTATAAGAACATATCTACGTGTGACGATTTCTACCTTACAAGCGATATTTGTAAGGACAATGGAAAACTTGGTGGCAAGCCAATTATGTCGCCTTACGCATTCGTGAGAAGATTGCCAAGTGATAACTACCCATATATAATTCTTATTTCAAAAGGTAAGTCATATAAAAATCCTAAGGGTGATGCATTTGAGACTTATGAGACTGGTTATGGCTTTATATTTAGAGTTTTCAAAGATGAACGTGGCGCATTAATGTTGGCAGAAGCCAATGTTGAAAAGTCAAAAGAAATCATTGAATACACTAAAAAGAACAATTATTGGGCTGGTTATCAGTCGGAAAATAGCCTATAAGGCTATTTTTTTGTTGGCTTTTGAGCGGAAAATTTTGCTGAAAATTGTTGGAAAAGTTTTTTAAAAAGTGTTGACACACGGACGCGTTTATGGTAATATTAACCTGCTATGAATATGCGGGAAGACGTAGAAGGTTGCATAAACTAGGCAACAGTCTTATGGAAATTTCTATCGACCGTAGGCGACTGACAAGCGCCGCCGAATTGACAAAAATTTTATTTTTTGTCAAAATAGCACTTTACACACGGCTACGACTATTTATTAATAGGTAGTGGCGATGGAGTATCGGTTTTGTTGTACAAGGAGGAGTAAAATGTCAACACAAAAAATTAGAATCAAATTGTCATCTTACGATTACAGTTTGGTGGACCAAGTGGCAGGCAGAATTGTTGATACTGCTGTCAAGGCTGGTTGCAAAATCAGTGGTCCAATCCCTCTCCCAACAGAGAGAGAAGTGGTAACAGTTATCCGTTCACCACACAAAGACAAAGACTCTCGTGAAGAGTTTGAGACTCGCACTCACAAGCGTCTAATTGATGTCTATGCACCTACATCAAAGGCAGTCGACAGCATCGTGAAGATGAATCTTCCCGCTGGCGTAGACATTGACATTAAGTTGTAGGAGAAAGATGATGAAAGCAATTATAGGTAGAAAAATTGGTATGACTCAAATCTTCGCACAAGATGGCACTGCAATCCCAGTTACAGTTGTTGAGGCTGGTCCTTGCGTTGTTACCCAAGTGAAGACTGTTGAGAAAGATGGCTACAACGCAGTTCAAGTTGGTTTCGGCGAAGTTAAGGCTAAAAACTTGAACAAAGCACAACTTGGTCTTTTCAAAAAGGCTAACGTTGAAAACAAAAGAGTTCTTATGGAACTTGACCCAAACGGCGAAACATTTGAAGTAGGCAACGAAATAAAATGTGACGTATTCGCAGAAGGCGACATCGTTGACGTTGCCGGCGTATCAAAGGGTCACGGTTTCTCTGGCGTTATCGCACGTTGGAACAACCACAGATTGAAAATGACTCACGGTGTTGGACCTGTTCACAGAGAAGTTGGTTCAATGGGCGCAAACTCTGACCCAAGCCGTGTATTCAAGAACAAGAAAATGCCTGGTCAATGGGGTAACGAAAGCGTTACTATCCAAAACCTTACTGTTGTCAAAGTGGACAGCGCTCGCAATTTGCTTTTGATTAAAGGCAGTATTCCTGGCGCTAAGAAGTCTATCGTTTGCATCAACAAGGCTGCGAAGGCTTAGGAGGAAATATGGCAAAGTTAAACGTTTATAATATGAAGCACGAACAAGTTGGCGAAGTTGAAGTTAGAGACGAAATCTTCGGCGCAGAATATAACGAACCACTCATTCACCAAGTTATCGTTGCAATTCAAAATAACGGCCGTCAAGGTACAAAGAGTACTCTCACTCGTAGTGAAGTTAGAGGACACGCTAAGAAGCCTTGGAGACAAAAAGGTACTGGCCGTGCCCGTCAAGGTAGCACGAAAGGTCCACAATGGGTCGGCGGTGGCGTAGTGTTCGCTCCAAAGCCAAGAGATTTCAGCCAAAAGGTCAACAAGAAAATGCGCGACTTGGCTCTTATCAGTGCTTTGAGTGAAAAACTTAAACAGAACGAAATCGTTGTTGTTGATAAACTTGACATCAACGCACCAAAAACCAAAACTGTTGTTGATATGTTGAATGCGTTTGGCATCAAGAACAGCACTGTAATCGTTACAGCAGAAAACAATGACATTGTATTGAAATCTGTTAACAACCTTGAAAATATTGATTTGACTACATCAAGCCAACTCAACGTTTACGATGTTGTTGCTAATGGCAATGTATTGTTCACAAAAGACGCACTAATCAAATTAGAGGAGGCTTATAACTAATGACTGCTCACGATATCATTATTAAGCCTATACTTACTGAAAAGGCTTATGCAGGCATTCAAAACAAAGTTTACACTTTCCAAGTAAACAAAGATGCCAACAAAATTCAAATTGCCCAAGCAGTTGAAGAAATCTTCGGCGTTAAAGTTGCCAGAGTAAACACTTTGATTGTTAAAGGCGAAAAGACTTCAAGGAATACACGCGCTGGCAGAGTTTATGGTCAAACTAGCGACTACAAAAAGGCTATCGTTTACCTAACCAAAGACAGCAAAACTATTCAATTCTTTGATAGTTTGTCATAGGGAGATGTGCTATGAGTATTAGAAAAATTAAACCTACAAATAATGCACAAAGAGGACAAAGTGTTGCATCATTTGCAGAATTGACAAAGGGCGCGAAAGCACCAAAAGCATTGATTGTTAGCAAGAAAAATTCTGGCGGTCGTAACGCGCAAGGTAAAATCACAGTTCGTCATATCGGTGGCGGAAACAAAAAGAAAATTCGTATCATCGATTTCAAACGTAACAAAGACGGCATTCCAGCAGTCGTAGATAGTATCCAATACGATCCAAATCGTACTGCATACATCGCACTTTTGAACTACGCTGACGGTAGTCAAGCATTCATCTTGGCTCCTAACGATTTGAAAGTGGGCGACAAGGTTATGTCAGGCGAAAAAGCGGAAATCCGCACAGGCAATAATATGCCTATGAACTTGATGCCAGTTGGTAGCATTGTTCACAATATTGAATTGAACCCAGGTAAAGGTGGTCAGTTGGCACGTTCTGCTGGTATGAGCGCACAAATTATGGCTCGTGAAGACAAGTACGTTACACTTAGACTTCCTTCTGGCGAAATGAGAAAAGTTTTGGGCGTTTGCCGTGCAACTCTTGGTGTTGTTGGCAATAGCGAGAACGAGATTGTATCAGTCGGCAAAGCCGGCAAAACCCGTCATATGGGTGTTAGACCTACCGTTCGTGGTAGTGTAATGAACCCTAACGACCACCCACACGGTGGTGGTGAAGGTAAGTCACCTATCGGTCACGCTGGTCCACGTACTCCTTGGGGTAAACCTGCTTTGGGATACAAGACTAGAAATAGTAAAAAGGCTTCTAGCAAGTTGATTGTTAAGAGAGCGAAATAGGAGAGATAATAATGAGTAGAAGTTTAAAGAAAAAGCCTTACGTTGAACCTAGACTTATGAAAAGAGTTCAGGCTTTGAACGAAAGCAACGAAAAGAAGGCCATCAAAACTTGGTCACGTAGTTCAGTTATCTATCCTGAATTCGTGGGTCATACAATCGCTGTTCACAATGGTAAGAAGCACATTCCAGTTTACTGCACAGTTGATATGGTTGGTCACAAATTGGGCGAATTCGCTCCAACTCGTACATACAAAGGTCACCACGGCAACAATAAAGTGCCTGCTGGTAAGTAGTCGTGAGGTAAATTATGGCAAAGAGAATTAGAGAAAAAACAGCAAAAATTAACGAAAACAGAGAAAAACGTCCACACGCTTGCGCTAAATACGTTCGCATTGCTCCTAGCAAGGCTATGGTTATTGCAGACATCGTTCGTGGAAAGTCTTATGATGAAGCAGTTGGCATTTTGAATGCATTGCCTAATCGTTCTGCTGGTTTGATACTTAAAGTTGTCGAATCTGCTGGTGCAAATGCTGAAAACAATATGGGTCTTAACAGAGCCGATTTGCGCATTGCAGAAATCACTATTGACCAAGGTCCAACTCTTAAAAGAGCATACGCTGCTGGTAAGGGTAGTTCAATGTCAATTTTGAAGCGTACTAGCCACATCAACGTTGTGCTAGACAGCGCGAAATAGGAGGGTCATAATGGGACAAAAAGTCAGTCCAGTAGGACTTAGAATTGGTATCAACAAAGGTTGGAGCAGTAGTTGGGTTGCCAACAAGGAAGATATTGCCAAGAACATTTTGGAAGACAACAAAATCCGTAAGTTCTTGAAGAAGAAATATTATGCTTGTGGCATCAGCCGTATTGATATTGCTCGTAGCGGTGAAACTTTGACAATCGACATCTACACTGGTCGTCCAGGCGTATTGATTGGTCAAAAAGGTGCTGGTATTGAAGCAATGCGTAAAGAATTGGATTCAATGACTAACGCTAAAAATGTTAATATCAACATTAAAGAAATCAAAAATCTTGACCTTGATGCGAAATTAGTCGCAGAAGGCATTGCATTGCAACTTGAAAAGCGTGCTCAATTCCGTAGAGTTATGAAGCAAGCTGTTCAACGCACTATGCGTGCTGGCGCACAAGGTATCAAAATTATCGTTAGCGGTCGTCTTGACGGCGCTGACATTGCACGTAGCGAAAAGTGCATCGAAGGTAACCTTCCATTGCACACATTGCGTGCCGACATAGACTACGCTTTGGCAGAAGCACACACTATATTTGGTGTTGTTGGTGTCAAGGTTTGGATCTACAAGGGCGACATTTATGGTAAGGCTCCTGTCGAAAAAGACACAGAAGTTAAAGGAGGCAAGTAATTATGTTAATGCCTAAGAGAGTTAAGAGAAGAAAAGTTCAACGTGGCAGAATGACTGGCCGTGCTACTCGTGGCAACAAACTTGCCTATGGTGATTATGGTCTTCAAGCAACTGAACCTTGCTGGATGACCGGTAATCAAATCGAGGCTGCTCGTATCGCTATCAACAGATATATGAGACGTGGTGGTAAGGTTTGGATTAACGTATTCCCAGACAAGCCAGTTTCAAAGAAAGCACTTGGCACTCGTATGGGTAGCGGTAAAGGTGCTCCAGAATACTGGGTTGCAGTTGTTAAACGCGACAGAGTAATCTTCGAAATTAAGGCTCCAAGTGAAGAAGTCGCTATGGAAGCATTAAGACTAGCTAGTCATAAATTGCCTTGTAAAACTCGCATAATCAAGAAAGAAAATACAGTTGAGGGCGGTGAACAATAATGAAAATAAGTGAAATTAAAGAAATGACCGATGCTGAATTGGAAACAAAGTTGAAAGAACTCAAATCAGAGTTGCTCAACCTACGTTTCTCACACGCTACTGGTCAATTAACAAACCCAAAACAAATGAACGTTGCTAAGAAAGACATTGCTCGTATTAAGACAATTCAAACAATACGTCGTAATGGTAATAAGGTATAAAAGGAGTATATATGGAAAAGCAAGAAATCAAGAAAACTTCAAAAGTATTGCGTGGCATCGTTGTAAGTGACAAAATGGACAAAACCATTGTTGTTGCCATCACTGAAAAGAAACGTCACCCTATATACGGCAAGTTTATAACCTCAACTAAAAAATACAAGGCTCACGATGAGAAAAATGATGCTCACGTAGGTGACACAGTCGACATCATTGAAAACAGACACATAAGCAAAGACAAATATTTTAGACTACTTTCAGTAGTTGAAAGAGCAAAATAGGAGCAGTTATGGTACAAAGACAAACAATATTGAAATGTGCCGACAACACTGGCGCCAAGACTATGATGTGCATTCAAGTTAAGGGCGGTTCAGTTCGTCGTAGCGGTAGCATTGGTGATGTGATTGTCGCATCAGTTAAGAAGGCTGATCCAGACGGCTCAGTTAAGAAAGGTGATGTTGTCAAGGCTGTTATCGTTCGCACAAAGAAAGAAATTCGTCGTGCTGACGGTACTTACATTCGTTTTGATGACAACGCAGCAGTTATCATTGGTAGTGATAAATCTCCAAAAGGTACTCGTATATTTGGACCTGTTGCCAGAGAATTGCGCGACAAGGGTTATATGCAAATTATTTCCCGCGCACCAGAAGTTTTGTAGGAGGTAGAATATGAATTCAGTTAAGAAAAATGACAAAGTTTTGGTCCTTGCTGGTAAAGACAAAGGCAAAACTGGTAATGTATTGAGCGTTTCTACCGCTGACAACAAAGTGGTCGTAGCAGGCGTTAATATCGTTACTAAACACAGAAAACCTCGTTCACAAGAGGACAAAGGTGGAATCGTTAAGATGGAAGCCGGCATTGATGTATCTAACGTTCAAGTTATCTGCCCAGTATGCGGAAAGGCTACAAGAGTTAGTCACGCAGTGGTTGACGGCAAACACGTTAGAACTTGCAAGAAATGCAATGCAAGCCTAGAACTCGCTAAGAGCGAAGCAAAAAAGGCAAAGAAAGAAACAAAAACAAGAGCAAAAAAGACTGCAACTAAAAAAGCAGCAGATAAGGAGTAATTAGATGGCAAATGTTAGCAGATTGCACGAAATGTATAACAAAGAAATCGTGCCAGAACTTGAAAAAGAATTGAAAATCTCTAATGCTATGCAAGTACCAAAACTTGAAAAAATTATCCTTTCATTGCGTTTAGGTGCAGAAAAGGACAATAGCAAGAGTTTCAACCTAGCAGTTGACGAATTGCAAGCAATCGCTGGTCAAAAACCAGTTGTCACAACTGCTAAAAAATCAATCGCAAACTTCAAACTTCGTGAAAATCAAAAAATCGGCGCAAAGGTCACCCTTCGTGGCGAAAAAATGTACGAATTTATGGACAGATTGGTTTCTATTGCTTTGCCAAGAGTGAGAGACTTTAATGGTTTGTCAACCAAGTCATTTGACGGCAGAGGCAACTACTCATTCGGCATCAAAGAACAAATCATTTTCCCAGAAGTTGTTTATGACAAAATCGAGAAAATCCGTGGCTTTGATGTAATCTTTGTAACAAGTGCGAAGACAAACGAAGAAGCAAGAATTCTTCTTCAAAAACTTGGTCTTCCATTTGCTAAATAGGGGGAATTATGGCAAGAAAAGCAATGATAGAAAAACAACAAAAGAAGCAAAAATTTGCTACTCGTGAATACACTCGTTGCAGTATTTGTGGTCGTCCACACGCTGTATTGAAAAAATATGGCATTTGCAGAATTTGTTTTAGAGAATTAGCCTACAAGGGCGAACTTCCAGGCGTTAAAAAGGCCAGTTGGTAAAAGGAGCGAAATATGAATATTACTGATCCAATCGCAGATATGTTGACTCGTATCCGCAATGCCAATGTTGGCAAACACGAAACTGTATTAGTTCCAGTTTCTAAAATCAAATTGGCTATCGCAGATATTTTGGTTAACGAAGGTTTCATTGAAAAATATGAAATTGTTGAACAAGACAAAATCAAAATGATGAACATCAGTTTGAAATACGGTCCTAACGGCGAAAAAGTTATTCGTGGTTTGCGTCGTGTTTCAAAGCCAGGTTTGCGTAACTATGCTAATGCTGACGAAATTCCTTCTGTTATGAATGGTTTGGGCATTGCAATCGTTAGTACAAACAAGGGTGTCATCACTGACAAACAAGCAAGAAAAGAAAACGTTGGCGGTGAAGTGCTAGCGTACATTTGGTAAGGGGGCAGTTATGTCTAGAATAGGAAGATTGCCTGTGGAAATTCCAGCTGGTATCACTGTTAAAGTCGATGAACACAACAACGTTGTAGTTTCAAACGGCAAAGCAACAATTACTCAGCCTGTGAATAAGTGCATTACAGTTGAAGTTAAGGATAACAAAGTTGTATGCACCCGCAGCAGCGACGAAAACAAGGTTAAGGCTATGCACGGTCTTTACCGTACACTCATTCGCAACGCAGTTGAAGGTTTGACAAAGGGCTTTAAGAAGACCTTGGTTATCAACGGCGTAGGTGCGAAAGTGCAAAAAGTAGGCAATAAAGTTGTTATGAACATCAACTTCTCACACCCAGTTGAAGTGACAGAAGTTGAGGGCGTAACTTTGAATTGCCCAAGTGCTACTGAAATCGAAGTTTCAGGTTACTCAAAAGAAGCGGTAGGTGCTATGGCTGCGAAGATTCGCGCTATTAAGCCAGTCGAACCTTACCACGGTTATGGTATTAGATACTCTGACGAAGTCGTTATCTTGAAACAAGGTAAGAAGACAGGCAAGAAATAAGGAGACAAGTTATGTTTAGTAAAGTTGATAAGAATGCAAACAGAGTACGTCGTCACGTTAGACTACGTAGAAACTTGGCTGGCACAACTGCTCGCCCAAGACTTGCTGTTTACAGAAGTACAAAGAGTATTTATGCTCAAATCATTGATGATAGCAAGGGTGTTACTCTTGTTGCATCAAACACATTGCAACCAGAGATTGCTAAGGCTTGCGAAAATTTGACAAAGGTTGAGGCTGCTCGCCTTGTTGGTCAAGACATCGCTAAGAAAGCAATCGCAAAAGGTATCACCGAAGTCGTATTCGACCGTGGTGGTTACTTGTACATTGGTCGAGTTCAAAGTTTGGCAGACGGCGCTCGTGAAGCCGGACTTAAATTTTAGGGGGACAATATGGAAGAAAACGTTGTTGTTGAAAACAAAAAGCCAGATTTCAAAAAGAAAGACGGCAATAGAAAACCTAGATTTGAACGCAAACCAAGAGAAAATCAAGATGAGTTCACTCAAAAGAACCTTGGTATCCGTCGCGTAACAGCCGTTACTGCTGGTGGACGCACAATGCGTTTCAGTGCCACAGTTGTTGTTGGCGATAAGAAGGGTAGAGTTGGTCTTGGCATCGCAAAGGCTGCCGAAGTGCCAGTTGCAATCGAAAAGGCTGCAAAACTCGCTCGTAAAAATGTAATTACAGTTCCAGTTGTTAATGGTACAATTCCTCACGAAGTTAAGGGTAAATTCTCTACTACAACAGTATTGATGATTCCTACAAAAGAAGGTAATGGTATCATCGCTGGTGGTTCTGCTCGTGCTATTATGGAACTTGCAGGCTACAAGAATGTTACTACAAAAATTCACGGTAGCACAAACAAAATTAACGCTGCTCGCGCAACATTGAATGGTTTGAAAGAATTGCGTACTCGTGAAGAAGTTGCTGCTCTTCGTGGCAAGAAAGTTGAAGAAATTTAAGGGGAGAAGATATGGAAAAGAAAACTGGTAAAGTCCTCAAAGTAACATACGCAAAGAGCGTTATCGGTTACAGCAAGGAACAAGCAAAAATTATTGAAGCCCTTGGATTTAGCAAACTTGGTCAGACTAGAACTTTGCCTGACAATGCTTGCATCAGAGGTAGCATAAACAAAGTTAGACACCTTTTGCGTGTTGAAGAAGAGTAATAAGGAGATAATATATGTATATTCATACTATTAAACCAGCCGAAGGCTCAAAGACCGATGCACGCAGACTAGGTCGTGGTATTGGTAGCGGTCTTGGTAAGACTGCTGGTAAGGGTCACAAAGGTCAAAACGCTCGTAGTGGCGGTGGTGTTCGTCCTGGTTTCGAAGGCGGACAAATTCCTTTGTATCGTAGAATTCCAAAGAGAGGATTCAACAATGCTCTTAACGCTAAGGTTTATACTGAGGTTAGCCTTGAAAAATTGAACAAATTTGAAGCAAACACAGTTGTAGACCCAGTTTTGTTGCTCGAATCTGGAATCATCTCAAAAGTTGAAAAAGACGGCGTTAAAATCCTTGGCAACGGCGACATCAAAGTTGCTTTGACAGTGGTTGCAAGCGCTTTCACAAAATCTGCAAAAGAAAAAATTGAAGCAGTTGGTGGCAAGGTTGAGGTGAAATAATGTTTAAGACGCTAGTAGAGGCCTTTAAGGTCAAAGAGGTTAGAAAAAAACTACTCTTTACCCTATTATTATTGTTGATTTACCGCGTAGGTTGTTATCTTCCTGTGCCTGGTATCAGCACATCAGTCCTAAAAGATGGTGTTAGCGATAACACATTCTTGGGTCTATTGAACAGCCTAAGCGGTGGTGCGCTCTCGATGGGTGCATTCCTAGCATTAGGTATCTCGCCTTATATTACGTCTAGCATTATTGTTCAGTTGCTTGCTGTCGCTATTCCTAGTTTGGAAAGATTATCAAAGGACGGCGAAAACGGCAAACGCAAAATCTCATTAATCACCAAAATAGTTGCACTCGTTTTGGCAGTGGCTCAGGCTACCGGTACTGTTATCGGTTTGGGCGCTGCTGACAGTGTTACAGGCATTCTCGCTGGTGCGCCAGTTTGGCTCACTTACACCTTCGTCATTTTGATGTTGGTTTGCGGTTCAATGCTAACTGTTTGGCTTGGAGAAAAGATAACCAGCATTGGCATTGGTAATGGCGTTTCATTACTAATCTTCGTTGGTTTGTTGTCTTCGGCTTGCACGGCTTTAATGAGCACATTCAAAGATATTTTCAGTGCGGACAAGGCTACTAGCACAACAGCCATCTGGCAGTTGGTATTGTTCCTTGTTGCGTTGCTAATAATTTTCGCTGCCATTGTATTCGTCGATGGTGCAGAAAGAAAAGTTAATGTTTCTTATGCGAAGCAAATGAAGGGTAGAAAAATGTATGGCGGTTCGTCAAGTTGCATTCCTATCCGTGTTAACGCTAACGGCGTTATGCCTATCATCTTCGCAAGTTCAATTCTTACCTTCCCACAAGTTTTGTTCAGCATTTTCTGGCCAAGCAAAACTACTGGCTTTATCGGCTGGTGGTCAAAATGGCTAGGTGCGGGCAGTTGGGTGTATAGCATCGTACTTGCAGTATTGATTTTGTTCTTCTCATTCTTCTATAATATGATTAGTTTCAATACTGATGATATCGCAAAACAGATTCAACAGAACGGTGGATTTATTCAGGGTATTCGTCCTGGTAAACCTACTAGTCAATATTTATCAAATATCTCAAAGAAGATTACACTATTCGGTGCAATATTCTTGGCATTGGTAGCACTCGTTCCAACCTTGATTTTCAAAGGTATTGGCACATCAGGTTTGGTCAACGCATTCAGCGCGACCGGACTATTGATTGTGGTAAGTGTTGCATTGGAATTCAATAAATCATTGGAAGCACAACTTTTGATGAGAAATTATCGTGGATTCTTGAAATAGGAGTTTAAATGAAGATTGTTTTATTAGGCGCACAAGGTTGTGGCAAAGGCACACAAGCAAAACTTATATGCAAAAAATATAACATTCCTCAAATCTCTACCGGAGATATGTTGAGAAGTTATGCTAGTCAAGATAGTGATTTTGGTCGCAAGATAAAAGCCACTATTGACGCTGGTAAACTTGTGAGTGATGAAATCATTTTGGCTATGCTAAAAGACAGAATCACTCAAAAGGATTGTGAAAATGGCTTTATCTTGGACGGCGTTCCTAGAACGCTTTCCCAAGCCGAAGCGATTGCGCAATTCGTTGATGTAGATAAGGCTGTATTGATTGACGTTGACCCAGACAAGTTGGTTAGACGACTTACCGGACGTCTTACGTGCAAACAATGCGGTAACATAAGCCACATCGATTGGTCGAAAGGAAACAACTGCGAGAAGTGCGGTGGTGATTACACCGTTCGCGCCGATGATGCAAACGAGAACGCGATTCGCGCCCGACTTTCCACTTATCACGAGAAAACTAAGCCAGTGGTAGAATACTATCGCGCGCTCGGCAAACTTCAAGTGATTGACGGCTCAAGAGATGTAAACGACGTGTTTGAAAATGTAGTAGAGGCTTTAAACAAATAATGAGTATCATTATCAAAACAGATAAAGAACTGGAACTAATACGCGTCGCTGGTAAAATCACTGGCGACGTGCTAAAAGTTTTGGAAAAAGAAATTTATGTCGGTCAAACGACAAACCGCCTTAACGAAATTGCTATTGATTACATACGTTCGCAGGGTGGCGAGCCTAGTTGTCTAGGCTACGAAGGATTTCCGTTTGCAATTTGTGCATCAAAAAACGATGCAGTTGTGCACGGATTTTGTGATGACGAACCATTGAAAGATGGCGACATCATAACTATTGACGTCTGCGCCAATTATAAGGGTTACAATGGTGACGCAAGCAGAACTTTTGCTGTGGGCAATATCAGTCCGGAAGCAAAAAGACTGATTGAAATCACTGAAAAATCTTTTTGGGTTGGCATAGAAGGAATTAAGGACGGAAGCAAACTTGGTCATATCAGTGCCCGCATTCAGCAATTCGTGGAAGAAAATGGTTATTCCATTGTTCGCGAAATGGCTGGCCACGGCATAGGCAAAGATTTGCACGAAGACCCAATAATTCCAAACTACGGCAGATATAATGCGGGTCCAATTTTGCGTAAAAATATGGTCATTGCCGTTGAGCCTATGGTTAATATGGGACAAAGGCAGGTCTATTTGGACGATAATGGCTGGACTATTCGCACAAAAGATGGCAAATATGCTGCTCATTACGAAAATACCTTAATAATATGCGAAAATGGTGTTGAAATAATTACAATTTAGGTGTATAATGAAAAAGACAATTTGCATAGGCGATGCGGTGCAATCGATACAAGGCCGTGACACAGGCAAGGTTTACATAGTACTTAATGTAGACTGCGACTATGTAAGACTCGCTAATGGCTTTGATAAGCATTGTAATTCACCGAAAAAAAAGAACGTTAAACACGTTAGACTGATTAAGCCGGGCGTGCTTGACCCACTCACTATTAAATCGGCGACTGATTTGAACGCAAAATTGCACTTTGTGGTCGCTCAAATAAAGGGGAACTAAATGTCAAAAGAAGATGTGATTGAAACCGAAGGCGAAATTGTCGAAGCATTGGGCAATGGTGCCTTTAAAGTCAAAATTGTAACTGGGCAAATTATTACCGCTTACATTTCTGGCAAACTTAGATTGCATTACATTAGGGTCATTGAAGGCGACAAAGTGCGCATTGAAATGAGTCCTTATGACCTCACAAAAGGTCGTATCACTTGGCGTGATAAAAACTAAAAGGAGAAAAGTATGAAAGTAAGACCATCAGTTAAGAAAATGTGTCCTAAATGCAAAATAATCAAGCGTGAAGGCGTGGTTATGTGCATCTGCGAAAATCCTAAACACAAACAAAGACAAGGTTAGGAATCAACGCTTCTGCTCGCGGCAAAATGGCAGAATCGATTTTATATAAAATTTTTAAGGAGAAATTAAAATGGCTCGTATTTCCGGTGTGGATTTACCAAATGACAAGAGAGTTGAAATCGGCTTGACATACATTTATGGTATCGGCAGAGTTAAGTCAAATGAAATTTTGGCTGCTACTGGCGTTAACCCTGATACTCGTGTTAAAGATTTGTCAGAAAGCGATATTGCGGCTCTCCGTACTTACATTGATAAGAATATGACTGTTGAAGGCGAACTTCGCAGAGATGTTTCTATGAACATCAAAAGACTAAAAGAAATTGGTTGTTATCGTGGCATTAGACATCGTAACAATCTTCCAGTACGCGGTCAACGTACTAGAACAAATTCTCGTACACGCAAGGGTCCAAGAAAGACTATTGCTAACAAGAAGAAGTAAGGAGTAAAATAGTATGGCAACAACTAATATGAAAAAAGACTCACCTAAGACCAGAAGACGTAAAGTGACTAAGAATATTGGACACGGCGCTTGCCACATTCAATGTTCTTTCAACAACACTATCGTTACTTTCACTGATGACGCTGGCAATGCTGTTAGCGCTAGCAGTGCTGGTGCACTAGGTTTTAGAGGTTCTAAAAAGAATACTCCATTTGCTGCTCAAAGCGCAGTTGAAACTGCTGCCAAGATAGCAAAGGAAAACGGCATTAATGCTGTTGATGTTTACATCAAAGGACCAGGCAGTGGTCGTGAAGCTGCCATTCGTGCAATAGGAGCTGCTGAAATAGGCGTTACTATGATTAAAGACGTTTCACCTATCCCTCACAATGGTTGCAGACCTCCTAAGAGAAGAAGAGTATAGTAAGGAGATAATTAGATTATGGCAAAATATACAGAAGCTGATTGTCGTCAATGCCGTAGATCAGGTTGCAAACTTTTCCTAAAAGGCGAAAAGTGTGTTTCTGGCAAATGTCCTTTTGACAAACGTCCAACTGTTCCTGGTCAACACGGTGCTGCTAGACATAAAATTAGCGAATATGGCTTGCAACTTGCTGAAAAGCAAAAAGTTAAGAAAGCCTACGGTATGCAGGAACGTCAATTCCGCATATTCTACGAAAAGGCTGCCAATGCAAAGGGTTCTACTGGTGAAAACCTTTTGAGAATGTTGGAATGCAGACTCGATAACGTCGTTTATCGTATGGGACTTGGTTCTTCAAGAGCAGAAAGCCGTCAAAACGTTAACCACAGACATATCGCAGTTAATGGTAAGACTGTAAACATTCCTTCTTACCAAGTTAAAGTTGGTGATGTGATTTCTGTTAGAGAAAACAAGCAAGACCTTGAACAATACAAAGCATTGAAGGGTGTTAAACTTGTTACTCCAAAATGGATTGAGTACGATAGCAATAAATTGACAGGTAAAATCATTGCATTGCCTTTGCGTGATGACATTGATATGAATATTCAAGAACACTTGATTGTCGAATTGTATAGTAGATAATAGGAGGGGACTATTTATGATGGAAATCGAGAAACCAAGAATCAGTTTTGTAGAAAGAGACAACGGCGCAAAGGCTACCATTACTGTTGAACCTTTGGAAAAAGGCTTCGGCATTACTATTGGTAATAGTTTGCGTAGAGTTCTACTTTCTAGCCTTCCTGGCACTGCTGTTCGTGGCATCAAAATTAAAAATGTATTGCACGAATTCTCGGCTATTCATGGCGTAACAGAAGATGTTACTGATATAGTCTTGAATCTTAAATCTTTGGCTTTAAGGTCTTCAAATGACAGCGCTAATTTCTGCACAACTCTCCGTTTGCACAAATATGGTCCTTGCGAAGTTTATGCAAGAGATATTGAACCAAACGACCAAGTAGATGTATTAAACCCAGATTTGTACATCTGCACTTTGGAAGAAAAAGCAGAAATTGATATGCAGTTGTTTGTTGGCAACGGCAGAGGTTATGTTCCAAGCCCTGAAAACAAGGACTTTGTGAACGAAGTGGATTACATTCCTATCGATTCAATTTTCTCTCCTGTAAAGAAAGTGAATTATGACGTCCAAACTGCCCGTGTGGGTCAAAGAATGGACTTTGATAAATTGGTTATTGATGTGGAAACCAACGGTACTGCTACCGTTAAGGAAATTATCGCATTGAGCGCCAAACTCATCAATGACTATATGTCATTGTTCATTGAGCAAGTTGAAAATATGGCTGGTTGCAAGATTTTGGTTGACCGTAAGGAAGACGAACAATCTCGTTTGTTCGAAAAACCTATCGAAGACCTTGAATTGAGCGTTCGCAGTTACAACTGCTTGAAACGTGCAGGCATCAACACGATTGGTGAACTTTTGAAGAAATCTCGTAGCGAGATGGCAAAAGTTCGTAATATGGGTGCAAAATCATTAGAAGAAGTTATCAATAAAATTGAATCTCTTGGATTCAACGTTACTGATAATGAGTAAGGAGTAATTTATGGCACAAATTAAGAGATTGGGTCGTCCTAGCAAAGAACGTAACGCAATCACTCGTAACCAAGCGACTGATTTGTTGTGGTTGGGTAAAATCACTACTACTGTTGCAAAGGCTAAGGCACTTCGCTCATACACAGAAAAGATTTTAACTTTGGCTATCAATAGTTACGAAGATACAGTTAAGACTCAAAAGACAGTCGTTGACGAAAAGGGCAACAAGGTTGTTACTGACGTTATCAACGACGGTCCAAAGAAGTTGGCTGCTCGTCGTCAAATTATGTCAAAACTTTATACTGTTAAAGAAAAGCGCTTAAAGGGTGAGACTAAGGAAGCATTTATCGCTCGTACTGAAAAGATTAAGAATCCTTTGATTGAAAAAATCTTCAACGTTTATGCTCCTAAGTATGCAACTCGTGCTAAGGAACTTGGTCAAGGTGGCGGTTACACTCGTATCGTTAAACTTGGTCTTCGCAAAGGCGACGCTGCCGAAATGGCAATCATCGAATTAGTATAATTAAAAAAACACCACACGGTGTTTTTTTTGTTGGGCATAGAACGTAAATAAAGTTGGCGGAGAGAACAGGATTCGAACCTGCGGTAGCTTTCACTACACACGCTTTCCAAGCGTGCACTTTCGACCACTCAGACATCTCTCCAAGATTATGATACATTAAAAATTAGGCTAGCATTATGCTTGCTACGATAACTATAATTGCAAACCACAATAAATACTTAAGTTTCATAACTATTTATACTATAACAAATAATGAAGTAAAAGACAACTGGTTTTACGAATATTGTTCGCATTTTTAATTTAATATAACGAGATTAAAGGTGAAAATGACTAATATAAGATATTTTACTTTGGCGGAGTTGGTGATAGTTATAGTACCATTTGGTTGAAGTTCGGCGAGGGCGAAGCCGGAGGCAAGGTCTAGGTCGTCTCGTTCGACATTGTCGATTTTTACACCGCCGATAACAAAGGCTAGATTGGCTGGCAAGTCGTCAGTGAAGAAAAGGTCAGCGTTTGTAAATTCGCCACCGTTTGTAATAGTAATCGTGTACAAAGTAAATTTTGACGTTAGGTGTGCTTTGTTTAGAATTGGCATAATAAACTCCTGATAGCATTTTATTAACCAGTCAAATATTTGTGCCGAATTTATGGACTCAACTTATATAGTTTGCGATAAAATAATTAATCAAAAAATTTAATGATAAATTTAGTAAACAAAGATAAATGCGCAAAAAAAATAATTATTTTAAATAAATTACAAGAAGGATAAAATTTCTTTAATTTAATTAAAAAATAATTTGCCAAATAAAAAATAAATTAAATATTAATTACGAAAAATATACTAAAAAAACAATATATTTATTTGTTTTTTTTTAATTAAATATTATTTAATTGACAAATAATTGCTAATATGTAAAATCAATAAAAACGGAGTAAAAAATGAAAATAATAAAGAAAGAAGGACACAGTGTAAAAGTGGAGTCGGCGCACAATGGCGCAAGCACTCGCAAACTTTTTGTAGATAATGATGAAGTGAAAAATGTGCAAGGTATAACTGTCACTTGGTTAAAACCCGGCGACAAAAATGACTGGCACAATCACGCTGATTGCAATGAATGTATGTTTGTTGTTAAAGGTAAAGGCGTGGTTGCCGACGAAGACGGAGAGTATGAATTTAAGGCGGGCGACTTTTTCATTTTTCCAAAGGGCGTTTATCATTCACAACATAACACAGGCAGGAGTGTGATGGAAGCGGTTTTCATTCGCACCAAATAGGCTTTCGTTTTACAAATCAATGTGATACAATTAGTTAATGGACACAAAAAAATAAAGGTGGTTAGCCTTTATTTTTTCTTCACAACATTGCCACAATATGAACAGACATAATTTATTCCGTCAAACTCCATAGGTCCGCCACAATTTGGGCATTTTGTCTTTTCACGAACGTCGCCAGTTTGTTTTTGGTTGGTGTTTATTTCAAGAATATCGTTTTTGAATAAATAACCTTTGAGATAACCTTTCAAAATAAGTTGGTTGATGCTGTTACGCACTTCCTCTGGCTTGCGCATTGTTTGGCTCGCCAAATCTGTAACGGTGTAGATGTTCTCGTTTTCAATCAAATTCAAAATCACGCCATTAGATTTAATCGTGCCGACACCTATCCACGCGATAGGTGCGCCATAAAAGCCCAACACAGTGGCGATAATGCCTGCAATGAGCAGAATTGTAATGTGTTTACTTGCCCCGAATATAATGCCCAAAATGCCCGCAGGCAAGAAAATGGTCAGCAAAATAGCCACCATTAATTTTACACTAGAATCACGTTTAAATGTTTTCATATTTTCACCTTATAACTAAAATATAGATTAAAAACGTAAAATAGTCAATAAAATAACAATATTTTTTGCAAAACAGCGTGTTTTTTGCTCTTTTAAATCAAAAATGAATATTTAATCATTAAAATTTATGATAAGAAAATTAAACGGAATTAGCCAAACTTTTGCACTATTGTTGTACGTCGTTACGTTACAAGCAAAGGTTGATTTTTCCTATCAGTAGACATTTTGCCAAAACAATGTTTTTGAGTTGTCTTTTATTATTTATATTGCACCTAACTAACGGTCAGTTTTTTCTTGCCGAGCGCGGAAAGAGAGTGATGAAATTGATGTGTCCATTGATGATGAAATGGTGTACAATCTTAGCACGTTTGGGGTTGTGGGTTCGACATGTCCGTATGTAAGACGGGGGAGGTGAAACAGGTTCAATTACACAATCCACAACAGTGAGTTGCACAATAGGTTTTTTGCCCAGCATATTTGCAATGACTAAAAGCACGATAAATGAATAAACAGAGATTAAAATTACGCACTATAATTTATTTATATTTCAGCATAATATTATTTTAAATAAATTGATTAATGAAATTATGAAAAAATATAATAAAGTGTGAAAAAAATAGCAAATATTTAATAAAATATGCATTTTTGCATATAAAAAATCAATTATTTATTATTTTTTCATATTTTTCAAATTGATTATTTAATATATTTATTATTTCGTTTTTGTTTTCGTTTATATTTTTAATCAAATCATTTTCACATTTAATAGCATCTGTCAGTTCTTGTTTTAATAGTAGATATTTTTTTGAGTTGGTTATATTAGCCCCCAACTTTTGTTCATACTTATTTCGCACGCAAGCAAACTTTTGGCTGGCACTTAGAATGCTATCGTAAGTTGTTTGGTCTGTTGTTGGCAACTGCGCCATCAACTTATAAAATAGCCTATGTAGATTGATGTAATCTGCGACAATTTGATTCTCGTTTTTCTTCATATTTTCACCGCTGAATTTACTTATGATATTTTCGCACGCAATATGCGAAAAACGAATTTTTGCTGTCACGCATTCGACAAAATATGATATTTTCAGCCTTTAATTGTTTTCACTTGACATATCTTGACGTATGATGTTATTATGATTGAGTAATGCGTATTAGGTTAGATATATGAAGAAAAGTTTGTACGAAAAATTCACTAAAAGGTTTCTGGATATAGTTTTATCTTTCTTGGCGATAATTATATTGTTGCCTTTGTTTTTGATTGTATCTTTGCTCTCGTTTATATTTATGGGCAGAGATATTATATTGAAACAATATCGACCTGGGAAGAACGGCAAAATATTCACTCTGTACAAATTTAGGACAATGAAGAATTTGTATGATGAGAATGGCGATTTATTGCCAGACGAAAAACGTTTTACAAAGTATGGTAGAATCCTACGCAAAACCAGTCTGGACGAACTGCCACAACTTTTCAATATTTTGAAAGGTGATATGAGTATAGTTGGACCGCGTCCTAGACTTATTAAAGATATGATATTCTATGACGACTATGTCTTGCAAAAAGCGTATTCTGTGCGCCCAGGTTTGACTGGTCCTGCGCAAGTTTATGATAGGTGTAGCGTTGCTAGTTGGGAAGAAGTGTTTAGGCGAGACATTGAGTATGCCGAGAAAATCACTTTTTGGAACGACTTGAAAATGGTCTTTGGAACGGTCAAAGCACTATTTACAAAGGATAAACATCACACACAAAAACGCGATTACTATTATTGCGACTATCTGTTGAAATCTAACCTTATTACAAAAGAACAATATGATTTAGGATTAAGTCGGGCAAAGACGATGAACAATAAATCTTCCATTTCCTATTCGCCTGATTTGCATAAAAATGTAGAATTGAATGAAACAACTGACAGACAAATTGAATCAAAATAAATATACATTATCGATTGCATTTTCGGTAATGTTTTTATTAGGTTTCTTATCAATGCTTTTTCCGTACGCGAATAATGTCTTACTGGGCGTGTCGGTGGGCTTTTTCACACTGTTGTGCGTCTTTTTAAATGTTACGAATGCGCTATCGTTAATGATAACAATGCTTCCGTATTTGTCGTTCACTGTCAAGTTTGCCAACATGATATACTTTTATTGGCTTAACTCTATGTTTGCATTGGTGTTTCTTGTAAAATATATCATAGAATGTGTAAAAGGCAGAAAAAAAGTTTATGTGCTTCCGCTTGTATTGAGTATCATTTTGGTCGTCTATGGTTTCTATAACTTTGATGTGCACAACGTATTTCGATTTTATCTAAATATGCTTATGCTTGCTAGTTTTTATCTAATATTTTGTTACTACAAAGACATTAATGTAAAGAAGGTTTGCCTTTATTTCGTATTGGCATTGTTGGCATCAATTTTCTTTACCTTTATTGTATATAGCATTCCGTCCATTAGGTATATAGTGGAAATGAATTACGGCAGACTGGCATTCTTCGCTCTTAATCCAAACTATATGCAGGCGCAAGCGATTATTGCGTTGGCAATCATAGTCGTGTCGGTGTTTAAATATAATCTGGCGTGGTATTATTCGATTCCGTCTTCTGCCATAATTTGCGTTGCGGGATTTTTGACCAACTCGAAAGCATTCTTAGTATTGTTGGCTATACTGGCGTTATTGTACGCTTGCAACTTGGTTTCGTCAAAAAAAAGAAACAATATTGTGCCAATCATAGTATTTGTCTGCGTCTTTACCATGGTAGTTTTGGCGTGCAGTGGGTATATCATTGACACTATCGAAAGGTTCGGCGAAGGTGGCTTTGATAAGGTGCTCGACAACATCTTTACCGGCAGATATTCAATCTGGAAAATGTATCTTGCCGAATGGGCGAGTTCGCCAATGTCAATTTTCTTTGGCAAGGGCGTATGCTATACACCGTTTGGCATTGAAACTCACAGCAGTTATATTACCTTGCTTTATGAGTATGGCTTAATTGGTTTACTGCTGATTGCTGGGCTCATTTACGCGTATATAAGTTGTAGTGACAAGAATAAAAATTTGTCAAAGACAAGTTTTATTCCACTTGTGTGCTTATTGTTAAATATTGTTGAAGAGAATTTTATTGGCAATAGATGTGCTTGGCTGTTACCACTCTGCATTATGGTGGCATTTGTGCCGATAGAAAAGACTAATGAACAAACTGTAAAAACTAATGAAAGGAATATAGAAGATGGAAATAAAAATTTTGGAGTGGATTAATGCGAATCTACACGGTTCGCACTTTGTTAATTTTGTGATGAAGTGCATTTCCTACCTTGCCGAATGGGGCTGGTGCTGGCTGGTGTTGGGCGTGGTGCTGTTGTGTTTTAAGCGCACAAGAAAATGTGGATTTATTCTCATCTGCGGATATGGTGCGGTGGTGGTTATCAACCATTTCATCTTGAAAAACGTCATCAATCGAGCGCGTCCGTTCACACAGAGCAGTGCGCTTGCCGAGTTTATTCAAAGCATTGGTATGAGTCTGCCAACGAGTTCGAGTTTCCCAAGCGGGCACACCGTTATTTCCTTCTGTTCGGCGGTAATTCTAACCTATTATTTCAAGGGCAAAGGTGCGTGGG
>ULWL01019783.1_pt1 | contig 37786 bp, 30 predicted proteins | sample 1960171 | NCBI WGS metagenome assembly ULWL01 (sample SAMEA4835807, study PRJEB28245) | human gut metagenome | biome: gut microbiome; material: fecal sample | place: Denmark | collected 2008 | reverse complement strand
CATTAAGTGTTTGAGTTAGAGTGATAACTCTAACTTTGTTCGTGCTGCCTTTCATAAACTCTAAATTTAAATAAACACTTATGCTTGCAAAAAAATCAATAATAAGGTACAATACATATAGATTAAAAATAGTAACATAATAATAGGAGAAAAAAATGGTTATAAAATACAAACTAATAAAAGAAGATCCAAGAACGATGGCTCGTCTTGGACAAATTACAACTCCACATTCAACTTTTGATACTCCATGTTTTATGCCAGTTGGTACACAAGCAACTGTTAAAGCTTTGTCAAAAGAAGAACTAGAAGCAATGGAAGTAGGAATTATTTTATCTAATACTTATCACTTATGGTGTCAACCAGGTCATAAGATTATTGAACAAGCAGGTGGTTTACATAAATTTATGAATTGGGATCGCTCCATTCTTACTGACTCAGGTGGATTCCAAGTATTTTCACTTGCGAAAATAAGAGACATTAAAGAAGAAGGTGTTTACTTCAAACATCACAAAAGTGGTAAACAGTTATTCTTATCACCAGAACTTTCGATTGAAATCCAAAATAGTTTAGGTAGTGATATTATGATGAGTTTTGATGAATGCCCACCATATCCCGCTACTCGTGAATATATGGAAAAATCAGTTGAAAGAACTATTAGATGGGCTAAACGAGGACTTGAAGCTCATAAAAACAAAGATACACAAGGTTTATTTGGAATTGTACAAGGTGGAGAATATGAAGATATTAGAAAGTACTGTGCTAAAGAACTTACAGCATTACCTTTTGATGGATTTTCAGTTGGTGGACTTAGTGTTGGCGAACCAAAAAGTACTCAAAATACTGTTTTAAGTTATACAACGCCACTACTACCTAAAGATAAACCAAGATACTTGATGGGAGTTGGAAGCCCTGGTGCGATACTAGATGGTGTTGAACGCGGCATAGATATGTTTGACTGCGTACTTCCAACTAGAATTGCTCGCCATTCATGTGCAATGACTTCACATGGCAGATTAATTTTAAAAAATAAAGAATTTGAAACAGATTTTTCACCAATTGATCCAGAATGTGATTGTTATACTTGTAAGAATTATACAAGAGCATATATAAGACATTTAGTAAAAGCTGAGGAAATACTTGCGGCGAGATTAATATCAATTCACAATATTCATTTTCTTGAAAATTTAATGAAAGGTATAAGAGAAGCTATTAAAGAAGATCGATTCCTTGAATTCAAAGAAGCTTTCTATGAAAAATATGGTTTAAATGATAATGATAAAGATTTCTAAAAATAAAAAAATATTTTTATTTGGAATTATGATTCTTTGTTGTATGGTTCTGACAAGTTGTAAGATTCGTAATGAATACAAAACATATGAACATGGGTTTGACCTTACTGTTGCTGAAGAACTTCAAGACTATTTTATCTACAAAGAGTCAATTCCAAAACTTCATTTTGATATGGATAATGTAAATGTTTCAGTTGGTAGTACTAATAGCAATTATGTTTTAGTAGAAAATGATTTCACTAAAGTTAGTGATGCTTGGGCAAAACACCTTGCAAATTATAGTGATGACCAAAAAGTAATTATTAGTTCAGCTGAACAAACTAATGACAAAGGAAAAGCCATATTTGGAGGAGTAACTAAAAAACTTGATGAAAAAGATGAGTTTGGTAATCCTCAAAAATATAGTAAGGAAATAAGACTTGTTGCATGGACTATAGATGGTACAAGATACTCCTACCAATACCGAACTTTTGTAAGTGAAGGAAAACGCTACTATGCCTTTTGCTATACTAATTCCTTAACAATGACAATTGAACAACCACTAATGGTCATAAAACAAAATGGTCAAAACAAACTATTACTATTACCACTTCCTTTTGACACTAAATATGAAGTGTCTGGTAGTACGCTTACTTTAGATGCTTTAATTAATAAAACGACATATCTAGATTCAAAATATTATCATTTTGCATATCCTAATTATTTAGCTGAACAACCATTAGAAGAAAAAATTGAGGCAGTAAAAAAATGGTACGAAACATATTGTGCTGGTACATATGATGATAATGAATTTAAAATTAAATATGCCGGTGCTACATATAGCATAAATTTTAATTCAATCAAAAAAGATCCAAGTACTGGTAAGGAAAATCCAGGTTTTGAAATAAAATACCTAGGATCTGCTAATTAACAAATGAATAGATATAAGCATATTGATAGATAATTATTAAAAATAATTATTTAAAAATATGCTTTTTTTATATTTTTCTTCTACTAAATGCCTACCATTCATATAATTAAATGGTGATAATAGTGAAATTAAAAACAAAAAAGATTGACTATCCCTTATTAATAGCATTTATGTTATTAGTTGTAATAGGCCTTTTAATGGTATATAGTGCTAGTAATGTTGTTGCATCTTATAAGTATGATGATGCTTTTTATTTTTTTAAAAGGGAATTCTTGTTTGCGGTAGCAGGGTTATTTTTAATGGCTGTTATTATCAATATGGACATTAACAAATTATTAAAACAGACAACGTTAATATTTATTATCAGTGTAATTTCTTTAATTTTAGTGTTAATACCAGGAATTGGTGTACTTCGTGGTGGAGCACGTAGTTGGATTGGGTTTGGAAGTTTTAGTTTTCAACCTGCAGAATTTGCGAAAATATCTATTATTTTATTACTTGCTAAATACCTAAGTTTGCATGATAAAGATTTAGTTAAGTTTAAGTATTTCATAGGGATACTACTTATTATCTTTGTTATATTTGGTTTAATTATGTTACAACCAGATTTTGGTACGGGAATTGTGCTTGTAATATCATGTATTTTATTACTTTTTTGTAGTGGTGCCCCGTTAAAGTATTTTATAATGCTTTTTGTTTTAGGCGTATGCGGTGTCGTTTTTTTAATTATTAGTGCTCCATATCGAATGGAAAGGATACTTGCTTTTCTTGATCCTTGGTCAGATCCTTTAGGAAGTGGATTTCAGACTATTCAGTCTTTATATGCAATTTCTCCAAGTGGTATTTTCGGACTTGGTTTTAATAAATCAATGCAGAAACATTTTTTCTTACCTGAGCCACAAAATGATTTTATTTTCGCAATAATCTGTGAAGAATTTGGTTTAATTGGGGGAATAATTGTAATCTTATTGTTTGCATATTTAATATATAGAATTTTTAAAATTGGAATTAAAACGACAAATGAACACTACCGATATGTATGTCTAGGAATAGGATTGATATATTTTACTCAAGTTTTTATAAATCTTGGAGTGGTAATTGGACTTTTACCAGTAACTGGTATTACCCTTCCCATTATTAGTTATGGGGGATCTAGTTTATTATTATCAATGATGATGATCGCAATAGTATTAAATATTAGTGGAGAAGATAATAATAAATATTAATGATGAACATATAATTTATTATATAAATATAGGGATGTGAACAAATGAATATCGTATTTTGTGGTGGAGGAACCTTAGGACATATATATCCAGCTCTTGCATTAATTAATAAATATAAGCAAAAATATCCAACTGATAGGATAATCTTTATTACTAATCAAAAGGATAAAAAACGTTTTGAAACAATTGATACAACGAATATTGATAAAATTTATTATTTCAATTGTATGGGGAAAGATAGATCTATTATTAATAATTTTAAAATGATTTGTGTCAATTTAAACGAACAAAGAAAAATAAAAAAACTACTTAAGCAAGAACGAGCTGAAGTAGTCATAGGAATGGGAGGCTATATTAGTGGGATAACGATAAAAACGGCTCAAAAGTTAAAATTAAAAACAATTATTCATGAACAAAACAGTGTTATTGGTTTAGCCAATAAACTAGTGGCAAAAAAGGTTAATATGTTGCTTACAACCTTTCCGTTACCTAATTATACTAAAAATCAGTATGTAGTTGGTAATCCTAGATATTATGATGCTGAAGAATATAAGAGTAATGAATATCGATCATCTAAAAATATTTTAATTACATCTGGAACATTAGGGTCAGAGGTAATTAATGAATTAGCAGTAAAATTCTTGAATGATGATTTTAGTAAAAATTATACTACAACCTTAATTACGGGATTAAAGTATTACGACAGCGTAAAGGAACAACTTAAAGAGGGAGCGCATTATGAGGTATTGGCCTACAGTAATCAAATGCTTGAGTTAATGTCAAAAGCTGGAATAATTATTTCCCGGAGTGGTTCAACAACTATTTTTGAAATTTTAGGGTCTAAAGCTATTCCTATTTTCATCCCTTCACCTAATGTTACAGCCAATCATCAATACTTTAATGCTCAATATCTAGAATCACTTGGAATTGGTATTTTAATAAAAGAAAGAGAATTGACTTTAGATAAAATTAAAGCATGTATTAAAGAAATTGATAATAACTATGATGAATATTTGAATAATTTGAATATGTATACACCACCGGCAACCTTTGATGAAATCGTTGAACACATCTTAAAGTTTAGGAAGTCCTAACATGAATAAAATACAAAATTTCAAAAAGTATGTTCAAAAACTTGAATTAGGTGAAATAATAGATAATGTCAGTTTTAAAAATTTAACCTCAATACATGTTGGTGGAGTTTGTGAATTATTATATAAACCATTGGACTTAGAAAGTTTAACGATTAGTTTAAAGTATTTGAAGGAAAATTCAATTCCTTATTTTACTATTGGTAAAGGTACTAATTTACTAGTTAATGATCGTTATTTTGAAATGGTATTAATCAGTTTAGAAAAATTTAATCATTATTATATATTAGAAGAAAATAAGAATGAAATGTATATATATGTAGAAGCAGGTGTTAGTGCTAGTATTATCTCAAAGTACTTGATTAATTTAGGGCTTTCAGGCGGTGAGTTTTTATCAGTTATTCCTGGCAGTATTGGGGGATTAACTTATATGAACGCCGGTGCTTACAAAAAAAGCATAAGTGAACTAGTATATAGCATCACGTATTTTGATGAAAAAGGCTTACTTCAAACAGTGTTGAACAAAAATGATAATTTTGCTTTTAGTTATAGGAAGTCAGGCTTTTATAAAACCGGCAAAGTAATTTCTTCTGTAATTTTAAAAGTATCCAAAGATGTGGGGGAAGAATGTCCTCAAGATAAAGTGAGAAGATATTTGACAATAAAACGAGAGAGCCAACCACTTAAAACATATAATGCGGGTAGTACTTTTAAAAATCATAGTGATTGTTTTACATGGCAAATAATTGACAAGCTTGGTTATCGTGGATATAAACTAGGAGGAGCCATGGTTAGCACTAAGCATGCTAATTTTATAATTAATTATGATAATGCTAGTTTTTTAGATGTTATAGCTTTGATTAAAATGATTGAATATGATGCACAAACAAAATTAAATATAAATTTAGAATGTGAATGGGAAATATTACAATAACCCATTCTTTTTTCTCTTTTAAACATATTATATTAACGGAGGCGAAACAATGCAAAAGCATATTAATTATTTTGATGTTCCTTATCGGAATACTAATACAAATGAAGAAGTTAGTAATTTCTTTATTTCAAATCTTGCTTTATCCTATGGTACTGTGTTTAAGTCATTGGTTGATAAATACCAAAACTATAATCCCAAAATTATTACCATAACTGACAGCAAAGATGGACTTTTAAGATTAATTCAATCACATTATTTTACTTTAGCAGATCTTGCGATATATTTAGATATTAATGACCAAGATCCTAAGGCAATTAACTTGTATAATAACTATGCAAGAGGATTAAAAGAGGCAGTTGAAAAATATGAGTCAGTATACGGCCCACTTCTTTTACTAAATTACGAAGGCAATACATGGACATGGCGACATAACTGGCCATGGGAAAGGGGGAATAACTAATGTTCATATATATGAAAACATTAATGTATCCAGTTGACATTAAAAAACGTGATCTTAAAATGGCTTCACTTATTGCGACCCAATATGGAGGACCACAAGGAGAATTAGGGGCTGCTCTTAGATATTTGAATCAACGTTTCACAATGCCAGATGATAAAGGCAAGGCTTTACTTTCAGATATTGGCACAGAAGAGATATCACATGTAGAAATGATTCAAACAATGATGCATCAACTAATGGATGGAGCTACAATTGAAGAAATTAAAGCTGCCGGTCTTGAAAATTATTATGTTGAACATGGTAATGATATTTTCCCTGCTAATCCTGATGGTATTCCTTTTACAGCCGCTTATATATCATCAGTAGGAGACGTTATCGCAAACTTAACTGAAGATCTTGCAGCAGAAGAAAAGGCAAGAACAATGTATGAACACTTAATTGATTTAGCAACCGATCCAGATGTCATTCAACCGCTACTATTTTTAAGAGAAAGAGAAGTAGTACATTATGCAAGATTTAAGGAATTACTTGATGAATATAAGGCTAAAGGGTATAAGTAAATCACAATTACAGTTTTTTAGTTTTGACTAAAAGGCTGTTTTTTGTTTTATTAAAAGAAGAAATGTTTAAAATAACAACTTTTGACTTTTCACTAAATAAATTAGTAAGGAAAAAGAGATATAGCTCTAACATTGTTCGATGAGTAAAACCACCTACATGTAGGTGGTGATTATGTGCGATAATAATAAAATAATTGTTTTGGAACATTATTCCATAGATTGGTTAAATCATTTTCTGTAATATTTCCGCCGAAACTTAAAATTTCAAATATAACATTTTGTTGTGTATATGTTATATTAGTTGGGATAAATCCAGAACGTAGGTAAAACTTTTTACGTTTTATTCTCTGAAGCTTATTGGTTGAATCATATTTTTCTTGTTCAATATCTACTAGTAATACTTTATCATTGTTATTCTTTTTAATTAGTTCTAAAGCTTGACTACCAAATCCACGATTGCGATATTTTGAGCTCATCGCAAAATATAATAAATATAAGATGTTTTGATATGAAAGAGTAACAACAAATCCTACAAAATTATTTTTATATGTAAAAATATAAGTGTGCATATTATCTAATGTTGTGTCAAGAAATTCATTAATAGGAATACGTTCATTAATGGGAAAGGCTTCATTATATAATTTTTCAATGTCGTGATAATATCTTGATGTTTTGTCATAAATAATAATCTCAAGTTCATTTCTTTGTGAGACACTATATAATTCATCAAAGTACGTTTTGGTTTCCTTGCTTAGATTCCCCGTAAAAGTTTCTAAGAACTCAATAACGTTATGACATTTTTTACTATCATTGTAAGCTTTATCTTCTATGGCATAAATTGATTGAAGGATCTCATTGGAAAATATTTTACCATAATCAGTAATTTTTAAGTACTTTTCCTTTCTATTTTCAGGTTTTTCCTCTAAAGTTAATAGTTTTCTTTCCTTACATTCTTGGACAATTGTGTTAATAGTTGTTTTAGGAATATTCCATGAATGACATATGTCAGATTGTGTATGGGGTTTTCCATCATCTAAGGCATAAAGTAGAGATAACATATCATCTTTAATAATTAGTTTTTTTGCCATTTCTGAATATATCTGACAAATTACATTTACAGATATCATAATTTTCCTAATATTTTCACGATCATTATTCATTTTATTCCTCCTTTTCTACTTAATTGTTAATGCATAATAGTCCTAATTAGTACTTTAATTATATCAAAAAACTAAAATTTTGTCAAACCTACCTAATAAATTGACTTAATTACAAAATTATTATATAATATATTATATATATAAATATGTCGAATTTTAAATTCAAAATGCTAAAAATTGGATGTTCAAAAATACTAAGAAGGTGGTATAATGAAGTTGATGATAGTATCAGATATACATGGTAGTTTTGAAAATACAAAAAACCTTGTAAATAAGTTCAAGACCAGCAAAGCTGATAAATTAATCATTTTAGGTGATATATATCATGGTTATAGCTATCAAGACACAAATGATATGGTTAACTTATTTAGTACTATTTGTACGAAACTTTATTTAATACGTGGTAATTGTGACAGTGATTATGATGAGGATATATCACCGGTTGGGTTATTAAAGGAGCTGATGATAGAGTTTAATAATCGACATATATATTTTAATCATGGTCATCAAGGATTTCCAAATTGCGAGTTTAAGCAAGGGGACATTTATTGCCATGGGCACACACATATTCCAAGCATAAGAAAATTAGACCAAATTATTGTTTGTAATCCTGGCTCGGTAAGTTTACCAAGAGCTGGATTTAAAGCTAGTTATATGATAATTGATGATAAGGGAATATATATCTATGATTTTTTAGATAATACAATAATGAATTATAATTTTGAGGTGGATAATGAAAAAGAAAATTAGAATGTTTATTATAATAACTATTTTTTGTGCTTGCTTAATTAATTTTGTAGGATGCAAAAAGAAGAATGAAATAACAATAACTTTATACCCAAATAATGGTACAGAAGCTAAAGTAATAAAAACCTATGCTGATGAAAAAGTAGAATTACCAGAAATTCCGACTGCTGAAGGATACTTTTTTGGTGGTTGGTTTTTAGATAAAGCATTTAAACAAAAAGTGCTTTTTCCAGCAAAATTTAAAAAAGATACAGTCTTATATGGAGCATGGGGAACTTTAGTCAAATATGAATTAGATGAAACAACTGACACATATCAAGTAACTGGTGTTATATTTTCACATTACAATATTACAGTGCTTGAGAAATATCATGGGAAAAAAGTTACTACGATTAAGGCCGAAGCATTTAAAGATAATGAAACGATAATGAATATCAAATTACCAAACACTATCACGACAATTGAGGATCGAGCTTTTATGAATATGTCTAAATTGATGAACATTAATCTTCCAGATGATATTCAAACAATCGGAGAAGATGTATTTGATAATTGCAATATGCTATATTATGAAGATTTAAAGGGCTTAAAATACTTAGATAATTGGCTAGTTAGTGCGAAAGACGCAAGACCTGATATGGTTCAAATTAAAGATACAACTGTTGGAATTTTGGCAGGTGCATTTAAAGGTAATCAAAACATAAAAGAAATTACTATCCCCAGTAGTGTTACAAGAATTGAGGCCAATACTTTTGCGGAGAGTAGTATTACTGTTTTAAATCTTCATGAAAATGTAACTTACCTTGACCCTACAGCGTTAAATGGTACCAGCCAATTAACAGCTATAAATGTAAGTGAGAACAACCCAATATATGAATCACTTAAGGGTGTTTTATATAGTAAAGGATTAAAGGAATTAATAAAATACCCAAGCAATAGAACTAATAAAGTTGTGACTTTACCATATGTAGTGGAAAAAATACACGATGGTGCTTTCGCAGGTTGTGAGAATTTAGAAACATTAAATATTTTAGATTTAGTTAAATCAATTGGAAATAATGCATTTGTTGATTGTAAAAAATTAAAAACGATAGAACTTCCTGAACAACTTCAAGAGATAGGAACTGAAGCTTTTAGTGGTTGTACATCATTAAATAAACTTGTTTTACCAGTTAACTGCAAAGTAGGAAAAAACATCATTAAGAATTGTGAAGCCTTAGAATCATTAACATTACCAACCATTAAAAATAATGGAGTAGTATATGATTCGTCTCATTTATTCGGTGATACTATTAATAACATTAAAGAATTAACAATTTTAGGTGGAAACAATATTCCTGCTAAATTCTTTAGTGGCTATGCAAGTTTGGTAACATTAAAACTTCCAAAAACTATTGAAAACATTGATACAACTGTGTTTGGAGAACTAAATAAGTTAGAAGTCTTAGAATTTGAAGATAATGATTTTTATAAGGTAGTCAATAATACACTATATAGCGCAGATGAAAAAAAACTAATATATTATTTAGCTGGTGGATATACACAATATTATATGGTACCTAGTACAGTTGAAGAAATATCAAGTAATGCATTTACTAATAGTACATATATTGCGGTTATTGAAATATCAGAAAGTGTTAAGATAGTTAGAAGCCATGCTTTTAATAACTTACCAAATCTAACTAATATCATTTTTAAGGGTAATCTTGATATAGTTGAAGAAGATATATGTATGAATACTCCATATGTTTGTATGTACTTTAAAGATACAATGCCAAATAGCAATTGGTGCGAAGGTTTTAATACACATAATTACGCAACTAAGTTTAATGAATCTTTGCCACAGTTCATTTATACAACAAATGTTAATGTTAAGGCCAAGATAAAGGAAGAATTAACCATTAAATACTTTGTTTATGGCTTAACTGATGAAATGGTGGAGATAAAAGTATTTGAAGGCTTGACAGAAGAAACTAGGGAGGATGTTACTTCACAATTCACAATTAATGTTCAAAATGAATCAATTATTTTGAGTGGTGAAACCGCAGGCAAATATGAGTTAATTATTCAAATAAAAGATAATCAAAATATAAAATTAACCATTTATGTTAAATTGACAGATGAACAAAATTAGCGTTATCACTCTATCTCAAACACTTAATGTTTCTTTTAAAAGACAGTACTTTCACCAAGTATTACTTTGCTGGTTCTATTATTGGTAGTGTTATACTGCTATTTCTCAAATTATCTATTAATTGATAATTCTAGGGTTTACTTTTCTTTAGGATATTTAATGCTCCATTTATATCGGCGTTAACTATCCTTTTTTCTTTTGCCTCGTATAATCCTTTTTTGATTCTTTCTTTCTAAATATTTATTTTGATGTATATCTTTCATTTATTACTGTACATTTAATATTCTTTATTTTTTATTCTTTTTTCTTTAATTCGTATAAAGTACTATTAAAAAGATTTTTGAATATATGGTGAAATAATCTTAGATAGTTTCTTACTAATTTATTTGGTGAAAAGGATTGTTATATTTAATATAGTCAAGCTTTATCAGTTAAAAGGAATATTTTGCATGTTATATACTCTTGTTTTTTATAAAATGTAATTTCCTTATAAATAAAAAAAGCTTGTCTATAAGTTGACAAGCTTATTCTATGAATTGATACTGGTAAAGATTAGCATATATACCATTTTCTTTAAGGAGCTCTTCATGAGTTCCTTTTTCTATAATTCCATCTTTAGTTACAACCATTATTTCATTGGCGTTTTTAACAGTGGATAAGCGGTGTGCTACAACAATTGTAGTTCGACCTTTACTTAAATTTTCTAAAGAATTTTGAATCTGTAATTCAGAAATTGTATCAAGAGCACTAGTGGCTTCATCTAGTATCAAGATTGGTGGATTCTTAAGAAAAGCACGAGCAATAGATATTCTTTGTTTCTGTCCTCCAGATAATTTAATACCACGCTCTCCAACGTATGTGTCATAACCATGAGGAAGGGTTTCAATAAACTCATGGATATTAGCATTTTTTGCGGCCAAGACAATTTCATCCATTGTAGCATCAAGTTTGCCATAGGCAATATTTTCTTTAATGGTTCCTCCAAAAAGGAAAACATCTTGAGCCACGATGCCAATATTATTCCGTAAAGAGTCAAGGCTGTATTCTCTAATATCAACATTATCAATTTTAATACTTCCATTCATAATATCATAAAAACGTGGAATTAAGTGACAAATAGTGGTTTTACCGCCACCAGATGGTCCAACTAAAGCAAGTGTGGTACCTTTTTTTAAAGTAAAAGAAATATTGTTTAATACTAAGTTCTCAGATTTGTCGCCATCTTTATTCTCATATTTAAAACTAACATTTTGAAATTCAAGTTTATCATTAAATCTTTCAAGGGTGATAGGGTTATCGCATTCTTTTTCAATTTCTTCGCTCATTATCTCTTGAAATCTTGCAAATCCAGTTAGACCACTTTGAATTTGTTCAAATATTGAGATTAAAGTCCTAATAGGACTAATAATCATTGCCACATAAAGGACGGCTGCCGTTAATGAATCATTGGTAATTTTGCCAAATGCAAGTAACAAACCACTAGCTAGGATAATTACTAAATATAAAAAATCAGTAAAAAAATTCATACCTGAACCAAAGATTCCCATTTGTTTATAGGCAATAGCTCTTGCTTTTTTAAAGTTTTCATTTGATGTTTTAAATTTTTCAATTTCGTAATTGCTTGCTGCATAAGCACGAGTAACTCTAATTCCCGAAATTGAGCTTTCAACTTGAGCGTTAATTTCCCCAGTTTTTTCCCTCATTGTGTTAAAAGCTTGTTTCATTTTTTTTCTTCTTTTAACCGCAAACAATACAATAAAGGGAACAATGCCAAAAACAATTAAAGCAAGTCGGTAGTCAACATAAATAACCATCATAACAAATGAAGCAATTAAAGTAATTAACGAGATAAATGTATCTTCTGGTCCATGATGAGCAAGTTCTGAGATATCCATTAAGTCATTAATAATACGTGACATAATGACGCCAGTTTTGTTTTCATCAAGATAAGTAAAGGGAAGCTTTTGTAAGTGGGTGAATAAGTCTTTACGCATATCACCTTGAATTCTAACTCCGACAATGTGGCCCCAGTACTGGATAACAAAGTTTAAGAAAGCTTTTAGTATATATATACCTAGGAGGACACCACAAAGTATTAAAATTGGTTGCCATTCTTTTTTAGGGGCATAAGTTCCAATAATGAGTTGGACAATTCTTGGATAAAATATATTACAAATAGCAACAACACATGCACAAAACAAATCTATCATGAATAACCTAAGATGAGGCTTATAGTAAGACATAAATTTTTTAATCATTTAATACCTCCATTAACACTTAGAAGATTATATCAAAAAAGTAAAAAGAAAGCAATAAAATTAAAATAAAACAGTTTAATGGCAAAAAAATGACAAATGTGCTATAATACATATGTTTGAAAGAAGGCAAAATTATGAAGGAAAAGATATTTAAGAATTTTATATATTTTGCGGTTGCTGGTGTAAGCACCCTTACTTTTTGTAATTTTACTTTACCATATTTAACTTATACGATTAAATACAACGAAGAAATGTTTGAACCAGCTAAAATGCCAATAAATGGATATAGCTTGATGAACCTTTGGAATTTGGGGTTTTGTGGTGTTATGACCTCAATTATTCAAATCTTAATTTTAACCTTATCTTTATTATTGTTAATATTAAGTGTAGGTGGAGTCCTAAAAATTGTAGGTGTGTTAAAGGATTTTCCAGATAAACTTGGTAAATATGAAATTAAAAGAATTTTATATTCAGGTCTTATTTTGCATTTTGGGTTAAATTGTTTATTATTAATTTTTTTAATTGTAGTAGCAGTAACAAGTAGTGGTAATACTATTTTGTATACTTACAAATATAATTTAAATATCGGAATCTTTATGATGCTTGCTTGGCTTATTGGTAGTATTATAGCTTACAATATACTACCTGAAAAAATATTATCAGAAAGTAAATAAGTGGAGGAATACTTTATGAGTAAAATAATGGCAGTAAATGCTGGAAGTTCATCTTTAAAATTTCAATTACTAGAAATGCCTGAAGAGAAGGTAATTACAGAAGGACTTGTTGAAAAAATAGGATTAGAAAAGCCTAACTTTGTTATTAAGTATGAAGGCAAAAAAGAAGAAAAATTAGTTGATGCGAAAAATCACGCTATGGCAGTTGATATTTTATTAAAGGCTTTAATTGAAAAAGGTATTGTTAAAGATTTAAAAGAAATTGCTGGTGTAGGACATAGAATTCTACATTGTGGTGAAAAATATACAGATTCAGTAGTTATGGATGATGAAGCAATCAGAGTTGTAGAATCAGTTAGCGATTTAGGTCCTTTACATAATCCTGCTAATTTAACAGGTATTAGAGCATTTAAAGAAGCATTACCAGGAGTTGTACAAGTAGGTGTATTTGATACTTCATTCCATTTAACAATGGCACCTGAAGCATATATGTATGGTACACCATATGAATGGTATGAAAAGTATCATGTTCGTAAATATGGTTTCCACGGAACAAGTTATCGTTACGTATCAGCTGAGGCAGCAGCTCGTCTAAACCGTCCACTTAAAGGATTAAAAATGATTATTGCCCATCTAGGTAATGGTGCAAGTCTTGCAGCAATAAAAGATGGTAAAGTTGTAGATACAACAATGGGGTTAACTCCGCTTGATGGTCTTCCAATGGGAACAAGATCAGGTACTATCGATCCTGCAATTATTGAATTTATTTGTCATAAAGAAAATAAGACAGTTGAAGAAGTTACAACTATTTTGAATAAAAAATCCGGATACATAGGCTATTTCCCAAAAAGCAGTGATGGCCGTGATTTAAGAAAGGCTCAAGCAGAAGGCGATGTTAAAGCTGATTTAATCTTAAGAATGCAAGAAAAGAAGATAGTAGATTTTATTGGCAGCTACTATGCTTATATGGGTGGATGTGATGTGCTTGTCTTTACTGCTGGTATTGGTGAAAAATCACCACAAACAAGAAGTGAAGTATGTGCCCGCTTAAAAGAAGCCTTTGGTGTTGAAATTGATGAACAAAAGAACATTGATACTTTTGGTAACTATGCAGAAATATCTACACCTAATTCAAAAATTAAGGTGCTAGTGGTTCCAACAAACGAAGAACTTATGATTGCAAGAGATGTAATGAGATTAGGCAACATTAAATAAAAAAATAGCACCTCAAAAGGAAAAACTCCTTAAGGTGCTTTTAAAATATATATATATATTTAGAAATTGTACCTCAAAATTAATATAGCCGCTTACCTTGACTTTTATGGTTAATTTTGGTATAATTGTAATAGTTCAAGAAAGTAATATATTTGTAAAATAAACTATGCTATGCTATAATGTTGCATAATGAAAATAGAGAAAGGGATGATTGTATGATGAACGCTAATGATGAAATGTTCACAACGAAACCAATACTGAAAGTAATAGGTGTAGGTGGAGGTGGCGGTAATGCCATTAATAGAATGATCGATAACGATATTCGTGAAGTTGAATATATCGCAATTAATACTGATTGTCAAGTATTAAGATTATCAAAAGCTGAAGTAAGAATACAAATTGGTAAACAAATCACTAAAGGCCTTGGAGCTGGTGCTAATCCTGAAGTAGGACGTAAAGCTGCTGAAGAATCAGAAGATGAAATAAGAGATGCGATTAAAGGCGCTGATCTAGTATTTATCACAACTGGTATGGGTGGTGGAACAGGTACTGGGGCTGCTCCTGTTATTGCGAGAATTGCGAAAGAACTTGGATGTGTTGTTGTTGGTATAGTAACAAAACCATTTGGATTTGAAGGTAAACGTCGTATGCAAAATGCTATCCAAGGTATTGAAGAAATGAAACCATTTGTTGATACTTTAATTATTGTCCCTAATGATAAATTACTAGATATAATTGGTACTAATACAACTTACCTAGAAGCATTTAGTGAAGCAGATAATGTACTACTACATGGTGTAAAAGGTATTTCAGAAATCATATCATTCCCTGGATTAATTAACGTTGACTTTGCGGACGTAAAAACTGTATTATCTGGTAAAGGCACAGCCCTTATGGGTATTGGTATTGCTAGTGGTCCAAATCGTGCAGTATTAGCAGCGAGAATGGCTATTAGTAGTCCATTACTAGAAATCGATATTAATGGAGCGACAGATGCAATTGTTCAAATTACTGGTGATGATGGAATGACAATGAAAGAAATTGAAGATGTAATATCAGAAATTCGTAATGCCTCATCAACAGAAATTGATATTATTCATGGTACAGGTTTAAATTTTGAATTAAATGGTGAAATCGTAGTAACTGTTATCGCAACTGGTTTTGATTTATCAAAAGAAAACAAAATAGCTGAACAGGAAAAAGCTGAAGTTTATCAAAAACATGAAGAACCTCGACCAATCACTCCACATATCGGTGGTGGAACAACTGTAAAACAAGAAGAGGGAAAAGAAGTTAAAGAAACAAAGGTACCAAGTTGGCTTCAAAATAGATATCGTTAACATGATAAAATACTAGTGTAAAAAAACTTACATAAAAAGCGGTGAACTCTACCATAAGTGAGAATTAAAAAAGCGGTGAACTCTACCGTAAGTGAGAATTAAAAAAGCGGTGGACTCTACCATAAGTGAGAATCAAAAAAGTGCTAAAACCCTAATATAGGGTTTTTTATTTTTTCCTTTCTTGTTATGACAAAATTAGCAAATTTAATGTTGTATAATTGTAGTGGTGATGACAATGATTGTCTATTTAGATTTAGTCCTCATTACAACACTAATTACGGACTATGCAATACTAAAAACTATTAGTTTAGTATGGAAAGAAAAAATAATTATCTATCGTATAATTCTTGCTTTATTTGTTAGTTTAGCTAACGTACTATTATTTATTTTTCCTTTTAAACATTTAATGGTAATTCGTTATTTTGTGGGAATTATTATTGTTGTAATTGCATATCCTTATAAAAGTATTAAAACTACTATTATAAAAATAGTAATATACTATTTATTAAATATTGCTTTTATTGGCACTATCGTAATATTTAAAGTAAAAAATCTGGCAATGTTGTTTGTAGCTTTGTTATTTGTTATTATAAGCTGGATTATTGAAAACTATAAGGGGGTATCAATTAATGAGAATAAACATATATATAAAGTTAGTATTAAGAATATAAGTTTCAAAGCTTATTTAGATACTGGAAATACGGTGTATTATCAAGGGTTACCTATAGTTTTTATTAATGACAAACATATGACAAAATTAAATCTAGAAAAAATAGGAAGTACGATAATACAAGGTATCGGAGGAAATACTAATATTATGATTTATGAAGGCCCACCAGTAGTCATTGCTGGTGCTTCAATTATTGCTAGATACGCTTTCACTAATATCAATAATTATGATGTATTATTACATCGTGATTTCATAGGGGGGAAATGATGATTAAATTATTTATTAAATTGTTAGATTGTATATTCAAAAAAAATAAAACTTGTTTTTATATTAATAGCAATAATATTTTACCACCACCATTAGAGGAAAAAGAAGAAACAGAGTTACTGTTAAAAAGTAAAGAAGGAGATATTGATGCTAGAAATACTTTAATAGTACATAATTTACGGCTAGTTGTTTTTATCGCCAAAAAGTTTGAATCAACTAAAATTAATATAGAAGATTTAATAAGCATTGGTTCAATGGGATTAATTAAGGGAGTTCAAACCTTCAAAATGGAAAAAAACATTAAACTTGCGACATACGCATCAAGATGTATTGAAAACGAAATATTGATGTATTTAAGAAAAACCCAAAAGTCACGTAATGAATATTCACTAGATGAAGTTCTAAGTGTTGACAATGAAGGAAATGAAATGATTCTAGCAGATATTTTGGGATCGGAAGAGCCAGAAACATTAACTAAACTTGCGGAAGAAGAAGATATTGATAATTTATACTATGCGCTAAATAAATTAACAAAGCGTGAAAGAGAAATTATGGTCATGCGTTTTGGCTTATATGACCATCCAGTAATGACTCAAAAGGAAGTTGCCGATGAACTCGGAATATCTCAGTCATATATATCACGCTTAGAAAAAAGAATAATAGATAAAATGCGTCAAGAAATTGAAAATAGAGTAAAAATTGCCTAAGTAATATTTTTTTTGATATAATAATGATAAGAGTAAGGAGGCTTTTAACTATGGCTAAAATAACTGAAGTAACAATAATCGATGAAAAAACATTACGCCTAGAAGTAGATGCGAAAAAAGGTGATGAGATTGATTTATTATCACTAAATAAAATAGATACTACTATTCTACGTGAACAAATAGATAAAGGAAAAAACACAGAATACTTAAAACTTTTAAATGATGTAAAATCAAAACTAGAGTTAGAAAAGAAAAATGAAGTTTTGTTAAAAGAACAAGATATAAAGAAAACTTATGAAGAAAAATTACAAGAACTAAATTCAAAATTAACAATGCTTCAAGCAACATATGCATCACTTGAAAAAAGTGTAGCTGAAAAAGCCAAGCTTCAGGCAAGTGAAGAAATTAAAAAATATAATGAGAAGATTCATGAATTAGAAATGTCTAAACAAATAATAGAACAACAAAATAAACTAGAAATAATGAAACTTCAAAATCAAATAGAACTCCAAAATACAAAACTAGCTGATAAAGATAGAGAATGTACCGAAAAGATAAGAATAGCTTTACTTGAAAAAGATAATGAAATCCAAAAAGAGTTAAACGAAAAAGAAAACGAAATTCTAAGATTAAAAAATGATAGAACATCATTAAACATAAAAAGGATTGGTGAAGACTTAGAACGTTGGTGTAATAATGAATACAACTCATATGCACAAAGTGGTTTTCTAAATTGTACATGGGAAAAAGATAATGACTCAATCAAAGAAGATGATGAAACAAAAGGAACAAAAGCAGATTTTATTTTTAGAGTATATACAGGAGAAGACCATAAAGAAGAATTAACTTCGGTAACTTGTGAAATGAAGAGTGAAGACCCTAATTCAGTTAATCGTAAAACTAATGAATCCCATTATAAAAAACTTGATAAAGACCGTACAAAGAAAAAATGTGAATATGCTTTACTTGTCAGTGAACTAGAAATGGAAAACTATGATGTGCCAATCAAAAAGGTACAAGAGTATGAAAAAATGTATGTAGTTCGCCCTCAATACTTTATAACTTTCTTAAGCATTGTGGAAAGCTTAGGTAGAAAATATCAAAAACTTTTATTAGAAACGAAAAAAGAATCATTAAAGTTTGAAGAAACTGAAAAAATTATAGAAAACTTTAATAAAATGAAAGAAGACTTAATAACTAAAACTATTGATAAAATAACAAAACAAGTTCTTGATATAAATAAAAAAGCTAATGAGATAAACAAAAACGCCGAAAGCATTATCTCATTAAGTAATGATATTGTGGAAACTCAACTTGTGAAATTAAAAAATAAAATAAATGAATTTAATATCACAAAAATAACAAAAGCAATCGACAAAATAGAAGAATAAATAAAAAGGTATGTGTTTAAAACAAATAGACATATACCTTTTTAAATATTTTCAAATTATCTTGCATAAAAACAATCATTTCATCCGATAATTAAAGTAGGAGGATATGATTATGCGTAATAAAGTTGAAATAACAGGAGTTAATACAGCTGAACTTAAAGTTCTACCTTCAGATGAAGCACTAGAACTAATTAAGAAAAGTCAAGCGGGGGACAAAGAAGCTCGCGATATGGTGGTAGAAGGGAACTTAAAATTAGTTTTAAGTGTAATTAAAAAATTTAATAATCGAGGAGAAAACCTTGATGATTTATTTCAAGTAGGAGCGATGGGTCTAATAAAGGCAATTGATAATTTTGATTTTTCTCATGGTGTTAAGTTTTCTACTTATGCAGTACCAATGATTATTGGTGAAATTAGAAGATACTTAAGAGACAATTCTAAAATTAGAGTATCAAGATCAATGAAAGATATAGCATATAAAGCTTTACAGTTTAAAGAAAAATATATATCAGAACATATGAAAGAACCAACAATTGAAGAAATTGCGAAAGGAATAAATGTTGAAACTATCGATATTGTAATAGCTTTAGAAGCCATTCAAGAACCTGTTTCCATTTTCACTCCCATTTTCAATAATGGTGGAGATGAAATCTATTTAGTTGATCAAATACCAGATGATAGTATGAGTGAAGAAAAAAGACTAAACAAAATGATAATTGAAGAAGGTATCGCAAGATTAAATGATCGGTTACGTAACATTATATATGATAGATACTATGACAACAAAACTCAAATGGAAATTGCAGAAGAACTTGGAATATCTCAAGCTCAAGTGTCAAGACTAGAAAAAAGTGCATTGAAGATAATCTTTAATAAATAGTAAAACTTAAAGCCTCAAACTTTAAGTTTTTTCTTTAGTTAATATTTTAATCCAATATTTAAATAAAATATCTATCAAATAAATTTAATGTTAATCTAAAATGTGGTATAATATTCAAGTATATAAAGGTTAGGAGGCAATAATATGAGTTGGAAAGAACTAATGATTGAAGAAATGAATAAACCATATTTTGAAAAATTAAATCAACAAATTAAAGTGTTGTATCAAACAAAAACCATTTTTCCACCATATGATCATATATATCAAGCCTTATTACTTACTCCATTAGAAAAAGTAAAAGTAGTAATTATTGGTCAAGATCCATATCAAACACCAGGGTTTGCGAACGGACTTGCATTCTCGGTTAATCCCGGTGTAAGACTACCTAAAAGCTTACAGAATATATATAAAGAAATGACAGATGATTTACATCTACCATATCCTACAAGTGGAGATTTAACTCCTTGGGCTAAAAACGGAGTACTACTTCTTAATAGAATATTAACAGTAGAGTCAGGTCTTTCTCTTTCTCATCAAAAGATGGGATGGGAAACTTTTACAGAAGCAGTTATTAAGAAAATAAACACTTGTAATTGGAAAATTGTTTTTATTCTTTTAGGTAATCAAGCAAGGAGCATTAAGGCTTTTTTAAATAATCCAAATCACTTAATAATTGAGGCACCACACCCTTCACCACTTAGTGCATACCAAGGCTTTTTTGGTAGTAAAATCTTTTCAAGAACTTGTGAATTCTTAAATGTAACTAAAGAATTTTGGAGGCTACCATGAAAAAATCGATTATCAAACGTATAGCAATTCTTGCAATTTTAACCACAATCTCGGTAATATTAAAAACATTTAGCTTTGGAAATGGCCTTCATCGTATTAGCTTATTTGATACACCATTAATTCTAGCAGGCATTATTGCCGGACCATTATGGGGAATGGTAGTAGCGTTTAGTTCAGATTTTCTGTATAGTTTATTGTCAGGTTATAGTTATTCATTTATTATGATGTTTTCAGCTTTACTTTGGGGAGCTGTTGGCGGAATTTTCTACAAACGTAAAGTAAACTTGCTAGTTTTATTTTTAGTAGTTCTACTAACATCAGTAGTAACAACAGGTATTAATTCTATCCAATTAATGCTTTGGAATGGTGTAGATAAAATGATAGTAGGATTAGGCGTACGAATTCCTACAATGCTTATTAAATGGCCAATAACTACTGGACTTGTTTATGTGTTGTATAAAAGAGTTGTACTCGTAATACTAAAAGAAAATGTTGTAACTAAACAAGAACATGGATCATAAAATAATTTAAATAAAACACTTGTTTTAAATTCCATATTATGGTATACTGAAAATGTAAAAAATACATTTCCTAAGTATGCAATAAAAACACTCTTAGAAAACAATATAGACTAAAAAAAGCACTCTTAGGACAAGGGTGTTTTTTCGTCAAAATATGCTTAGAACAGTTTTATAAACTTTATTTAGTAGCATAAACCTTAGAGTAGTTTACAGCATATTAATAAAAGAAACAAATAAAGAATAAAATGGAGGAACAAAATGAAAAAAATAAAAAGTTTACAAATAATTTTTATGTTATCTATGTTTTTGATTATAGCAACAAGTTGTGGCTATGACTGTTACATACCAGTAGAAAAGTATCAAAAACTAGAAGGTGAAGAAGCCTACACAAAAGGTGATGGAACGATTGATAATCCATATGTAATAGATACAAAAGAAAAACTAATCTATTTATCTAATCAAACAAATGAAGATAAAGGACAAAAAGCATATTATGAACTACAAGCAGATATTGATTTAGAAGGAATAAACTGGAATCCAATAAAAAGATTTGAAGGTCATTTTAATGGTAATGGTTATGAAATAAGTAATTTTGTTATTAAGAATGAATCTTCATCCTATAGATATTATACAAGTGCTATAGGTTTGTTTGGTTTTAATCGTGGTACTATTGAAAGATTAGGAGTAACAAATTTTGATATAATTTTAGACTGGGCAAGAAGAAGTATGTGTCCTTCAATAGGTGGAATTGCAGGAGAAAATTGGAGTATTATTAAAGACTGTTATGCGATTGGAAGAATATCAGAAATATGTACTGATACCGTGGGAAATGATAGTACTTGTCGTATGGCTATTTTTAGTATTGGTGGAATTGCAGGTAAAAATTTTAAATATACTTCTTCAAGTGTTGCTGAAATTAGTAATTGTTATGCAGATGTTGAAGTGAATAATGCTGATAATAATATAGAAATACAAATTCGTTGTAATATAATAGCTAATACAGATTATTTGTCAGAGGCTAAAAATATTAATTGTGCAATGTCAGGTTATAGGAAAAAAGAACACTACATTAATGAATTAGGTTGGAGTGAGGATATATGGGATTTTGATAATCCTGAATTTCAAAATGGTGGATACTTAAAACTAAAAAGAAACAAATAAAGAATAAAATGGAGGAAAAAAATGAACAAATTAAAAACACTAATAAATAAACTATTATTTTCTAGTATATTATTATTTACAATTATTACAATAACTGCTGTATCAAATAAATATATATCAGTATATGCTTTCGTAAAAGATAGTGAACAAGTTACACTGATTAAAGAAGTAACAAATGATTTATTTAATAATGTTGAAATATCATCAATGGAATATTTATATAATCTAGATGAGTCACCAGATTACATATATGTAGAATTTGAAGGATCTGGATATGTAATATATTCTAGTGAAACACTAGATGTAATGGAATATTCACTAAATGGTTCACTACCATATAATGCAAATGAAAAGAAGTATTATGCTGGACCAACTAATTACTTAAAAAAACAAAAAGAAAACTTTAAAAATGTTACAACAAATGAAGTAATTACAAAAGCAGAATCAACATCATATGTTGAGATGTCAAAAGAAGTATTAGTTAAGTCTGAAACAAGACAAGGAAAAGTGTATTAAAAGAAAAGAATGGACTAAACAATAACAGAATAACATAAATAGAGCATATCAAAGACCCTGAGTCTATTGGTATGCTTTTTAAAAAACTAATTTAATTAATATATAAATTTAAAGTACTGTCTTTTGAAAATTCTGTCTTAAAAATATATATTCAAATAGTTGAAGAAAAATTAAAAAATTGGTATAATAATATAGGTTGATACCGTACCAAAGATTGGGGGAAAAATAATGAGTAAAAAAGATTTAGTAATGTTAGTAATTATGGATGGTTTTGGTATTAGAGAAAATACATATGGAAATGCCATTGCTGCGGCGAAAAAACCAAATCTTGATAGAATATTTGCGAAATATCCTCATACATTAATTCAAGCATCTGGTGAGGCAGTAGGACTTCCTGAAGGTCAAATGGGAAATAGTGAAGTTGGTCACATGAATATTGGGGCAGGCCGTGTTGTTTTCCAATCATTGACTAGAGTAAATATTGCGGTTAGAGATAAGACATTAGATAAAATGCCTGCAATTCATGAAGCAATTGAACACGCTAAAAAGAATCATAGTGCCCTACATGTAATGGGATTAATGTCAGATGGTGGTGTTCATTCTCATATCAACCACATTATATATTTGATGAATGCGGCTCGTGAAGCAGGGGTTGAACAAGTATATGTTCATGCTTTCTTAGATGGAAGAGATGTTCCACCTAAATCCGCAAAAGAGTATTTAAAAATGTTACAAGATTCATGTCATGAAGGAGTAAAAATTGGTGTAGTCACTGGTAGATATTACGCAATGGACCGTGATAAAAACTATGATCGTACACAACTTGCTTACAATGCATTAGTGTATGGTGATGCACCTGTTAAAGAATTATTAGAAGGCATTGATGAATCATATGCTGAAGATATAACTGATGAATTTGTTAAACCTTATATTGTAACTAAAGGTTCTAATATTAAAGAAAATGATAGTGTTATTTTCGCAAACTTTAGACCAGATAGAGCAATTCAAATTAGTACAGCTATTACAAATCCAAAAGCAACAGCTCTTACTAGATATGAAGAATTCAAAAATATTTGTTTCGTTTCAATGATGCTATATAGTGAAAATGTAAAAGGTTTAGTTAACTTTGGTGTTCAAAAACTAGACAACATGTATGGTGATGTAATTAGCGAACGCGGACTTACACAACTTAGAATTGCAGAAACTGAAAAATATGCACACGTAACATATTTCTTTGATGGTGGTGTTGATAAAGAACTTAAGGGTGAAACTCGTATATTAATACCTTCACCTAAAGTCGCAACATTTGATTTAAAACCAGAAATGAGTGCATATGAAGTTACAGACTATGTTCTAAAAGCAATTGAAAGTAAAGAGTTTGATACAATCATTCTAAACTATGCTAACTGTGATATGGTTGGCCATACTGCTGTGTTTGACGCAACAGTTAAAGCTGTAGAAACAGTTGATGAATGTGTTGGTAAAGTCTATGACGCAGTTGAAAAAGTTGGTGGTACATTAATTATTACTGCTGACCATGGAAATGCTGATGAAGTATTTGATGAAAATAATCAACCATTCTCTGCTCATACAACAAATCCAGTTCCATTCCTAATCACAAGAACAGATGTTATTCTACGTGAAACTGGTAACTTAGGTGATATAACACCGACAATGTTAGAATTATTAAATGAACCACAACCAGTAGAAATGGCTGGACATAGCATGATTAAAGGATATAAAAAATAATATTCAAACATTTTGAAAAAAATGGATAATGTGATATAATATATATGGATAAAATAGTGCACAGCACTTAAAAAGGAGAAATAAATTATGCCTTATATTACTGAAGTGTATGCTCGTGAAGTCTTAGACTCAAGAGGTAATCCTACTGTTGAAGTAGAAGTTGTAACTGAAAGCGGTGCTTTTGGTCGCGCAATCGTTCCTAGTGGTGCATCTACTGGTGAACATGAAGCTGTTGAATTACGTGATGGTGACAAAAATCGTTATCTTGGTAAAGGTGTTTTAAAAGCAGTTGAAAATGTTAATGAAATCATTTACCCAGAAATCGTTGGTTATGATGTAACTCAACAATTATTAATTGATAAAAAATTAATCGAATTAGATGGTACTCCTAATAAAGGTAAATTAGGCGCTAATGCTATTCTTGCTGTATCTATGGCATGTGCAAAAGCAGCTGCTGATTATTATGGTATTCCTCTATACAATTATTTTGGTGGATTTAGTGCTCATCAATTACCAACTCCAATGATGAACATCTTAAATGGTGGTGCTCATGCTGACTGGTGTATTGATATTCAAGAAATTATGGTTATGCCTGTTGGTGCTCCTACATTTAGAGAAGCATTAAGAATGGGTGCTGAAGTATTCCATAACTTAAAGAAAGTTCTTAAAGCTAAAGGCTGTAATACAGCTGTAGGTGATGAAGGTGGATACGCTCCTAAACTTTCTTCAAATGAAGAAGCATTAGCGTGTGTTATTGAAGCTATTAAAAATGCAGGTTATGTTCCTGGTAAAGATGTATATCTAGCAATGGATGTTGCATCAAGTGAATTCTACAATCCAGAAACTAATAAATACGATCTAAAGAGTGAAGGCAAATCATTAACTGCTGAAGAAATGGTTGAATTCTATGAAGGTTTAGTTTCAAAATATCCTATCATCTCAATTGAAGATGGTCTAGATGAAAATGACTGGGATGGATGGAAAGTATTAACTAAGAGACTTGGTAAGAAAGTTCAATTAGTTGGTGATGACCTATTCGTTACTAATACTGAACGTCTAGCTAAAGGTATTTCGCTAGGTGTTGCCAATGCAATTTTAATTAAAGTTAACCAAATTGGTACTTTAAGTGAAACTTTCGCAGCAATCGAAATGGCTAAACGTGCTGGTTATACAGCTGTTGTATCACATCGTAGTGGTGAATCTGAAGATACTACAATCGCTGATATCGCAGTAGCTTTAAATGCGGGTCAAATCAAAACAGGTTCTGCATCACGTACTGACCGTATCGCTAAGTACAATCAATTATTAAGAATTGAAGATGAACTTGGTGAAGCTGCATCTTATGAAGGTATTAAATCTTTCTATAATTTAAAGAAATAACAAATTAGATCCGCATACTGCGGGTCTTTTTTTCAGTGTATAGTCCAAAAAATGGTATATATGGTACAATATTAGTACATATAATACGCGAAAGGAGAACTTTTATGATATAATAATAAATGGAAAGTGTATGCTGATGCATTCTTTTGTTTATAATCTATACAATTTATAATTACACATTTACATAAAAACACGATATATGTGTCTTATACTATGAGGTGAAAAATATGAAGTTAGTAAAGACACAAGTGTGTTTATACATTTATGAACAATTAGTCGATGGAAAAATTATAAAAACAAGAGAGATTAGAAACAAGTTTGGTTTGGAAGATAAAACTTTCAAGCGCTATATAAGCGAGATACGATCATATCTTTATAACTTTTATAAGGGCAAAGAAATTGTATACATAAGGTCTGAACAGGCCTATAGACTAGTGTCTTATGCAATCTCTTAGGTAGTAAAAAATAAATAGACAAAATTTGTCCCTCCTATTTGATATAATAAGGATATAGCGAGATATGATATGTGTCAAAAGGAGAAAATTATGGACAAAAGAATTATAGCCCTAATCAAACAAAAAGACGAAGAAGCATTTGAATCAATTTATGCAGAATATAAAAATATAGTATACTATGTAATATATCAAATTGTTAGAAACAAAGAAGAGGCAAATAGATTATTACAGGATACTTTTTTAACTGTATATAATAAGATTGATCAATATGCTGGTGGCAATTTTAAGTATTGGATTTTAACAATTGCTAAAAATTTATCTAAAAATTATTTGACACGTGATTTTGTGAAAGAAAAAAGAATCATAAAAGATAATGAACTAATTAACGAAATTACTGATCCACGACCAGTTGGATTAGGAAAATATGATGATATATTGTCTGAAAATTTCGAACAAGAGGAAAAAGATATTTTAATATACCACATTGTTTTTCGCTATAAATTTAAAGAAATCGCTCAAATAATGGATAAATCTCCAAAATACATAAGTACAAAATATAAAATGTCACTAAAAAATTTGAAAATGATTATGGAGGAGGTAGAAGATGAGCAAGAAGCTTAAAAGATTTAGAGAAGAATTTCTTCAAGATTTATCTCAACAAACAGATAACTTTAAGACTGATATTAAGCAAAAACTAGAATTACACGACTTAGAATCTTCTAAACCTGTTAAAAAATCTTTTGTGCAATTGCATCGTAAACCTATTATATGGGCATGCAGTTTAATTATATTTTGTTTAATTCTTGCTATTACAATTATGGTAATTAACAACAATGAAAATAATATACCTGTATATAAGGGTATGTATGCAAACAAAATTGATAGTATTAACCGATTACCTCGAAGAAAACAACTAAGTGAATTTGAAGATAATCTAATTAATGAAATTGGTATATCAACAATTGATGATATAACTTGCTATGAAAAACCTAACACTGATATTATAATAACTATTAAACTTGATAATCCTAAAGAATATGAATTAGTATCATTAACGTTAAATAATAAAAAATATCAAGTTTCACAGTTTTTGGAAGGTTCAAATGCTAATCAAATAGTGATCAAATATAAAACAACTAATAAATCAGGGATTGAAGAAATTACGCTAAATACAATAAAATATATTGATGATACAACAATTAAAAACAAAAATGTAAAATTACAAGGTAAAAAAACGATTAGGATTGGTGTAACATACCAAAATGAGCCAACCGCAACCCTGGTTCGCGATCAGTTAGATTCAAATGAATATAGTGTGGATTTTAATATTCAAGATATTGATTCTGTTTTAGATCCAATTGCAGGAGTTTATGTATATTTAATTAACAATAATAAACTAGTAAATAAGCAAAAACTTATGGTTGGATATAATACCGTCAAATTTAGTAGTTTAGATTTTTCAACTACATATTCTTATATGATCGTTGGAATATACGATATGTTAGATGGTGAAGGTAAAAAAGCAACAGTTTTATACTCTAATGAATTTAAAACAATAGATTTAAATACCATAGACAATAATCAATTATCATCTAGTACAATCAAATTTACGATAACAAAAATCCCTAAGTTTAGTAATAGAATAACAACAATAAAGTTACTAAAAGAAGGTGCAGTAGTTAAAACGATAACTGATTTTACAAAACTAGAATTTAATGAATTATTATCAGATACTGACTATGAAATAGTAGTTAACTATACATATGACTTAAATGATGGTAGTGGAGAAAAACAAGGAAGTACAAGTATTGGTGTTCATACTAAAAAAGCAGCTCCAACTTTTACCATTAATGTAATAAGCATAGATGATAAAGCCATTAAGTTTAGTTATAACTTAAGTGATAAAGATGACACCAAAGCTAAGACTTCTGAAATAAAGTTATTAAAAGAAGGTACTTTAGTTAAAACGATAACTGATTTTACAAAACTAGAATTTAACGAATTATTATCAGATACTGACTATGAAATAGTAGTTAACTATACATATGACTTAAATGATGGTAGTGGAGAAAAACAGGGAAGTACAAGTATTGGTGTTCATACTAAAAAACAAGCACCTAAAATAAATATAGGTAGTATATGTTCAATTAAAGATACAATTAATTTATGTCTAATAATAAACGATCCAGTTAAAACATTAATTTCATTAAAAATAGAAGTTTATGATAATGATAATAAACTAGTTAAAGAGATAAATAATATTAAAATTGATGATTCAGTTGAAATAGAAATTAATGAATTGTCAAAAGGAAAATACACTTGTTATTATATTTATGAATATGACTTAAATGATGGTAGTGGTAGTGTTATAATTGATAGAAATAATGGCCATAACAAAATTACAATAGAAGTTAAGGGATAGGATGAAAGATATGAAGTGTATTAAAAAAATAATAGCAGTAACAGCTTGTATAATTTGTTTATTATTGGTGTTAGTTTCATGCGATAATAAAAACGAAACTAAGGAGTCTAATAATGAAAAAATATATATTCAAGCTCAACAAGTTGGTTTTACGGGAACTTATGAAAAATGGTGTGAAGTAATTAAAGGAATAGATGACACTACTATAACTAGTGTTACTACAAATGAAAATCAAGAACTAATCATCAATTTAAAAGATGGCACCCAAATTAATTTAGGTAGGTTAAATACTACAGTAGAACCAATATATCAAGGAATGTCACTTGAAAAAATAAATAAGGATGACCGAAAAAAAGAAAAAAATAGAATTATCAAACATACAATTAAAGATGCAATTGATGAATTCTTAGATATTAGCACAACTGAAAAAATAGAATATTATGTTAATAAAAAAGAACACTTTAATATTGTTATTCATCTATATAATCCTACAAGTTATGAAATTTTATCATTTGTTTTAAACGATAATAAATATCAATCATATCAATTTAAAGAAGGTTCTACTTCAGATAAACTAATTGTCGAAGTAGAAGCCAACACTAAATCGGGTATTTTTGAATATACAATTGATCAAATTAAATATATAGATAAAGAAAAAATTAAAGATGTTAAGATGGATGGAAATAAAACCATTAAAGTAGGGGTTAAATATGATGTTGTTCCAACAGCCACAGTGATTAGTGAAGAAATAACAACAACTTCATATCAATTAGTAATAGAACTAAAAGATGATAGTTCATTGCTTAACTCTAAGAATGGTGCCAACTTTTTTCTATATGATGGCAAAAGTGTGGTATATAAGCAAGTATTAAAATTAGGAATAAATACAATAAAATATGATAACCTTCAAATGGGATTAGAATATGAATGGTTAGTTGTTGGCGTTTATGATGACTGCTCTGGGGATGGAATGAAAGCAGTAAACTTAGCAGAGTCAACATTTGAATCAATTGAAGGTATTAAAATTGATAGTCTAGAAAGTACTCAAAATCAAATTAGACTAAAACTTGTCAAAACAGTTAATCAAGTTAATTTACAAACAGTTAATTTATATGATGGCAATAATAAAATTCAATCCATTAAATCATCAACAGAAGTAGTATTTACAAACCTATTATCTGATCATGAATACAAAGTTGAAGCTTTATATTCATTCATGTTTAATGGTGTAGAAAGAACTAATAAAATTACTCAACAAATTAAAACACTTAAAAATGAAACACCGACTATCCAAATTGATAGTCTTAATAGTACTAAACGTCAGATTATATATAGAACGAGTGAAGTAGATAAAGATGGTGTAATTTTAAGTAGATCATTTAATTTAATTAAAAATAGCAAAATCGTAAAAAGTAGTCAAACCAATGAAGGCGTTTTTAATGATTTACTTTCTGATAATACTTATGAATTTGAAGTAATTTATACTTATGACTTAAATGATGGTAGGGGCATCCAAAACCTAAAACAACAACAAACAATAAAAACAAAAGCCTTAAGTATTCCTCGTTTAGATATATCTACAAGTTTTACTTCAAATCAAATAAGAATAAAAGAAATAGTTTCTGATGTTGATAATATCATTAAAGTATTTACACCTGCTGTCATTGATGAAACAAGTGTAGAAGTTAAACAAATAAGTGATTTTGAATATCTATTAGATAATATCAAATCAAATTATACATATTTAATTAGTATTGCGTATCAATATGATTTAAATGATGGAACTGGAGTAAAAGAAGAGTCTAAAGAATTTAAGGTGACTACTAATAAACAAATACCAATTATTAAGTTTACGCCTTATAATATTACTCAAGAATCAATTGAATATGCTTTGATAGTTTTAGATAACAATGTAACGGGACGAATAAATTTAATAACCCTATATACAGGCACAACATTTGTCAAACGTTTAAACCTTGTTGATTCTAAAATTGATGGTTTAATGCCAAATACTAATTATATTATTAAAATTGATTATGTTTATGACTTTGATGATGGGTTTGGAAGTAGAGAAATTCATAATGAATATAATTTTACAACCTTAAAGCGTGACGCTGAGTATAACCTTTCATTTACCAATATTACAACATCATCATTTGAACTTTCACATCATATTAATGATCAAGATCGTGTATTAAGTTTTAAGGAACTAACTCTTGTATTAAATGATAGAATTATTACAAATACGAAAGACATTAATCAATTACGATTTGAAGGTTTATTAGCAGACAATGAATATAAGGTAATAGTTAAATTTGAAAAAGACCTAAATAATGGAAAAGAAGAAATAAGTTATACATATTATGTAACTACTAGTAAATATAATAAACCAATTGTGGAATTTAATTTAAGTAGTACTAAAACAACAATCCTTTATAATTATTGGATACATGATGTTGATAATATTGCTACATTTTACGAAGTAGCATTATATTATGATGGTGTAAGACAAAGTAATATACCATTAAATCAAATCTTTAACAACTTATTTAGTGATACTAGTTATGTCGTAAGAGTTTATTTATTAAATGATTATCATAATGGTGCAGAGCCTAAACTAGAATACTATGACGAAAGTATTACTACTAAACCTTTAGATGATGCTCAACTTTCCATTAATTTATATTCGGAAAAGAAATCAATAAAATATAGCTATGAACTAGTTGATATTGATAATATTATAAATATTAAAGAGATAAAGCTATATCAAGGCGATAACTTAGTTGATACAATTGCTAATTTAACAATAGATACATTTACAGGTTTATATAGTGATACCTACTACCGAGTTGTTTTTATCGTAGAAAAAGACTTTAGAAATAATAAAGATAAAGTTATTGCCCAATATGAAAGTTCAACATACACAAAGGCCTTAACTATTCCTCAATTAGATGCAACTTTCGCATCAACAACCAATGCAATTAAATATAATCTAACAATTACTGATGTTGATAATATTTTAGTACTTCAATATTTGGAGTTATATTCAAAAAATCAAACAATACATTTAGACGATTTTGATTCTAATGTTATTACAAATCTTAACCCCAACACTTCATATGAGATAGTTTTTACTTATATATATGATTTGAATGATCAAACTGATGCAGTTGTGCAACAGGCATTCTTTACATATATGACACTAGCTTCTGAAGTTAGTATTGTAAATGATGAAACTTTGAAGGGTGATAACCCCATTGCCAATGAAGCTTTAAGCATTAAATTATATTTAAATAACCCTAGTAGAGTAATTCTTGAATACGTTGTTGTAAATGGTAAAATGTATGACATTGTTGGTGGAGATAGAGTTGACACAGTGATATTTATCGTTAAGTTACCAAAGGAAAGTGGTAAATTCACTTTAAATGTTGAAAAATTTGGTTATGTAGCTAATGCCAAAGTAATTGAGCAAATGCTAACCGAAAATAATACAATAGAACTTAATGTTATGTCAAAACTAGGTGTTATTGACATATATATTGTTAACGGTGGCACAATTGATAAAGAAAATGAAAATTTGGGTTATGTTATAAAAATTGATAACCCTCATAGTTATGTTGTTACGGAAATAACTTTTGGTGATGGCTCAGGTTATAATAATGTTTGTACTGAATATCCAATTATGATTGATGATAATCATTTATTTGTTACTAGCTTATATTATAGCGTTGGTAAATGTACAATAACAACTATGAAGTATATTGATGATTCCGGAAATATAGCAGTTAGAAGATATAGCGAAACAATTGATGTTAATTTTACTAGCGTTAAAGTTGATCCCGAAACTAATGGTGTAGATATTGAACAAGTATCAACTCCTGAACAGTTTATGAATATGAAAGAAAACAAAGTTTATCAACTTGTTACAGATTTAAATATGAGTGGATATAACTGGGAACCATACGAATTTACAGGCTATTTTGATGGGAATGGTCATACAATCAGTAATTTGTCATATATACATGATGATGAATGGGGAAATAGTTATAGTGATATCAGCTATGCAAGTAGTCTATTTATTGTATCTAGTGATTGTGTGTTTAAAAATGTATTTTTTTCTAATCTATATTTTTGTTGTAATAGTAAAGCTTGGCCTAATAATGTTTATACTCAGTTATTTGGAAGTTACTATAGTTTAGGATCTACAGAAAATAGAATAAAAAATATTTTAATAAATGGTTCAATCGTGTTAGAACGAAATGGTGAAATGGAAGGTTCATTTAACCTCTTAAATAATTCAATATATATAGTTGATAAACTATATATTAATAACAAATTATATGATGGTAGTAACATAATTTCCATAGAAAAGTTTGAATCAGAAGAATTTAGAAATGATGTACTTAAATGGAATTTTACAGATAAAGTAATCGAAGAATATGAAGGATTAAAATATATATCGATTGATAATTCCTATACCTACATAATTGGTTATGAAGGGGCTATGGAAAAAATTGTAATTCCAGAAACAATTAATAATTTACCAGTAATTGGCGTTGATGATTTAGTATTCCAAGATGTTACAACGCTTAAGTATTTAGAAATACCACCAAGTGTTATATCATTAGGTACATCAATCTTAAATGGTTGTTATAATCTAGATACTCTAGTATTAGGCAATATAGATGCAAGAAACCTTGTGGATTTATTTGGCTATAAAGAGTATAAGTACACTTATACTACAACTAACTCTCAAAATAGTTATAATTATCATGTTCCTAAGGCTTTTAAAAAACTAGTGATATCATCTCGTAAAGGGGAAATTCCAGATGTATGGGGGATGTCTTTTGCTAGTTTAAACACCTTAGCTATTGGTGAGAATATTAAAACAATTGGATCCAGAGCTTTCGCTCATTGTACTAATTTAATATATGCAGTGCTTCCTAATGATTTAATATCTCTAGGTTCACAAGCCTTTTATGAATGTAAATCCTTATTGGAAATAAGTATACCAAATAGTATTACGACACTACAAAAAGCAGTATTTGCTGACTGTTTATCTTTAGAAAAAGTTAAGTTACCAAGTAATCTCCAAGTAATTGAAGTAGCAGCATTTTCTGGTTGTATAAGTTTACCAAGCATAGACCTTCCTAATAGTGTTATTAAAATTGGTCAACTAGCATTTAGGGCTTGCACAAACTTAAAATCAATTAAGTTACCATCAAATCTTAAAGTGATTGAATCAATATCATTTGAGGAGTGTCATAGTTTAGAGTCTGTGGTAATTCCTGATAGCGTTACAACAATTGAAGATGGTGCTTTTGGTTCATGTCATAATTTAAGTAAAGTAACAATTGGTAAAGGTGTTGAAACAATATGTGCATATGCCTTTAACTTATGTTATCAATTAAAGCGTGTTTATATTCCAGCAAATGTTACTAGAATAGATAGCTCAGCTTTTGGAAACTATGAAACAATCATAGAGTGTGAAGTAAATAAAAACCCAGCCACATGGGCTAAGGACTGGTTTCTTGGTATTGTTCGTTGGGGTGTAAAAAAATAATATTTCCTAAATAATAATAAAAATCCTATCCCACAGATATTGTGAATAGGATTTTTACGTTTTGGTAATCTAACTTGTGTCTTATTTAATGGAGATAATTATATAGTATCATTATCTTTAGAAATAATAAGAAGGAGAAAAAAATGAGTAGAAAAAATTCAATGAGCATAAAAACTAAAAGCCGTATAAGTAAAGTTAATGAAAAAGCTTTTAGTTTTCTATGTAATTCAAAAAAGAAAAATGAAACAGCAAATGTCATAACGATGTTTATACTGATACTAATTTCAAGTATTGTTTATGCATTATATGATTTTCATGTCATAGTGATTGATATGAATCAATTATTATTCGATATGATACCGATTGTACCTATAATTATATTATACCTTCCTGGTACTTTGTTACTAGGTGGATTATATTTTCTAGTAAACTTTAGTAAGAAGAATAACGGGAAAAGAGATTTGTGTTTTACTTTAATAGGAATAGGATTAATACTCATATCGTTATTCTTTTGTTATATAGCGTTTAAAAGTCAAGATAAATGCTTAATGCTTACTAGTGTAGTATCTTTAGGCTCAACATTCCTTGTGTTTTTCTTTGCTTTTGTAATAAAAAAAGTGCCATATTTTTCTGTAAAACAATTATTGCTATTATATATCTCTCAAGTTATATGTGTGGGTATATTTATACTCATATTAATTGTAATATCAATTATCATTGCACTATCCATATTAGCGGGAGTGTGTGCTGCAGGTAGTGATGGCAGTAGTTCAAGTTCATCGTTTAGTAGAGGTTCCAATCAAAAATACAAAATTAAACGAGATGAAGAAGATCCAACAAAAGGTGTACTACTAGATGACAATGAAAATGTGCTTCGAAAAGATAATGGTAATCCGGTAAAAGTAACAAATATTGATGAGTATTCATTAACTGCTAAAGTAGATGATGAAGAAGTAAAGATTGAAGGTGAATAATATGAATAAAAAATTTAAAATAATTTTCAGTTCTTTGATTGGGTTTGTTACAATATCAATATTTGTATTTACAACACTTGTAAGTAAATTTCCAGGATTAACACTTGGAATAAAAGGATGTGAATATATAGTAACCGAAAATAGTGGTGGATACTATTCAATTGTAATAACTAAATTAACAGGTAATACTCTTTATATACCAGCTAACGTTATAGATATATCTATAGCTAGTTATATCGGTGATAATAAATTAGATAGAATAGTAGTAGATTATGAAAACGAAGAATATTATGTTGAAGATGAATGCTTAGTAAAAAACGATAGAATAGTTCTTGGCACAAATAGTAGTACATTCAGATTTAATAATAGTGTTACAACAATAGGTCAATGGGCTTTCGCATATTGTGATAAGATAGAAAACATAAGCATACCATCAACAATAACAACTATTGAAGATTTTGCTTTTGCAAATTGTCAAAACATAAACACAATCTATATTCCTAAAGATGTTGAAACGATAAAAGATAATGTTTTTTATGAATGTAAAAATTTAAACATATATACAGAAACTCCAAGTGATAATGCAGGTTGGAACAAAGATTGGAACTGTGGTTTTCAAGTTAGATATAATATTGAAAAAATAGTTCATGTAAATAATTTTCAATATACATTATGTGACGAAAGACAAACAGCAACATTACTTAAATATTTAGGAAAAGATGAAGAAGTTGTAATTCCTGATGTAATTAACTATAACAATATTACATATAACGTGACAAATGCACTAAGTGGTGCACTTAGCAGTTGTAAAAGCATTACAAAACTTGTGCTTCCAACTTTATATGGAGAATATTTAGGATATCTTTTTGGAGCAAAATCTTATGAAGAAAACTCTAAATATATTCCTTTAACACTAACATATGTTGAAATAGTAAATGCGAAAGAAATAGGCAAAGGTGCTTTTTATGGTTGTAATAATCTAGCAAGTATAACGATGCCATTTGTGGGAAATGGTAGTGATAAAACTCATTTTGGATATATCTTTGGAGCAGATTCGGCTAATGATAATTCAAAATATGTTCCATCAACACTAAAAGAAGTAAAAATAACAAGAACAACAAGTATTGGTGATTATGCATTCTATAATTGTAGTAGTCTAACAAATATAGACATTTCAGAGACAGTTACAAATATAGGAGATTATGCTTTTGCTGGATGTAATTCAATGATAACAATAAACCTTCCAAATAGTGTTAGAAGAATAGGTGCAAATGCATTTGCAGATTGTGAAAATTTAAGAAGTATGGTTTTGCCATTCATAGGAAATGGAACAAATAATGTAACGTATTTAGGTTATCTTTTTGGAGCAACAACATACGAGGAAAATTCTAATTACGTTCCAACCTCACTTAAAAAAGTAATTCTAAAAAATACATCGGTTATATATGCTAACGCATTCTATAATTGTAATAATTTAACAAGTCTAGAAATCCCTAATACTCTTAAAAGTATAGAAGAAAATGCTTTTGTAAATTGTACAAGATTGTATGAAATTATAAACAACTCAAACTTAAATTTCATGCCAGGAAGTAAAGATTACTATGGTATTGCGTCTTCGGCATTTATGGTTAATAATAGAGGTACTATTACGTATAGAGATAATAATGTAACAGCAGATACATATAACTATATAGAAACAGAAGATAAATTTATATTTATGCAATATGGAGATAAATATTATTTATTATCGTATAAAGGAAAAGAAGAAACTCCTGTATTACCATATAAAATAAATAATAGAACATATTATTGTCAATATATGGATAATACATTGTCCAATATAAAATTATCAAATGATTTTATAGAAATTCCGGATCAAATGTTTTTAAATTCTAAATATTTAAACTCTATAAAAATTCCAGTTAGTGTTTTAAGTATAGGATCTAGAGCATTTGATGGCTGTAGTAGTTTAACAAGCATAGAAATACCAAGTAGTATTACAAGTATAGGATCTAGGGTATTTTGTGGCTGTAGTAGTTTAACAAATATAGAAATTCCAGTTAGTGTTTTAAATATAGGATCTAGTGCATTTAGCGGCTGTAGTAGTTTAACAAGCATAGAAATACCAAGTAATATTACAAGTATAGGATCTAGTGCATTTAGCGGCTGTAGTAGTTTAACAAGCATTACTCTACCATTTGTGGGAAATGGTAGTGCTAAAACTCATTTTGGATATATCTTTGGAGCAACAACATATAAAGAAAACTCTTATTATGTTCCAACCTCACTCAAAAAGGTAATTTTAAATAATACAATATATATACGTCATGATGCATTTTCAGG
>ULWL01031287.1_pt1 | contig 38513 bp, 46 predicted proteins | sample 1960171 | NCBI WGS metagenome assembly ULWL01 (sample SAMEA4835807, study PRJEB28245) | human gut metagenome | biome: gut microbiome; material: fecal sample | place: Denmark | collected 2008 | reverse complement strand
CGATAAATGGACCTGTACGCTTTCGCCAATTCTTAAAACGTATTTCTTGACTGTTTTTTTTGGTTACAGGATTCCCATTAATTGTTATCTTCAATATCTTCATCGAATTCTTTTAAAACTCCTTTTTTTATAAACCACTCGATTTTTTCATCAACCTTGCATGGTGTCGTGTGAAATTTTTTATCCCACTCTAACTTACCAATGTTGTGAAATAAAGTATGATGATATCTACATAGTGGAAGAACCCTAAGCCCGATATGACTGATTTTTTCTCGGTTTCCTTTAGTACCAATTTGGTCATAGTGGTGTATGTCTGCACCTGCTCTTCCGCAAATGCAACAGGTCCTAGACAATATCATAGAGTACGTTTGTTTTTCGCTGAATGTGTATCCGTTTTCCAAACAGCGAGCAACATTTGGACAACCAATTCTTATTCCGAACTCGATAATACAATCAATCAATTCAGAAGCTTCTGTTTCGCTATAATCCATCAAAGATGTGTGACATATTTTCTTCGTGTCTTCATACGATTTTTGTACAGTAGCTCGAACAAGTTCCTTATTTTCTCCTGTATAATCTGACAAATCTTTGCATAATAGGAAAATAAACTTCCGTTGATTTTGTGTTATGTGCCTTTTGTCAACAATGTTAACGTCTACTTCAAGCGATTCTCCACTGTCCAATAGAAGAGAATCACTCATTTTAATTTGTAGTCCGTTTAAAACATATGCATTTCCTCGTTTATATAGCTTTGGCATTATCGCACTGTAATCCTTACACTTTCTTTGACCGGAATTTCTTTTTCAGTGCAATAACAGCTGTATAATCCATCTGATTTAAGCTTAGAGATATCTACATCATCCGAATATCGAACTGTTGGCTCGATATACGAAATTTTGATATCATCATTTTCAAACGATTTAACACCACTTTCTTTCATGGCTTTGATAAGTGCTGTTTTTAAATCGTCTTCATATTTTTTGATTTCTTTCTTTTGACGTTTGAATTCTTTCAGTTTTTCGACCACTTCTTGCTGAATCAATAATTGGTTATTTTCTTTGTTTACTAAGTTTGCCATTTTTACATACCTTTACCTTTCTTTAATAAAATTGCACCATACACATTTTTCAAACGTGTTAAGTTGTCATAGTTCCAATAATTTGTTTCACCCAAATTTAAAGTTTTAACTTTAGCTTTTTCTTTTACAAAATCAATGACATTTTTGTCTTCTCTAAAATCAACTCCAATGCCAAGCAATTCAGATTGTTGTTTTGCAATAATTGTAAACAATCCCTCAATAGCTTTTGTATCATCTTGCGTTTGTACAGCCTTGTTTTGTCTTTTAGTTACTTTTGTTTGGCTATTAGCTCTAGCATTATTTTCTTCATGCTGTTCATCCGTATCAGCGTCTTTTGTATCGTCAATGTTAAACAACCCATTCAACGCATATTTACGAGCGTATGAACTACATGAACCCGTGAGTTGAGAACCATCCATACCTGTTTTCTTTTCTTCTTCTCTAGCATAAGCGGAAGCAGAAATGCTGTAACCTTTCCAATCACAAAGTTTTGCAATAGCTTTTACATAAAATCTTCCCTCTACAAATACGATTTCATCATTTACAATCAAACTTGTATGATACTTTTGACAGATAGGCTTTGCCGATTCCAAAATCGTTTCGGCATTTCTGTAATAATATTTTCCGAACTTGTTGTACAAGTTTTTTGGAGCTTTCAATTCACATTGAATGTGTGAAAGTTTTTCGTAAATACTCATTTTTTCAATTTTTTCTTCAAATTTTTTTTTTTCGTTTTCCATGATTTTATCTCCTATCTTTGTGCAATTTGGACTAATTGATACCCAAGCATAAATAGTGTTCCTAGAAAGAAACTCATTACCATCAACATAATCCAATTGTTTCTTTCTTCTCTTCTTTCTTTCTCAATTTGCACTTTAATTTTTTCTTTTCCTATTTTTTCATTTTTTTCAAAGTTTCTTTCGCAAAATGAGAAGATATCATAATCTAGCATGTGTATGCATCCTCAATATGCAATTCGTAATCGGCAACGTCATATTTAATTTCTTTCCAATTCTTTACTTTTTCTCCGTTGCTTGTATACCTTGCATCACTAAGAAAGTTTGCAAATCCACTTCCACAATAAGAGCTTTCAAATGCGTATTCTAAATCATCTTCATCTTCAGCACTTACATGGACTTCTACTTCAATACTGTCAAATCCATATTTATCCACACACTCATCATACATATAACAAGTGATTGGTAGTGCATACTCCCTTAAGCCTTTGTCCGTAATTGTCCAAGCTACATGACTCAATTCACTGTGACTGTATTTCATATTTTTTCCTCCAAGCCTTTTCACTGGCTTTCTCTTTACACTTACCATTATATGCGTTGCATATACTTTGTCAACACTTTTTGTAATTTTTTGTATTTAACAACCAAGTTGTCATTTCTTTAGTTGTCATTTTATCTTTAGGAACATACCATTCTTTCTTATAGTAATACTTTCTAACAATGCTGTTTCCCAAATCTACGTCTTCATTTACATCATAATCATGTTGACATAAGATAACGATTCCGACTGAATCATCATGAGTAACACAATCACACACATGTTCAAGTGCTAATCTTTGACCTTTTGGCATTGGCACATCCTTGTACTTTGCTTCATAGAAAATGTACAATCCATCTTCTTCATAAAATCCGTCAATGTCAATGGGGCTAAGCAAACCACGCTTTGTCATATGTGCTAAAGAATCAAAACAGATTAGTTGTTTAGCTCTGTTTCTGTGCTTATACCCATAATCTTCAGCGTTTTTATAACTACTCATATGCTTTGTTTGTGTAATTATAGTCGATGCTTGTTACAGCCACCCCTAAAATTTTGCACAACTTTACAAGTCTAGAGTATGGTATATCAACGTGTCCATGTTTGTAGTTATAAATTGTTTGACGTGATACACCTACATTTTTTGCTATGAATTCAGTTTTTAATCCACTAGAATCCATAGCTTCTGCTAATGTGATTTTATTTTTTTTCACCATATCTTTCTCCTTTTCTAAATATATTCTACATACTTTGCGTACTTTATGCAACAAAAAATTAATTAAATTTAATAAATAAGTTAGCTGTTTACATATAATATGTTTGCTTTTTTTTGCGTACTTGATATAAAATTTAATTAAAGAAAGGAAGTGTTAAAGCATGGCAAAGAAAACAATATCTAAACAGACTTTGATTAGGCAAGGTAAGGCTTTAAGATACATAAGAAAAAAGTACAAAAAAGGATATTCTGCCGAAGACGTTTCTAGAAAAATAGGTATGCAACCGAGTTATGTATCAAACATAGAATTAGGCTTTTGTGATGTACGTTTAGAGTATGCGATAAAGCTGTTTAAATTTTATGGTGCATCATTGAATGAATTTGCTATTGCGTTTGATGTGATAGGTGATTGTGATGGGTAAGTATGATAAACAGGGTGAAGCATTAAGAAATTTAAGAAAACAACTTGGATACAAAAGTGCTAAAACAGTATCCAACGAACTTGGATACAGTCGCAATTGGCTTTATGAAAAAGAACACGGACGTAAAGGATTGACATTGACAGAAGCTTTAGAATTAAGTGAATATTATAAAGTACCCCTACAATATCTAGTGGATAAAATAGGGGTGTACGATGACACATTATAAGACACACTAAAAAACAAGCGTTTTTAAGCCTTTAGAGCGTAAATACGCAAAACATAAGTATTTATGCACATTAACTTATAAACGCTTGTATATAGGCTAAAAAGCCTATTAAAACCGATTTTAACATAACATAGCACATTAAATATGGCGTATATCGGTCGGGGGTTCGAATCCCTCCCAGGACGCCAAGCTAAAAACAGACGTTATTCTTTTCGATAACGTCTTTTTTTATCTCTAACCAAAAACGCTGTCGATTGCTTTTTTCTTTTTTTCTAAATTTATATGGTTATAAAATTTTAAAGTAGTGTTGATTGAATCATGTCGCATAAGTTCCCTTACCATAGCCAATTCTAATCCGCTAGAAACCAATCTAGTTCCATATGTGTGCCTTAATTCGTGGAAAGTAAAATGTACTCCAAGCTTTTTTGAAAGTTTGCGTAAATAATTACACATAGAATCGGGGTTAACATACATTCCATTTTTATCACACACAACGATATCATGACTGTTCATTTCAAACCAATCAATCAAAACTGCTTTTAATTTTTTGGATAACGGAAGAATTGCTTTTGATTTTGCACTTTTCATCTTAGTTGTAGTATAGAAATCTTTTTTCTTTAATCCTTTAGTTACTAAAACTTTATTGACATTAATAATGTCACTTTCAAAATCTATGTCAGTCTTGTTTAATGCCAACACTTCTTCTCTTCTCAAACCACTATTAAGTGCAATTTGTATAGCTATGTAATAACACATAGACTTGTATGTATTATCGTTATACAGCTTATCTAAAAGGATATATAAATCATAATCCGATATATCCGTTTTATCATGCTTGTTTTCTACACCACTTACATTTATCCACTGTATCGGGTTTTTATCCACATATCCAACTTTTAAAGCATATTCATAAACTCTGTTTAATGATTTTTTAATGCTTTTGTTAGTTTCAATGCCTTTGCACGACCTTGAATTAAAGAAATTCTGCAAGATACGATAATCAATATCTTTGATATTCATGTTTCCAATCACACAATCAGTATTGCAATACTTATCATAATTTGGATTCAGATATCTTTTATCTTTTTTTGTATTATACAAAGTATTCTTGCTGTATTTTTGTTCGTTTGTTTCTAAAAATTCATCCCATATTGCATTTAGTGTAAGTTCACTTTCGTTTTTTAATTCACTTTTTTCCAATAATTCAAAAATCTTTTTTTCTTCAAAATCTAATGCTTTTTCTTTAGTTTTAAATCCACTCTTTTGATATCTTCTTTTAATACCATCCTTTGTGTACGATATGTATACTTCATATACAATTCCACTTTTATTTTTCCTTTTACGTATTGCCATGTTTCTCCAATCCGTGCTACCTGTCAAAATCGGAGTGTATCATACGATACATATCAATCATACATCGAAATAAAAACCCATGCAAATCTGCATGGGAAAGCACGAATAGAGTTAGCACGTAGTCTTTATCTTTAGAGGAGTAAATTATATATGACAAACAAAAATCAATGTGAAAACCTTTTAGCCTTAAAAAAACATGGAAAAAAAAGAAACCAAAAGTGGAGTATTCTTCACGTACTAACTCTTTTTTAGTATACACTAAAAAGTACACATTTAAAGTGAGCAAAGAAAAAGGCTCGCTTACGAGCCATTGTGTGGACATTTATTGCTACGTAAATCAATAGTATATCCAACATTATCTTTATTATAGCACTTATTCATTTCGTATAAAGAAAAAAGAGATTACCAATCACAATCCCTTTTCCCCAAACAAATGCAAATTTTGAAACGTCGACTTAAGCCAAATACTTAATCTTAAGTCTTTTAAATAATACCACATTTATAGGAAAAGTAAAACATAAAAAAACCACTAAGTTCAGCAAGTTCTTAATGGTTTAAAATGAAATTAGCTAAGTGAGGTATCTTAGCATATGAAAATCGGTAGAAACAATAATACAGTGAAATTCAATGTTATTAATGGTTAGAGAGTTATAGATTTTAGAGACATATTATTATAAATATTGTTCCTACAAATTAATACTAGCATAGGTACACAAACAAAGCAATAAAAAAATACATTGATTGCTCAATGTACTTCTCAAAAGAATCTGACACTCCAACGGCTAAAGCTCGTCGGGTTCTTATATACGTAAACTTCCAAATATACTCGAAAGTATATAAGACTAGTTTATTTTTATAAGACTTTTATTATCAATCACTCCAATGAGCAAATTAAAGATAACATTCGGCTCGTGTCAAAACCGTTTTTATTTGTAAAGTAAACTAGGTTTGACACCTAAAATAATAAACAACGTTTGCGTGTCTCCACATACACATACTAGGGTTAACTTATTCGGCAACCATGTACCTACAATCCCTAACAAAGATAGCGATTCTTTGCTAATTGTAGACGTTTATCATGGGTAGGATTGTCCTACACCACCAACGGGCTTAGGGAATATAACGGAATCATACGATTCCATTGGGTTACAATTAAACTTTTTTAGCCATTCCGCAGTGGCACTTACTCGGTATCTTATAGTCGCTTTCACAACATCAAGGCTAATCAGCTTGTTGGGCTTCCAAGGTTTACATAAGTTCCCACATCATGCCTTACTTGGATTCTTCTACACTGTAGCGTTTATTACGCTGACGATACTTAAGTGACCTTAGCCTGTCTAGTACTATGCACAACTTCATGTTTCAGTTCGTTACACCTATGTCATAAGTTCGCACCTATGACTTTGCTTTCAGACCAAGTATCCTTGGACTTTCCACAACACTAACGAAGTTTCTCAGCCATGTTGCGCATGGTTTATCACTGAGTTCATTTGTTGTTTACCAGTGAATTATACCAAAATAACGTATATTAGGCAATACACAAACAAAGTAGATTTTTTTATTTTCTTCTTACCAAAAATCTATATCTTCAAAACCTATATCTTAAAAATGAAGATATAGAAATTTGGGACGTATATAAATATACTAACAAATCAATATACTAATAAATAAAATACTTAATAATATATATATCTTAAAATTGAGCAAGACCTACAAAATGTAGACCTACAAAACGTAGGTTCTTATATAAATACTAATAAACAAAATACTAATAAACAAAATACTTAATAATATATATAGTGATTTTTTCAATTTTGAGTCAAATCCATTAAAAAAGCCTACATAATCGTAGGCTTTGCTTTTTATTTAAGATTGAAAATCTTTTTAATAACTTCGATGATAGTTTTTAACAATCCGTTAGTTTCTTTTAATGTATTATTAAGTCCACTATTATCGTTACTATCACTAGGCTTGTCGCTTGGTTTATCAACTTTGTAGTGGTCAAAGTCTACATACATTGCGTTTTTATCAATATTTGTTCCTGTTTTAGTATCTATAGACGTGTATTGATGGATTGTACCTCGATTGGAAGTATCGCTGTGATAGTATCCATCATTAGCACCCCATTCGGCTACCCACTTGTCATAATCATCTAATCCCTCGTTCAACCAATTATCAAACCACCATGTGCTTGCATAGATACCTGTATAGTATCCCTCTGCTTTTACTTTGCTACAAAAGTTTTTGGTAAAGTCTAACACGTGTTCCTTATCTAAAACACCTTTTTTCTTTTTATAACCATCTGCATCTTCCATATCAAACCAAACACCAAGTGGTGGATTCAATCCTTTTATAGTATCTAAAAAGTATTGTGTTTCTGCATCGCTAGATTCTTTATCAATTGCGTAGGAGTAGTGATACACTCCAAATGGGATTTTATTCTTTTCGCACACATCAACAAAATGTCTAAAGTACTTGTCTGTATTTGTACCCCAAGATGCACGGATAATAACAAAATCCCATTGTGTTAAATCCAAGTCTTTGGCATTATGTTCCGAGATATCAACGCCCCAATGTTTGACGTTACTCATGTCGATAGTACCTTTATCTGGTTTATCATTAGGCTTATCACTTGGCTTATCATCTTTATTCGTGCTGTCGTCCGTTTTAACGGGGTTCTCGGCGTAAAAATCGAACCATTCAGTACTTCGGTTAGGTGTTGGAGAACAAGCGATATAGAGCATTTCTCCGTCGTTTTTCTTGACGATATATCTATGAGAATCTGTGACACATTTATATTGATACTCGATAACATCACCACTGTTAACTAATCCTACAGACTTACCATCGACTGAACCTTTATGGATATGAATTTGGTCTACTTTAGCTTTAGCCCAACCATGTTCTTCGGTCAAATCTACTTTCTGTTCAAGCGGTTCAAAACTTGCCCAAGGCTCCGTTCCTTGTTCGTTTCCATTGACAGCAACAAAGTATCTGTAGCTATGACCATCCGCTTGATGTTCTACCCATGAGATATACCTATGACCGTCACCTACCCACTTCTGCGTATATTCTAGCTTGCGACCTGCTTTGAGCGTTTCTACGGCTAATCCTGTAGGTGTATCTCTACGCTTTTGTACATCAAACTTAAGTGTTGCATAAGCGTGTTCATTGATTAATTGACTGTCACTGTAGCTAGATAAAAATTTAGGTCTTAGGTATCCGTATGGACTGCCACTGACACTTAAAGGTAAAAATCTTGCATACGGGTACTGTGCGTAATTTTGCTGTAGCAACTGTCCGTCTTTATAGATTCCGATATGACCATAATTAGGGTCTGCATTAGTTACTACTACATCCCCGTTTTGTGGTGATGATTGTTTAGTAAAGTATTGACTCAATCCATTAGAATTAAAGTTTCTCCACCAATCAATTGCATTACCACGTGGGCATACAGTGCAACCATTGTATTTCATGTAACCTTGGATAAGACTTACGCACTGACCTGCAAAAGGATAGCTATATTGTACGACTCCGCAATTATTGATTTCTCCTTTGCTGTCAAATTCGTTTCCTGTTGCGTAACTCCACCAACTACTTAAACTTGCCATTTTTCTATTCCCCCCTTTATTTTTCAACTAAATACGAGTTAAGTTCGTTCAGCGTTTCTTTCAATTTGTCTATTCCATTGTTTGTTATATCGTGGTTGATAATCACAAACAGGGATTTTAAAACGATTTTGTTTGTTTCTTCGGCATCTTTAAGGCTTTTAATGATTTCCTTGATATCATCATCATGTGATTCTGTTTCTGATACTATCTGTAGGCTAGCCGATTCTAGTTTTTCCAATCTTTGATTGTCTTTTTTAAGTAAATAATCATGATGTTCTACTAAATCGTGCAAATCGTTAGATGGTTTCTTTATTTCTTTAACAATCTTCCAAACACCCCAAATGCCTGTAATCAACGCACAAAATCGAATCACCTGTTCTAGGTCAAATACAAACTTAATGCCTTGCATATCTTATCCTTTTTGGTTATCTACTTCTGGTAAACCACCTAAGCTTGTTAAGATTGATAAAATGCCTGCAAGTACTGCACTAGACAAGACCACTTTCCAATCCACTTGCTGAATCATTGTGCTAGTTCCAATCATTGCTACTAGTGTTTGACATACTGTTTTTAATGCTCTTGTCAAAGAAGCATACCACCATTGTTTACTTGTTAGTTGTTCCATAATAATCTCCTTATTTAACTGCGTTTTTCCATTGTTTTCCATCATAAACTTTGATATTTACCGCCTTTACAAGCTTGCTTCCGTTATACATCTGCAAGTATCCTTTTTGCCAACTCTCGCCGTTATAGCGGTACGGCTTTGGATACTTTGACTTTGGTTCAATTGTAGGGAAGAATCCCCTTACATCACGTGCTATCCAATCTTTTTCGGGTGTTGCGTAGTATGAACCTTGACCTGTAATCCATTGTGAGGATTCTTGTATCAAAGGCAATGTTCCATCATCATTGTAGTTAAAAATCTGTGCCACTTTTCTAGAAGTTCCATGCCATGAAAAGCCATCAGTACCATTACCTAGTGCAGTATTGCCTATCCGTCCTACGCTGACTGTATCATATCCATCCCAAACGTTTGGATAATTATCTACGTTATCGTGACTACCGCCATTAAGTTGCCACCCGTTGTTGACAGTAATATCTTGTAAGTAATAGGCAGTATTTCTGTTGTAGTTGTAAATCTGCTGATTGTCGATAAGAACGATAATCTTTCTTTCCTCTATGTTTTGCTTGTAGTAGTAGTAGTTTGAAACTTTATATACGGTAGTTTCTAAAGCAGGCACATTTTTCCAACCGACATTTACCCAATTTCACCAAGGCATAGGCTATGACTCCAATTGGATGTAGATATCGCCTACTTGTAAACCCGTTGTAGGCGGTGTCTCTGATGTTCCACTATAAATTCGAGTTGGTGTATATCCTAAGGCATTAGTAACGTTTTCTTTTGTGATACTAATTTTAGAATCTTTTGTAGTGATGTTATCTCCAATAGTAACACCACCTAAAGTAGATGATGTTGCTGTTGGAAGAGTGTATTTGTTAGCACCAGTTGCAATTCCATCAAGTTTGGTTTTGTCAGTAGCACTCATTAAACCGTTTGTACTAGGTGTAGCAACATCATATTTCGTATCTGTTGCGTTGATAGTCAAATCCAAGTTTTCACCGCCTGTAGTAGCTTTATCAATTCTTACATTGTTACCACTACGCAAGTTAATACTCTTGTTTTCACCACCATCAAACGATACATAGTCATTGTTGTCTGCTTTAATTAGCAACGAATCATTAGTGGCATCACAACTGCTTGGAATATTTACAGTAACATCATTCGACCCGTCATAAGATACAGTAGACGAACCTGTAAAATGTAGCTTATGTTTTAAATTTTCGGGTTTCTGATAGGATTTATATTTTTTCACATGCCATGTTATCACTCCTTTTCTTGTTTCCATTGGATGACAGGCTTATTTTTTACAAACACACATTTCTGTACCCATTTGTATCCGTCTTTCAAAGGAACGACATTTCCCTCTTCATCTGTAGGTTTGTCTTCCACATTGATGGTTTCCGCAAACAGATTCAGTTTATCCAAGGAAAGATTGATTTCTTCTCGGTCTGCCAATGGGATGTATTCGATATAATTGTTCGGGTGTGCTTTCAAGTCTTCAATATCAATATTGTCTTTATGTTCCTTAAATTCGTGATAATCGTATGAGTATACTGTATGTTTTTCATCTGATTCAGTAGAAACATCCATAACAGGTTGTTCTTTTTCTTTTTCATTCAAGTATAGATACACATAGTAGTAATCATCAATCAATCGCACATCATAAGATGGCATTTTCATATTGCTGTATGTTTTCATTTGATATCACCTTTCTATCTTTATGTGTCAAAGCGTTAACATTGTATTTGGTACGAAATTTATATGAGTCTGAATGTATTGTTATTCCATTGTAAGCTACTACTTGATAAGGCTTGTTTTAAACGTGTTCAGAGACGTTTCTATCAACCGCATGAGTAATTCGTTGCCGATACGTTTTCGAGCCATACAAGCAGTTTCTGTCGGTATATGGATTCATAGTATTTACGTATGTCAATCTTGCATGCATATCCGACTGACTCCATACAGAATATCTAGTCGGACGAAAGGACACTACAACTATGATTATCATAAATAAGAGTGCTCAAGTAAGTGAGTCCAAGAGTATACGAAGAATTAAAATCACCGCATAGTAGCAGTTCTCTAGTTCCTACTTCGCCTATATAGTTAAAAAAAATATCTCCGTATCCAGTTGATGAACTTGCGTTTATATTGGTGGGATAATGCACACCTTTGTTAAAGGCTACATCTCCAATATATCCATTTTTTCCTGTAAAGCTTCCGACTCTTTGATAGTCTCTAGTATAATCGTCAGTTATTATTTCACGATTGGCAACATACACTGTTTTTAGATTGTTATCACCTAGTGTAATTACGCAATCTGATGGGATAACATATCCACCCACAAAGTATTCAACACCATTTATTCTAGTTGGATGTTTTTCGTCAATAACTACAGCACCGTCATGATGTCCAATGACTTCATCTGTACTTCCACTTAACCAATGGTAGCTAGACATGTACACTTCTTCACTTCCAACGTCTGCGGTTTGGAAAGGTGCTGTATCAAGCAAGATTCCTTTGTTATCGGCATCAATCGTAAAGATATCCAATACCTTTACACTCTTACCATTTCCATAAGCACGCATGCTGTCATGTTCACGGTCCGCACTTAAGACTGTTGTATATCCTACACATACACCACTTCCGATAATGACTTCTTGAGCTTGTTCATTTGTAAGTGGGAAGTAAGCTAAGCCATTATGTTCTAATTTAGTAGAACTCTTGATACTTGGTGTGTATTGCCAGTTGTACATGGAACATGCACCTAACAAGTTTTGTGTATTTTTTGTACCGTATTTAATAACTGTATCAATGATAGCTAAACTATACTTTCTGATACTTGCACCATAATATCCTTTGCCTTTTTGTTGGTACAGTTCATGCATATTGTTATACGTCATATTTACTTTAGGCGGTAAGTTTGGCTGACTTCTTAGTTTCCCATCACTAGCAATACCACTGATATATTTCGAGTTGATAAAGTAAGGCATGACTGTACCATCTTTTCGCACAGCTTGTTCCCATGGCTGTAGTCCATCATGAGGACTGTCTGATATCGTAAACACTGTCTTGTTGCCATTTTCACATGGTTCAACAGAGTACCAAAAAGTCATTCTTAGAACACCAACGTCTTTATTGCCTGTAGTTCCATAGTTGCTATCACCTTCCATAGCTGTAGGAATGGCAAAACCATCATCCTCTCTTACATAGTTACAATTCCACCATTGGAATAGAGGGATGTCTGCGTAATCGTCACGTCCTTCAACAGTGGCTGTAGATGGTTCACATACCAAGTTTTTATTACTTGATAGTTTTTCACCTAGACTAGTTGGATTTACGTCATAGTTCCACACAGCTGTCTGATATATCTTTCCGTCTCGTTTTAGATTTAATTGAGCAGAAATATAATCACTAAGTTTAAACTTGATATCTACATTTTTATTGGAATCGGGAGTTAACGTCTTCCCATTATAGGAAATAGATTTTATAGGAATTTGAGAATCAAACTGTTCTTGGCTTATAAAGTTCGTATCATTCAACAATTCACTACGTTTCTTTGGTAATTCACTTTTTTTTGCGTACTCACTCAAATCAATGTTGACTTCGTAGTTTTTGGGATCCTGTTTCACACCATTTACTTTGATTGTCATGATAGGAACATTGACATTTACAGCATGATTTTCACTGTCAAAATCCAATGCACTTCCGTTTTGCTTGACAACCCAAATTGTTTTCAAAAGGATATCGTACAAGTCATGCTGTTCTGCGATATTTCCTATCACATTACCCCACTTTACTTTTAGTGTATTGGGGTCGTTGATACTAACTAGTTCCTTTCCGTCAAAGACATACAAGACATTATCAGGTGTAATCCAAGCATGGTTTCTATCCATATTTGTAATACTTGCCTTATCTTTGACAGGTACTAACCAAAATTCACAATCTTCTGTATCAATGGGGATAATAACTTTTAACTTATCATTACAGACTGTTGGTTTCATCACTTTCACCTGCCTTTAAGATATCGGAAAAACAAGAAGCACATTCTGTAATTTCTACACCCAAGAATTTAGTTAAAACTTTGATGAATTGCTTATTGATACGCAAATATAAAGTAAGCAATTCTTCATCTTTATTGCTTGCTTGATATGATTCAAACACTGTATACATAGCCATGCTTAAATGTTTTACCAAGCACCATTGTTCCTTATCTCCATTGTTTCCATAGAGTTCATAAAGTTTTAACATTTCTTTTCTTCTGATATCTGCATATGTTTCTAGTTCTTCTTCCAAAGAATCAATTGCATTGATATGGTCTTCGGTATCGTTTTCTTTTACCATGCCATTTTCCAATTCAGAGATACGCTTTTCTAGCAATGTTTTCACGTGCAATTCCGCATTTGCAATCTGTGTAAAAGAACGAATCAAATCTTCTGCCATTCCGTCACTAGAGTGGATATTTTTCATTTTGCTTCTCCTTTTTCGCTAAATCTAAATAATAATGTACTGTTTTACATTCCATATCACGTTTTATTTTTCTTTCTTTATCCCAATGCTTACTTCGGGTGATTAGATATTGTATTTTAGTTTGGTAGTCGTTCGGATGTTCTTTCATATGTTTTTCCATACGAACCAAACTTGGCGTATATTTTGTAATCATAAGTTTGAGTGGTTGTATTTAATGTTATGTACCAATGTCATAGAAAACGGTTTATCTCCAAACATTTTAATCGTCTTATATCCTGCGTCTAAAATCTTGTCCGCTTCTTTTTTAGACATAAATTCCGTAGCCTTTAGTACGTCATAGTTAGACATTTTTCTATTTGGAAACATTCCATATCCATTACACCACCAACCATGGTATTGAGCCTTAAAATAAGGTGTAATATCTATACCCTCGATAAACATATGCATTTTGCTTGGCGGTGTATCACCATTAGGAGAAATTATGATTTTAAAATCCCAACGTGAAAAAGAAATAAAATCATATGAAATAGGAATATGTACAACAGCAGGAGTCTCTCCACCGCCTATAGCTGTGTACTCAACTCCGACCTGTTCAACCATAGTATTTCTTCTTTGAAAAAGCTCATTATGCCTGTATTTTCTTTGAATATAAGCATGCTCTGCCAAAACTTCCAACGCTTGTTCGATAGAAATATTACTCATTCTTTGTGTACCTCTCTATCTATTTTAACAAATTTTTCTAGCGTTAGAGTTCCTGTTTGTGAACCATCACCATAGAACTTTCTTCCGAGTTTTGTTATATAAAAATCATTATTTAAAGTAAGCAACTTTTTCATATAGTTTCCACAATGTTCCAACTTATAAATTGAATTATCATACATCAATCGTATTTTCATTCCAACTTCTAAATCTTTTGGCAATTCAGTTGTTGTTACTTCGATAGCGTATGTTCTTCTTGCATTTTTCAATTTCTTAACCACCGCATCATAAACAGTTTTGGAAGCGTAAATTCTATCTTCGTCTGAAATAACTTTCTTTGTATTGTCGTTTGGTTCTCCACCAATATCTTTATATCCGCCAGCGTTCTTATCCCAATATTCGGGTTTGAATCTCCAATAGCCTAAAATAGAACTACTAGATAATGTGACAATATTACAATAAGAAGCACCTTGGTTTTGACCGAAAACACTTATTGTTCCATCCTCGTTATCTTGCACGACCATTGCGATGTGTGAATATGGAGTTTGACCACCCATACTAAATACCGCCCAATCACCAAATATAGGTGTTTCATCAGCACTTATTTTCATCATCTTTGCACTGTAGTCCATGCTCCATATGTTATAGGCATATCCATCTCCTGTAATGATTCCGATATCGTTACCGTAATCCATCATTACTTTTCTCCATAAGTCAACACATTGATATGGTGCATTAGGTGGAAAACCATCTACATCTATAGATTTTCCATCATATGTATTTATTACGTTTTGTGGATTATATGTTCCTGTGCTTTCGGAAGTATTATCGTCAGTATCTTTTTTACTTCCGCTATCTTCTGATTTCCATTCGTTTTGTATTTTGCTTAATACAGTGTTAGCAACATCAATTCTGTGTTGATATTGCAAGTTTATTGAAGTGTCACCACGACCATAGTCTGCTAGATAGCACAAAACCATCCAACTCATGTCTTTATCTGTAAATTGTGACCATTCATTAAAAGTGCAATTATATGTTGTTGTAGGTATCCATGGACCATTCGTAGCGTTTTGTGTCCATTCCTCTTCGATTTTCTTGCATTCAGCTAATCCATATTGTTCTACTTGATACCCTTTAGAATTAAGCCAATTTGTGATATTCGTATATGGAGTCCATTGCAACAATCCAAATCCCTCTCTATTTATAGGGTTTGAATTAGGGTCTAATCCTTGCCATATATTAGGGTTTCCTGTTGATTCTACCGCCATTACACCACATATAGCACTGATAGCGTTGTCTGACCACTTTCCTTTGAAATACTGATAAAAAGCATGAAAGTTGTTATACATTTCATCTTCTGTAAGATAACGTTGCTCGGTTGGTATAACCCAATCAACACTTACGGCATCGGCATCTTCTGTGGCTTCTTCGGTTGTAAATGGTGATAAGTCGTTGAAAGCAAAACTACCTTCCATAAAAATGCCACTTTCAATAGCGATTGATTCTTTGTCCAATACCGCATACTCTAATTGTTCGTTTGGTGCAATCTTAGGATTATCACCATAATCATAGTCACGTTCGTTGTTGATATTATTTGCGATGATAACAACAGGAAAACCATCAATTTGTAACTCTTTATTGTTATATACTTCTCTTAAACTTAAAGAAGTAACACCACCATCATTCTTTTCAGAATATACAGTTGCTTGATTAATGACACTCGAATAGTCTTCTCTAATGGTTGGTTCTGAAAGCAATTGGATGTTTCTTTTGCCACTCGGTAATTTAGACAGGAAATATGGAGTGTCTTCTCCAAACTTTCCAATATCTATCCTTTTTTCTTCGCTTAAACAAATTCTCCAAAATGATTCTGGTGTGTACTCGCAAGTTTGAGTAAGCACATCAAGCTTACCCAAACGACTGTACACATAATCAATAATTTCTTTTTTAGTATCTTCATCAAAATTCAGATTCCATCCATCTTCATATATGAATTCTTTCTTGTAACTTTCGTCTGTATATAGTTCATAAAAAGTTTTAAATTTAATAGCTAGGTTTGTAGAACATTGTTTATAGTTCCAAGTCTTGATAGCGTGATTAAGAGTAACATCAATAGTTTGATTTTCTGTATTTGTGTCTATTCCATCAACTACAGTTAGAATTGAAATATCTCCAAAGTGAAGTCTCATCTTTTTTCTTCCTAAAGAAAGATATTCATAAAATTCCATAGGAAGTGTAAATGAAATAGATGGAACTTCCATCAATTCGTAATTAATTTCAATCGGGTCAGATAAAAAGCAATTAAACCTTTTAATAGGTTTTTCATCTTCTGTTAAAATTTCAAACCATGGAGTATTCACTATAATTCACCTACTTTTCTTTGACCAACCCAATTGTTACTATGTCTGATACGGGATGTACCTTTGTTCGTCTGACCGCCTTCGGTCATTTTCTTGATATCTTTCCAACTACCATTCTTACGGATTCGAGTGATTCCTGTATTTCGGTTACAAGTCAAGAATTTACCACCTTTGCGAACTGCCCATGGTCGATAATCTTGAATGACTTGTTCGATGGTATAGATAACAGACATTTTATCGGTCGGTCTTTCACCTGTTAAACACACCTTTACATGCGTAGCATTTTCTTCAATATTGATATCACATTGGTATTGTGAATGCTGTGCAACATCAGTCCAATAACTTCCATAACATAAGTTCCATGAATCTCCGTGACTGAAAATCTGTCTGTTGAATATTGTCTTCCAAGACTTTTGATTATCATTTGAAGTTTGAATATTCAAGATATAGTTGTATGTTCCACCAAATCTAATATAATGCTGTCCATACAAAACACTTCCATTAGAGTCTAAAGCAAACCCGACTAAATTGATTTTCGTATGTACTGAACCATTATCATTTTGACTGAAATTGATACCATACCCATATCCTGCATTATGGGCTTGATTCAGATTGGAAGAAAATTGTCCTGTGCTGTTAGGAGAACCCAACAACACAACATTGTTGTATGGACCATCATGCAAGTATCCACCCCAAAAATCTAGCCATGCCATTAGACACCACCAACTAAATCGTTCTCGGTCTCTCCGTCATTAGTACGGATAAAAGACGAACCATCTTGTGTTCCACCAAACAAGTTGATATTACCTGTAGCAATATTTCTGTTCGCATTCAGATATCCATCGAAGATATTCCCGTCTGTATGACTCCATGCACCACTGTCCGCCAAATTTTCTAGCAACTTGGATAAAGCACTATTAATTTGACCTGTCGTTGTTTCTAGAGTATCCAAACGTGTATTCAAACGTCTTTCAATATCATCCAAGCGTTGTTTGATTTTGTTTATTTCATACCAAATCTTCCAAATATTTTCCCATTGACCGCAATCGCCACTGATAATTGCATCTAACATTTGCATGATATTATTCAGTGATTCCATTAATGCACTATCTAAATCACAACTGTTATACGATGGAATTCGCTCTACCATTCCGCCAATTAAACAGTCGTTCATATCGTTTAAATCTTGACAATTATTAAATCCATTTGATTCTTTCAAGCCTTTATCTTTTTTAAGGCTTGCACGCATATCATCTGTAATACCTTTTTGAACAAAGTCAAAATTGTATTTTTCCAATTGTTCACAAGAATTACATACGTCTTTATCTGTGATTATTGACATAAATTGACCTCGTTTCTATTAATCAACATCAGGCATATCACTACAGATAGGCATTGCCATTTTGTTGTTATTTTTGAATTTTGCCATTAAAGTGATTTCATCATCTTCTACCCAATCATCGTGAAGATAGAAGAATTGTAACCAATCCGTTTCAGCTCCAGCGGCAACTTTTCCTTTGATGTCTACAGCAACTGTTTTGTTTACATCTTCTTCAAAAGATTCGTTCGTTGTACGTCTATATACTTCTGTACCATTTGCTGTTGGAATCTTGATACTAATGGTTGGATATGTTCCACCATAGCTTGCTCCTGTGGTTGTGTACTTGTACTTACTTATAGTTACGGAACTAATTTTATATACAGCTTCATCATTTTTATTACGTTTCATACAGTAATCAATATATCCTGTGATGATTCCACTAGCTACTTTAGCAGAGCCATTCCAATCTGAATATTTGTAAACGAAATTTCCTTTTCGGTCGATTGAAACAGATAATTCGGGTGTTTCTTGATGTATACTGTATGTCGTATCAATTTCTAAATTCGATGTAAACATACGTGCTTCAAGCCCACATAAAGCACAAATCAAAGCTTCATTAATGTTATATTGGTTTGCACCAAAATCTTTCATGAACTCTTTCCAATCACAACTTCTATAACTTGGAATCTTTTTTACAAGTTTGTTAATAAGACAATCGTCAGCTTTATGTAATGCCGAACAATTATCATCATCATTATCTGAATTAAATCCTTGACCATCTTCTAAACTACTGCACACATTGTCAGTTACTCCATTTGTGTAAAACTCACTAGAGTTTTCTTGCAAGTCTCCACATGTCGTGCAATAGATTCTTTTTTCTTTTGTTACATCAGTAACAGTATTATTTTCTGCACCCATAAAAACCTTTCTAGTTGCTTATTTCATCAACTTTTATCCATGCACACCCCATCTTGCAACATGAACCCGATATAACGATTCTGTTTTGACCGTTGTTTATAACAAAACCTAAAGAGTCGGCTTTGATATTTCCAATTGGAATGTCTTCTTCTTCTGAACATTCACTACATGAGTAATGCACTTCACCACTTTTATCAATTCTTAGAATTCCATCATAATCGCCATGTATCTGCATTTTATTTCCATTAATATCAATAATAGGGTCTTGCCATTTTCCGCTTACAATGACCTCTAAAGACGTTGTAGGAAGTACTGTACGTGATGTGATTATTTTTGCAATCATAGAATCACAATAATCTTCTTTACAAAGCTTTATTCCTTTGGTCTTGTCACCATAAAGTTCGTTTCCTTTTGCACAATCTATAACGATTTTAAAAGAATGTCCACAATTTAAGAACCCATGAAATAATTTGTTCTTATCCCATGAACATAATGAATAATTTTCTTTTAAATCACAATCGCAAGCACATGAACATGTATCATCATTTCCCTTAAGACAATCAACACAACAGCTTACACAAGAATCATAATCATCATCAAAATCCAAACAATCCATTATATTACAAGTATCATACGGAATGATGAAAGTTGTTAACGGGTCGGCAAAATGCCATATTCCCTCATAAAGCTTGAAAGAAACATCAATAGAAAATGAATTGACATATTTTTCATAGCTTTCACTCATTGAATCAACATAAGCATACGCCCACATCAATCTTCCATCTTTTATGGACCATAGTTTACCTTGCTTTAAAAGATTCATGCTTGCCCATCTTCCGATATATCTTCTATCTTCTCTACGATATAAACGATAATCAAACTTAAGTGTCATAGAGACGTCTTGTGCATCTAAAAGCATAGATTCGCTTTTAAAAGGCACATAATCTCCATGAATATATGACAATGATGTTGTATTGACTTTAGTTGAAATAGAAGTTTCTGCTTTTTGCAACATTTCTTCCGATTCAAAAATTAAATCATTAAATTGTACGTATTGTCGGTAAGGGCTAAATTCGTAATCACACATCATACCGAAATAGCCCCCATAAATCTTTTAGCTTTAACATATCCATCACCACCATGAGCTGTTTTAGAGTTGATACTTACTTGTCTGTTGTCGTAGTTGTTAATCGTATTGTTGTTATTGATGTTATAGACTTTTGACATGTTATTTCCATTAGCATACTGCCTTGTCAAAGTATAGAACCAATTTTCAAGTTTTCCCGAATTGATAACGTCTAAGAAGTCAGTTCCGTATTTGTTAACAGAAGATTTTCTTATTACATATTCTCCTTGTGTCAACATAGCAGGTATAGTGTCTGTTCCGCGAGGAACAAATGCGGTTAACACACCACCATCTGCACGATATACAGGACCGCCTTTTGCTTTAAATAAAGTTTTTAATGCTTTGTCAAACAAGTTAACAAGATTGTATCCAGCACCACTACTTGATTTATTACCTTTGCTTCCTGAATTTGAAACAACACCACCGCCCGATTTATGTACTTTTGCTTTTACAGTGAATGAAATATTACTACTGTCTAAAGCACTCTGTACACCACTTGCAATGTTATTTCCGATTGATACACCACAAGCATGTCCTAATCTTGGGAATGTTCCTAAAGCGTTGGTAATAGCACTTCTAACTTTTGTATGTGTGAATCCACCATCCGAAGTCAAGCCTTTACACATGTTATCTCCAAGTGTTTTACCTACGTTTTTAAATGCACTGATAACAGATTGGTCTGTTCCTACAGAAGTAACAAGAAGTAACATTCCATTATTCAATGTTTCTTTTACAGAATCATCTGTAAACCCTGTCATTAAACTTGTTCCAAGAGATTCACCCGTTTGAATAAAGTCAGCACTTAAAGTTGTTAATTGAGAAACTAGGTTCTTTATCGTATCTGTAAACGATTGGAATGGATTGTCATTTCCATCTGTTGGCTTGAATTCTTCACTCAATCCTTTGATTTTATTTAAGCAATCCCTAATCGCATCAATCTTTTGACCAAACGAATTTACATCAAATTGGGTAGTAGATACAGTCACTAAGTCAGTCAACGTTTGTTGGATAAAGCTGACTTGTTGTTGCATCTTTCCGAAGTTTCCTTTGTTTACAGAGTTTATCAATCCTTTTTCGACTGTATTTCCATCTTTATCTGTAGTATTAAATTTAGCTCCAACCAATTCATTGATTTTATCCATAGCAGTTCTTATGCTATTCATTTGGGCTATGAACCCTTGGCTTTCATCACCAATATTAAATTGTGTGTTGGCAATCTCCGATAAAGACGCTAATGCTTCTTTTATCGAGCCGATTCTTTCGCTCAAACCACCAAAATCAACTTTATTAATAGATTTTACTTTCTTTGTTTCAAAACCATTAATTGTATTAATAGCTGTATTTAAATCGTTTAATTGAGATACCATTAAATTTGTATCAAATTGTGTTCCTGCTATTTCCGATAAAGAAGAGATTGTTTCTTTTACAGCTTCTACTTGTTCCTTTAATTTTGTGTATTTCTGTTTAGAAATATTTTTAGCTGTTCCGGCCATTCCTTTGTCGTCTTTACCACTACTCATTAATGGTTGCAACGCTTTTTGTAAAATTTCTATATTCTCATTAAATGAATCTAAGTTTGAAACACCTTTTAATTTTTCATTCAATTGATTGATATTGTCTACTGATGTAATCAATCCTTGAACTGCTGTAGCAATGCCTTGATAACTATCTGATGTACTTCCTATCTTCTTGGCTATATAGTTGAAAGACGAAGTATCTTTCTCACCATCTTCCGTTCTAAAAGTAAGCACAGATAAAATATCTCTTAACGATAATAATTTCTGCTTGTATTGTGCTATGTTTTGACTGCTCAATTGCAATCCATCAAGTTCTTTTAATGATGTGGCGACTTTAACCATTGAAGAAATAAGTTCACCAAGTGTCTTTGTGTTACCTCTATTCTCTGCATTTATGACATTATCTTCATCTTTTCCAAAGAATTCTTTTCCGTTGAATTCAGACAAGATATCTTTAATGTTAGAAAGCTTTTCTTTTAAACTCTTTTTAATATCCTTATCAATATCAATATCTTTTATCTTTTCTAATGATTCAGCGAATTTAATAATGAACTCTAGCTGTGTACCTTTAGCAGAATAGTCGGCTTTTGCAAACAATCCATCTAATGCTTGTTTGAAGTGTCCGCCTGTGTTAAGTGTATCTGCAACTTCCATCATCATTTTTAGTTTCTTTTGCACATTATCAATCTTTAATGGCATCTTATTTAATTCGCTTAAACCTTTTGCCATGGAATAGATAGCACCACCTGTAGCAAACAAATCCCCTAGACCAATTAAGTTTCCGATTAATACTGGAGTCACTCCAGCACCAATCATTCCCCATGCAGTAGTCATACCTTGAACAGCAACGAATACTTCGCCTAAAGTTTTTAGCTTATCCCAAATACCATTTAAATCTATTTTTGCTACTTCTTGTAATGATTTTGCAAGCAACCAAACACTACCACCACTTGCAAACATTGACACTGCTGAAGCTAATTGGTTTTTCCAATTTACCCTCCAAGCGGAATTGGCAAGTGTACTTAATAAATTGTTTAATTGACCTATAGATGTTACAGCAATTCCAAGTCCTGCTATTCTTCCTGCTATTTCAGCGAAATTCATACCTTGGGTAGCATCATTGAATTCCTTTAATCCTTTAGCTAAAAGAACCATAGAGCCACTACTTGCAAGCATCATACTTGCTGTTCCGAAATTGTTATACATTTTCGCTTGTGCATTACGCATATTAATGGAAGAATTCTTTAATGTTTCTACAGGTTTTGGTGCTTCGACTGTAGTAGTATTAGTTGAAGTGTCAACCATTTTTTTAAAAGGATTTAGATTCTTTATTTTCTGTACGATTGTAGATTGTGCAATGTATTCTTTTATTTTTGCGTTCAATCCTCCGAACTTAGAAGTCAGTTTTCCAATCGTATTAGCATACAGATTCAATCCTTTTATTCTGCTACTAAATCCTGTAGCATATTTATATATTTTACCGTACGCTCCAAACAATGTTCCAAACAGTTTGATTTGCTTTCCAACAAAGCCAAATACCAATCCGACTTCTTTGAATCTTAGTATGATTTTTAAAAATCCAAGAATCTTATCGCCATTACCTACTAACGATAATAATGGTCCAAAAGTCTTATCTATTACTCCTATAAAATCTTTTACAAAAGTAAGAGATTCCTTGATGATGTCACCTATTCCTTTAAAGAATTTATCTGCATCAAATTTTCCAAACATATTTCCGAATTCTGAAAATTCGCCTTTTAGTTCTGAAATAAAATTTAGGATGTCGTCTTGATGTGAAGCAACATATTTAGAAAAGTCTTGAATCTTTTTCATCATGACTTCTGTAAAATCATATATATTTTGATAGATGTTTAAACCTGTAGCTTTCTTTACCATCTTGTCAATCATTGCGATAAAATCAGCACCAGATTTTCCAATACGAATCTTAATCAAGTTGAGTCCATTGCCAATTGTCTGTGACGTCTGTTTAGCCATGTCAGACAGTTTTTTTAATCCACCGCCACCATTCTCATTCAGTTCAATCAAAGCATCTTCAAACTGCTTTAAAGATATCGTAGGGGATGGTCCTGTAAATTTTTCACGGAATTCAGAAAATGTCATTCCCATCTTTTTTGCAACAGCTGTAAGTACAGGTGTAAAGTTTGAGTTCTCAAACGATAGTAATGTTCTTGCATCCATCTTAGAACCCATGATTTGAGAATATTGTTCAACTACGTTATTTACGTCTTCGGAACTACCACCAAAAGCTAATACACCATTATTGATAGCTTCAAACAATTTCGATGAGCGTTCTACATCATGGTTGATAGACGTAAACTTCGTGACCATAGATAACGCATCATTTAATTTTGTAGGCAATCCCTCGATACTATCACTTAATTCTTGTTGTGCTTTAGCTGTTTGCTGTGTTGATACACCTAATGCATCCATTGTACGTCTAGACACATTTAATTGGTCATAACGTGTTACAGCTTGTGATAATCCGTCCGTTAATTGATTGATACTTGCATTTACAACTTGACTAGCACCATTAAACAGAACTGTCTTCGTTAAAAAGTCAGATATTCTACCGATAAAGTTATTACCATTGTTTGTTACAAGAGTAGAAAGTTGATTTCCTAAAGTCATTAAATTGCTACCAAAGGAACGCAATTCTTTTGACTTATTCATTAAACTTGTAATTGTATCTTCTGCTCTTTTAACACTATCGTACTTAACTTGAAGATTAGGCTTCACTTCATTTAGTTTTGCCATATCTGTATTAAGTTTTTTAGCGTTACTTTGTGCATCTTGTAAATCTTTATCAACTACAGACAGCTTTACAGTTTTTGCTTGTAATTTAGATATTTCATTGTCTATATCTTTGATTTGCTTTTGTACTGCATTATTATCTAGACTTTTGTTTGTAAAAAGGGATAGTTTTTTAGATTGTAGTGCTTCTATCTTTTTCTGAATCTGCTCGATTTCTTTTTTAGAAGCTTGAAGAGAAGATATATCACTATCAACCTTTATTCTTTTCTTGTTGATGTTATCAATGACTTTATCAACACTTTTTAAGCATTTTTCGACTTCTTTCGAGGATTTTATTGCATTCTCTGCAATTATTTCAACCGCTAAAGTATAGACTTCATCAGCATTTTGCATGTATTAATCCCCCTTAAATTCTTTTTTGCTACGATAGAATTTAACTGCATACATTTTAGGCAATTTCATTTTCTTCTTAGATGTCTTGTTATATTCTTGGACTTCATAAAAATTCTTTTGACTGTCTTCATTGGCATATATTCCATACGTAACAATTAATTCAGAAATGCCCCAATGGTTTAGAATCTCATTGGGGCGTAAATGTAACTTTTTGGCAACAAAATAAGCCATTTGAGAGTATATATTAATATCCGCTAAGAATTGTGTTGAAGAATCGACAGAAGATTCTTCGTTTTTTTCTTTCTTAGCGATTATCCAAAAAGTACTTCAAATTCATTTAGGATATTAGGGTTCTTATCAATGATTTGATAGAAACAAGTAAACACATAATACGAATCCATTTTGTCTTTCAAAGTATCATCAATACCAAGTACTGAAGCAACGAATTCATTTAATGCTTTTCTTACATCATCATTGGACCATGCAATAAGTCGAATGACTTCTACACCATAATCGTTTGTGATATCATCAACTTTCTTTCGATAATTCGTATCATTCTTTTCGATACTAGCAATCTTTTTGTTCATTTTTTCCGTTAGCTTGTCAATATCGTGAAAGAACGGCATTAATTTCATTAAAGAATAACCACTTCTTAAGCAATCGTTTGGATTGATTTCAACGTCTTTAAATTCCCGTGTCAAATACACCTTATTTCCTACAACTTGTGCGTCTTCGGGAATCTTTTCAAACTCATCTTTTCCAAAACAGAATCTCATTTTGATTGAAGAAATAGTTTCTTTTTCTGTATCGTTTGGGTCTCCAATAATACTTAATTGGTCATTGTTGTTAACCAAGAATGGTTTTTCACTATCTCTAGCTTTTTCAACTACTTTATGCATTTCTACCACTTGTGATGGTGTAATTGCTTGCTCGTTATAGCCTTTAATATCGTCAACTGTGAATTTTTGACTCATTTTTGTTACCTCCTATATTAGAGAAGTGGACTATAGAAGTCCTGCTTCTCTATTGATAATTGTTTGTCGGATATAAATACCTTGTGAATCAGGTTGGATAGATACAGATAATGTTTTTTCGCTTGAATTATCGGTATTTAAATCCATTGGGAATGCTGTAATCAACACATTATTAAGTTGGTTGATAAGCATTGTTCCATCACTTTTCTTTTCAGGCCATGTGACTTTATAACGTTTCTTATTGATTGATTTTGCATCATACACGATTTGTTCACTGGCATCAGCTGTTTTTGGATAAGAAACTTTTAATGTTTTTCCTACCAAACTTGCATCAACATACAGATAAGAACCAACTACATCAGCATCAGGGTTTTGTTCTGTATTGATAACTTGGAATTGACGTTCATCTAATGTCATGCGGTTTGGACTGTTGATACGTTTCAACAATGCATCTGTAATGTTGCAAGTATCATCCAAAGAAGCATAAATATAACCACATTCATCAATGAAATGGTCTTGTAGATGGATACGACCTTGTTTTTCGTTATCAGGGTCTTTTTCGACTACGAAATTCTTTGTAATCATGTAGAATCCACCGTCTACATCGATTTTTCGAGCCATAGGGTGCAATTTCCAAGCGTTTGGAGAGTATTTCTTGAATGCAATATCACGTGTCAATTCGAGCGTACTATCGTCTAATTGAGCCGCTAAACAAGCTTCAGCTAACGCTGTGAAACTATCATTTCCATCAATAGATGCTAAACAAGATAATTTAATTGCATCGTTACCTTCTAAATCTTCGATTGAATCAAACAAAGAAATTGAAGAAATACCTACAGATAACGCTGTTTTAGATTCAGTTGCAATTTCAATATTGATAACTACACCATTTGTTGTAGCTGTCCATCCATCACCTAAATCAGCAGTTGGTGCAATTGCTAATTCAACAGATACTGGATAAAAGCCTCCGTGTTTTGCTACTACAGTCTTTGTGTACTTATCGGCATTTTGCTGATTATCATCTTTTAAATCAGAGATAGTTGTATCAATCGTATAAGTACCTTCTTTTGGCAAGAATACATAATAAGAAACAACGCCTGCAAAATATTTAGTTGAATCAGAAATTGAACTAAATTTTCCACTAGCAACAGATTTACCTTCTTTTAATTCTCCAAGGATTGTACGAGTACCTGTGTTTTTACATCCGAAAGTTTCACAAATGTTAAATAAATCTTGTGGAGTATTCAACGAACTATAAGATGTAATGTTTCCATGTGTTTCAATGAAATGTTTTGTGTTGATTTTTGCACAAGCTTCAATATCTTGCATTGCGGTAAAATCAACTTCCGTATATTTATCTAATTTTGAAGTTTGAATCAGATTAGCAATTTCCATATTAGAACAGTTTGACATTACGCTAATCCTCCTTTATTTTTTGCAATGACTCTATCCATTGCACGATTTGCTTTAGCTGTACCAACCATATTTAAGACATTCATTTTACGTGCGATAAAAGCGTCTACATCAACTTTAGGTTTTACAGCTTTTTTTACTTCTGCTTTATTTTCAGCCATTATATTCTCCTTTTCCTAGATATTAGGATTATAAGTTCCTTTAGATTTTGTATTTCTTCTAGCTTTAACTTCCATAAGTGCTTCATGCATGAAATTATTAGGCTTAACAGGTTTTACTTTCTTTGCATATACATATCTGTCCGAACCTTTTGGTTTGAATTTTAGATACTTTGCCCTAACAGGATAAATAGTTCCATGTCCACCCAAAACATATTTAGCGTGTGGGGCAATAGATTTATCTATGAACACTTGAACTTCATATTTTCCGTTACTTTTTAAACGAATAGCCTTTCTAAGTGTTCCTGTGTCTACAGGACATTTTGCTATACATAGATTTTTCATCTGTGTGCCGATTTCATGACTTTTTCTTTGTGCAATGGAGTTTATCTTTTTTTCAAGACCGATTGTACCTACTCGGTTTCCAACCTTTACATAAGCCATTACTTAACCTCAACGAAAGGATAAACAGTGTACTTACCAACTTGATAAGAGAAGTTTTTTAGATATTCTCCATCTTCTTGCGAAACTTCTTGCGGATGTCCGATTCTAAAAGTAATAGATTTTCCACTTGGAACTTTGAATGAACGTGTGAATTGCACTGTACGCTTTCTAACGACACGGGCACCGCATACAGGGCAACCACTAGATTTTGGTCTTGTTTCTTCTATACCTGTGTATTTAATTTTCATACAACCATTCCTAAAAATCTTCTATGTCTACCACATAGAGAAATTATTTCTAATTGTCTTGCATATGTCTTTACAATACTTCTTCTTACAGCAATATATGTATTTAATTGCTCGTCTGTATTGTCAAGGTTTACAATCAAGTCCTTTTCTGCATCTTCGTAATCTTCTGTGCTGTTGCATGTATCACACGTGCTACATTCGCATCTGTTCATTTCAATTACATACTGTAAGTAATCACAAAAGACAGGTAACAAACATTCAGGTATTTGTTCAAACCCAGCGTCATACGTTACAATTAGTTTTTCTACTTTTTCGCAACTACATTCACCTGTTAAAAGATAATCAGATAAATCAATCCATAATTCATTTGTTGTAACGTCATATTCAAAATGTGAATTATCAATATCAATATATTTGATATGGATACCATCTCGAATCTTTAATTGGAGTTTGATTGAATCCGGTTGAACTAAATCATAGAACAATTCGGTATTCATGATTCCATTGTCGCATTTACAGCATCTTGAAATTAAGGATACATCAATATATTCAACACGAGTTTGCATTAAGAATGTTTCGCAAACCTCATCACCACGTTTCCAACAAGTCAATGTTGAAATAAGGTTGATTAGTTGTTCAACATTCTTAGCAAATTTATCTGTGTCTTTTAAATCCTTATCTTTTAAGCAATCACAATAATCTTTTAGTTGCTGAATAATAGGTTCGTATAGTTCCATTAGTCAGTCAAGATTGGAACGATTGTTTCAGGTGTAATTACATAATCCAAGCCATCTAACTTAGAACCTAAACAGTTAGCACTCATTGGAACTTTAGTAATTACAGCAAGTTTATTAGGGTCAGAAGTAAATGCAAGTCCTGCGTTATACATATAAGTACAGATATTTCCACAACCCTCTGTTGGAGTCTTTCCGTGAGTATCAGACTCGAATACATATTCATCTTCAGGACGTGGAGTTGTGATTAATAATTCACCTAATGCATCTCCATCACACATCCATACTTCACCATTTCCCGCTGTAACGTCTACAGGAATCAATTTATCTTCAATAAATTTGTGACCACGGAATGTAATTTCATCACCATCACGTGACCATCCATCTGGATATTCTCCATTTTGTCCTTTCGTGATAACCGAACGGATTCCATCCATTACTAATGGGTGACATACGAATACAACGTCTGAACCCTCTCCGATAACAGAAGAACGACAACGAATCTCATCAAAAGCACCTAAGATATTAGTACCTAAGATTTTGATAACGTCAGCACCTTCCATAACTTCCATAACACCATGGAATTTCTTTAATGTATCAGTAGTTGTATCACTAGTACCTAAAATCAAGTTACGAATCGTGAAGAATGCCATAAAGTCTTTTACAAAACGCATTTTTGCGTCATTGTAAGTTTCACCTTGTCGCATATAGTAAGAAATCATATCATTTCGTTGGAAACGTTCTTTGTCATATAAGAATTTTTCCATTACATTTTGACATTCTTTCATACATAACAAGTTGAATGGTGCATTAGCTCCGCATTTTGCTAAATCAGGTGCAATCCAACAGCATTCACCTTTTGTTGATTCGGGATAAGTAGTACCCCATTTGTAAGGCAATGTTACTTGGAAGTTCCCATCATGGTCTTTTGTGATTTGTAAACTTCCGTTGTTGAAAGCGGATTTTGCCATCAAAGATTGATTTGTTTGTGCTAACCAATTGAAAAATGGAAAGATATTTTGGAATTCATTAGCTTCTTTGTTTTTGGAATAATCTTTACCAATACCAAATTCACCAATGTTACTCAATTGAATCACATTTCCCATATCAATTGAACGATTTGATAATTCTGTTTGTGATAAGTTAAACATTTAGTCTATTCCCCTTTCTTATCCAAATACAGCATCAGATTGTTTTTTGCTTTCTTTAACTGTACTTACAGAAGATTTTTTTAATAACGCATTTAATTTTTCGAAAGATTCGCTCATGGAAGTATTTAATTGTTTGTTTTGTTCCGCCAATTGTTCTAATTGACTGTTTAAATTCGCTTCATTATTGCTGTATTCATTTACTTTTTTGGTTAATTCAGCAATTTGAGTGTCTTTATCTTTGAGTAATTGTTCTAAAGCTTCATACTCTTTAGACAATTCAATATCTTCTGCATTTTCTTCTACTTTTTCTTCATCTTCTTTAACTTCTTCTTCAACAGATTCTTCTGCTTTTTCTTCTTCAACAGATTCTTCTGTTTTTTCTTCTTGAACGTCTTCAGAAGCGTTTCCAACAGTTTCATTTTCTTCTGTCTTTACTTCTACTTCTTTAGATAGTTCTTCGTCAGAATAAGAAGATAGCAATTTACTAAAAATGCTCATATTTTCTCCTTTGCTCATATGTAAATCGGTAGAACTTGCATTGGCTGGATTCCCTACGACCGAGAAACCTCTTATAAAGATTTTTGAGTATACAACAGTTTGCATAACTTCTGTTTTCTTCCAATCATATTCGGATTCCATTTCAACACTTACACTCAATGGAATGTTTGATGTTGATAGATATTGTACAAACGGGTTATTTTCGTCAAAATGTGGTGTACAATTCAAACCAACTCTACCATCTTTTGTTGGTACGATTTCTAAATCTGATTTTTCCCAATATCCTAAAATTAATGGGAATTCACATACATCAAAATGACCAATATTGATATACCCTACATAATCATCGGGCAATGAATCATAATAAGCCTTGATAGTACCTTTTGGAATAATAAAGTCTTTTGCAATATTCTTACCTTCGTCAAGCAAACGTATCTTTTCACCTTTTTGAACAGAAGTATTTAAGAAGATACATTTAGGCTTGTTTTTGTTTGACAAAGCTAACATTTTGTCAAACTTTTCTTTTTCCTCTTTACGTGATTCTATATCTTGGTTAATCCAAGAAAAAATAGTAGGTAATTTCATCTATTCACCATTAGAAAAATCGAACATCTTAAACACTAACTTTTTAGTTCGTCCGCCACATGATTTACACATAGTAATCTCATAATCAATTCCCAATGCTTTTAGCATGTCTTCGGCTTGTTGATTGTAGCTATAACGAACAGTTTTTGCTTTTAAATATCGCAAAGCATCACTGTCAAAGTCTTCCACATCATAATTCTTGTTGATTTGGAATGTTGAACGCACCCAAGACAGATATCCTTTATTTTTTTGCGGATATACAACTTCTTGATTCATCTCAAAGCAATTTTGTAGTTTAAATGTTTTATTTGACATTCTTTTTCACTTTCTTTTCTTTTGGCTTTTTGTCTTCGATTGGAACTACGTCCACCTTTTTGTTTTTACCACGTAAATAGGCTAATCTTTCTTTTTCCGATTCAAAGTAAATAGGTTCTTCCATAAATTACTCCTTATCGGGGTCTTTACATTTACCCAATGTTTGGTCTTCTGTTTCTGTCGTAGCAGTTTTTTTTACCATTACAACGTCTTGTAATTTAACAGAAACAGTAGTTGTTACTTCGTTAGCTGTTTCTTCAAACACGAATGGGCGTTCATAATGTCCGTTCATCCAAGCAGAATAGAAATTTTCTGCATCAGCACCACTTAATGTGATAGGTGTCAACCCCGATTGTCTTGAAAACGTAACTTCCGTAGTAAAACTTCTTTTTACAGTCTTTACAGCCATTTCTTCATGCTCCTTTCATAACTGCACCCTTTCGGGCAATATTTATACTAAAAACTCAAAAATTGAGCTTTAGTAACAAAAAATGTCCATATTTTCGCATTTATAACAGGGTTTTTAACGATTTTTGTTCATTAACGCTGTTTTCGTCTTCTTGAATAGCCTTTAAAATAATTACCATATCATCAATAGACAGTGAATCATTGAACTTGTTGACGAATTCTGTATCACTTACACTGCCTTTAGCTAATAGCTTATAATTTTCATCAACTTTACCAACGATATATGTCGGAATATTCTTAAGATACACATTGTTGCTGTCTTTTCCTTTGATAGCTCGATAGTCAATAACAAATTCAAGTGCTTTCTTATTGCCATATTTAGTGATTCGGTAAACATTTTTAGTGAAGATTTCCGGATTCACACAAATATTTTCAGAACGAGAACGAGCATAACTTACTCCATCTGGATTCAATGGTCTTTCATCAAACTTTACCTTGCGTCCTTGAATTTTTTCTTTCATCAATTCACGTCTGTTGCGTTTTTGCGCTTCTTGAAAATCATAAACATTTTCACCATCAATAGTGGCGAAAGGCACCGCTTCGGTTGCTTTTAAAGCTTCTTCTAAATAATCCATAATTTTTCTCCTTTTTATTCAAATCCCATCTTTTTAAGTACGCTTTTCAGCTTACTTGTGGATTTTTTATCTTCTTTTTCTTTATCTTCTTGCTTTTTTTCGTCTTCTTTGATTCTGTTGTACTTTTCTCTTGAAGTTTCATAAGACTTGTTTGGTTGATATGCACCAAGTTTCTGCATCATGCTATCTAAAATCGCATATGCTGTTTCGACACATTTTTCATCTCGAACACCATTTTCATCTTTTACGTTCATCAAGAACTGTACGGATTCTGAATTTTTAAAGCGTTCAGAAGAATCATCAATCTGTTGTTGTAATTCGTATTTATCAAAGAAAACTTTCTCGACACCAAGATGATAAGAAAGAGAATAACTAAATTGTGTTGCAATCTTTTCACGTTCGGGAACGATATTGTTTTGCATAGCGTTATCAATGATTTTTTCCATTGAAACGTTACCACTTACATCACCTAGACCAATAAGTTCGGGTGTGATACCAAAGTTTTGAGCTAAAATAGAGCCCTCTTTGTTCAACCAATCAAAGAATTCAGTACCTTTAGTAACACGTGGCAAGTGTTCTATGTTTTTATCGAACATGCTTGAAGCAAGAACTACTTCATCAGAAGTACTGTACTTGATTTTATTTCCTAGTTCTTGCAATTCATTAATTGCTTGTTCTTGTCTGCTTTTTTGTGAAGCAATAGAGTTATCAATCAATTGGCTAGATGATAGGTCTACAGCACCGCCGTTGAATATATCGTCTTTTAACCAAAAGATGATACGACCAGGTCCGTCATATTTGATATCGTAGTTTAAACGTGTATAAACGCTCGCAAGCAACGTTAAACGCTGTTTATCTTTCAATAAGACAGATTCGCCATTTTCATTGATAGGTTTATTACGTAGATTCACAAAATCTTCGGGCAAGACCACAACGATATCTTTGCTTGTACTAATCAAACGTCCATTTTCCAAGAATTCAGCTTTATCTAGTTCAATAGACTGTGTCATATTAATAGCAACGTCTTCATTCGTGCTTATTGCATAAGCTACAGTACGTTTGAATCCTAGATATTGTTCATCATCTTGTGTAATGGATACATAGTGGTCATGTGGAACCAAAATCCAACCATCTTCATCCGATAACCAACGCAAACCACATTTTCCATATTCTTTAGCGTGGATAACAGCTTGTTGCAATGTCTCGTAATTGGTGATTCCTTTGGCATTTTGCTTGTACATAAAGCTTTTTAGTACTTTATCACTCTCAAAATCACCCGTTGTAAGTCCATTAGAGAACAAGTTATTGATATATTGTCTTTCTACATATGGAAGTGTAGGAAGATTTGCAATCAGCCATTCTAGTTGTTCTACATCATCATCAAATGTCTTTGGAAAACCTACACCACAACCATCTTTGCACTTTGTTAAGTTGTCTAGCAAATCGAGGTCCGTAAAATCCTTACTTATCTGCTTTGGATTGTGCTGTTTCTTGTTGTATTTATAAGACATTTTCTTTGTAGCAATCTTCTTTTTTCTTCTTCTACTCAACTTAGTTGCTCCTTTACATTAGGATTATCTACTTTGTTTGTGTAATTTTTATCATAAACAGGTAAATCATTGCCTACATTTAATATATATAACAAAAGTGCATGGACAGATAAAAGCGTACTATCTAATTCATCGGGTGAATGTTTTATGATATGTTTTATCTCATCCTTAGGTATTATACCAATTTTTCCACCGCTTTTGTTTATGCTACGCACTGCAACCATCTGTGGTGCTAGAATCTTGGCAATAGGTGTTGTAAACCATATCTTTCTGCTAGTCATCAGCTCTTGTAAATCGAGATGTAATTCAGCACGCATATTACTTCCGTACTTAGCAGAGAAATGACTCATCTTTTTTCTGTCGGGAGTTGTACCTGCGCCAAAGTTTATTCCGACAACACGGAATCCATGGGCATAGGAGTGCTTTGCAAGCCCCTCAACAAGCCAAACACCATATCCAACGTCCACACATATCATACGCACACCAAATTGGTCTACGACCTTTAAAACAGACTTTATGATGTATTCACTTGTAACACCATCAATCCATTTTTTGCCTTTGTTCATTTCATACATATCTGCAACCAATACTTGACCCATGTCATTGATACCTGTAAGAGTGAGAATGATACTATCTTTACCTTTATAAGCACTATCAAGCCCGATAAACCATTTAAATCCTTGTAATTCCATCAGACTATCAATATCTTTGTATTGGATGTTCTTGAACATAGAGGTATCACCATCTGTTTCAAGTTCACACAAGAAATATCTTTGACATGTGGAATCGTTTTTAAAGAAGTCAGATTCTTTCACTCGTTCTATACTAGGAATACGACCTTCTTCTAGAACTGTTCTAACATCCATCCAAATAATCAATGAGTCTTTTGGCGGATTTTCTTCTACCAATTTATCATAGAATTGACCTTTTTGATGGGGGTTAGATATCTGCACAAGCAATTCTCTTTCACCATCTACGTTTGAGAAGTCACGTCTACCAATTTCAGCAAATGCATCATCACTTGTAAGACTTGCTTCATCATGAATATAAACACCACCACGACCAATAGCGGATGAACTCTTCTTATGGTCGCTTGATGTAGAACCCAACGTACCACTACTGATAGAACCACCAGAAACAAACGACAGACTTTCTTTTGTTACACTTGAATTCAATTTATCAATCTTATCTCTGTATTCCAAAAGTGATTTCTTAATTGAATCATCTGCACTTTGAAGATGGCTTAGTACATTTTTCATTATGACTTTAGTAATATCATCTTTACCGGCCACGATATTTACGTCTTTTTTTTGCAATTTTGCCAAAAGTATAGCAACCATGGAAATCGTCCATGATTTTCCATATTGTGAAGTGGTTACGATTGTGATTGTCTTATACTTACTGAACAAACATGCGCCAACGATAAGAGATTGTGTGAAATATGTCATCTCACCAAAGCTCGCGTTGACCACTGCAACGCCTTTTAAAGCTAGTTCTCTAGCTTCGTCCATATCAATATTCAATCGCTTATAATGTTCGGGGATATATCCCCTAAACCACGTTTTAAGCTTATTGTGTGGTGTGGCACTTTCGCATAAAGCTAATGTACGCTCTTGTGGACTACTCATTTTCTACAACTTCCGTTTCAATGACATTATCATTTTTATGAGATTCAAGTAACATTCTTTCAGCGTTTTCCAAAAAGGCTGTAGTTTTATCTTCAATACTTAGATTTTCTACATTCGTTACATTAAAGACATTATTTTCTTTTCCTATTCCATCCATTCGATTCAATTCTTTCAAAGCATTGATTCTATCAGAAACATTTAAATCTTCGTTCTTACGGATACTATCTAGCCACAATCTTCTTTCTTGGATATTGCTTATCTGCTGTTGATACATTTCTTCTTCTGACTCTTGGTATTCCTTGATTCTTTCTCTGTTTTTTTTAATTATTACATTTCCTAGAGCTACAGCGGAATTATATTGGTAATGTGGGAACACACTTAAAACGGCTTTAACCATTACGTGTCCGTTATTTTCCCATTCTTTAAGTATTTTAATCTCGTTTTGCTTACTGCAATATGTATACCCAACTGTAGTTCTTCTCTTTTCCTTTTTCTTTGTTATAAAAACCACCCCTTTTTATTAAGTGGTACTCTTGTGAGCTATATCCATCATTAATATAAAAGCTACAATTTGTTTTTTAAGTGTTTTTAACTCTTTGATTCTTTCCGGTATATTGTCGATATATTCTTTACTAGTGTAATAAAGTGTAATATCGCTTAATTCTAAAGCTTGTATTTTATTTTCTTCCAGCAATTTTTTTTGCTTTCCATCTATGCATTTTGAACCACATTCAATTGCATAAGTATTACCACTAATTTCTAAAGGGATAATGTGGTACTCTTGTGAGCTATATCTATCACTAATATAAAAACTACAATTTGCTTTTTCTTTTATTTCCTCCTTGATTTTTTGCTCTGTTTTTGGCCCGTAAGGCTTTCCTTTGTATTTTGCAAGTACTTCTAACACTATAGGCATTGTTTCGCTATATAACGCTATTTTTGCGTTACTATTTAAAAATTTAATTGCAATTTGTAAGTCTTCTTTTTTTTCTTCAAGTCTCACAATGTCATTTTCTACGGATTTTCTTTTTTCGTGTCTTTCTTTCAAGTCCATGATATCTAAGTATGTATGCTGAAGCTCTTTTTCTTTTTCTTCTATATTTTTGATACTGTTACGATTTTCGGCTATTTCTTTTAAAATATTATTAAATTTTTTCATTATACCTCCTACCATCTACACGCAAACTGGGTACCATAATATTGATTACCCATGTTTGCATTTACGTGGTCCTGATATGACACTGGGCCGGTGTCAACACTTAAAAGTTCCCATTCTTTAAGTATTTTAATCTCGTTTTGCTTACTGCAATATGTATACCCAACTGTAGTTCTTCTCTTTTCCTTTTTCTTTGTTATAAAAACCACCCCTTTTTATTAATATATCACGTTCTTTGTGTACTTTGTAAAATGACAAAGGCTCGTTTTTTTCTAACGAGCCAATTTGAATATAAATTTATTTTTTTCAATCTATAGGGGGGCATTCTTCTATTGATGGTTTTGTGGTGTTGCGTAGGATATGAAGATGGTGGGTGTTTGGTAGAGGGGGAGAGCGTATATAAAGGCAAGTGAAAACCTGTTGCGATTTTCACTTTTTCAAAATTATTTTTAAAGTTTCATAAATTAGCACTATCGGAATGATAATCAGCCCACTAACTAATCCCATCATGCTTAGTGCCAAAGAAATTAGGTACAACGATATCATCATATCGTTAACCTCTAGTACTCAACAAATGCTACGAATCCGTCATAGTAGTATACTAAGTATCTTCCCTCTAATGTTTTACAAGGCTCATCTACTTCCGGTTTATCGCAGTCATACGAATAGATATTGAACTTGCCTCTTAGCGTTGGACCGTGTTTGCTGTCCATCATCAAGTCAATTAATCCACAAGGTACATCATCGTCTTTTTTAAAGACCGCAACGCGAGTAGTTCCATCACCCATTCCATTAGGAATTAGCACTTGAAAGCTCTCATTGCCGACGAGTAGACTTCCGACATCCGAGTACGTCTTAAAGCAACGGTCTCCGAATAGCTCACGAATTCGATACCAATGATAGTCGCTGTCTTTTCCGTACATCGAAATTAAACCATAAACGATAATTGAGTCGCCTTCCATGTTTAGAATACGTTTTTCAAATTCACAATAGCTCATACACTCTTCATAAATCTTCGAACAAGATTCGCTATCTTCGATGCATCCGCCAAGATAATGAATGTTACATCCTTTTTTTAAATTAGCTTTTAGTACATCATAAATGTTATCTAGTTTCATATGCTTTACCTCTCTTTTTATCTATTAATATAATATCATATGCGTTGCATATTGTCAAGCAATATGTGCTAACCCTACTCATCTTCTTCAAATGTGAATTCGAGCATACTATTAATTTGATTTAAACCTAATGGAATTCGATACTTTAAGAATGAGTGCAAATAGCTAAATGACTGATACCCGATACATCCAGTACATCCAGATAAATTAAGTGAAAAATACGCATCGTCTAAGTCCACATTCTCGGTGAGACGTTTAAGCTCAATATTGTTATCAAATTTTAGCGAATTCAGCTCATCCATTTCGTAAATACGTAGTCCATCAGCGCCAAAGTAAGAACAAAAAGCATTATAAATTTCAAGCATGTCCTTTTCGTCAGCTTTGTCCAAGTCTTTGCAAGATTCAACAAGATGCTCAATTCTAGAATCCATTTCTCTTGCTAAGCATTCCATTGATTTCGAATAGTCCCTAAGCAGTCTCTCTAATTCTTTTTTAGTTAGTTTAATTTCTTTCATGTCTCTACCTCCAGCCCTTTCTTTTGGGCTTTTATCTCTTACACTTACATTATAAGTCCTGCTTATTTTTTGTCAAGAAAAAAAGTGCACTTTTTTTTCTTTTTCTTTTTT
>ULWL01041662.1_pt1 | contig 39760 bp, 24 predicted proteins | sample 1960171 | NCBI WGS metagenome assembly ULWL01 (sample SAMEA4835807, study PRJEB28245) | human gut metagenome | biome: gut microbiome; material: fecal sample | place: Denmark | collected 2008 | reverse complement strand
GCCGCCGCCCGCCATCGAGCAGAGTTTTACACCTAATTGGGTATAAAACAGCTCATGAGCGGTGGCGGCGTCATTCTCATCGGTACGCAGCTGATCCCCCTGCTCTCTGGTCTGTTCGGCTAAGCACCCGCGATAGGAGGTACTCCCGCCATTGTTCGATAATATTTTTGCAGCCATCGAAAAATGGATGCGGGAACTTCTGACAGGAATGGTGGAGTCCAACATGAGTACGATGTTCACGGATGTCAATGAAAAGACAAGTGAGATCGCGGCTCAGGTTGGACGCACTCCACAAAACTGGAACAGCAGCGTTTTCAGTATGATTCAGAACTTATCAGAGTCGGTGGTGGTTCCGATTGCCGGAATCATCATCACTCTGGTACTCTGCTATGAGCTGATCTCGATGCTGACCGAGCGAAACAACCTGCATGATGTAGATACATGGATGTTCTTCAAGTATTTTGTCAAGGCATGGGTCGCAATCTATCTGGTCAGCAATACGTTCACAATTACAATGGCAGTCTTTGACGTTGGACAATCGGTAGTCAATTCGGCTTCCGGTATCATCAACGGCGAGACTGCCATTGATGTTAGTTCGCTGTCCATGCAGATGCAGGCGGCGATGGCAACCATGGAGATCGGTGAACTGGTGGTGCTGGCTCTTGAAACCTTCCTTGTCAGCTTCTGCATGAAAATTATGTCGGTGGTGATAACTGTCATTGTCTATGGGCGCATGATAGAGATTTATCTCTATACATCGCTTGCCCCGATCCCGTTCGCAACAATGAGTAACCGTGAATGGGGTCATGTAGGAACCAATTATTTCAGAGGACTGTTTGCCCTTGCATTTCAGGCATTCCTGATGATGGTCTGTGTGGCGATTTACGCAGCACTGATTTCTTCGGTGCGGATTTCCAGTAATATGCACTCCGCGCTGATCGGCGTTGCAGCGTATACCGTGATCCTGTGCTTCAGCCTGATGAAAACAGGAAGTCTGTCCAAACAGATCTTCGGCAGTCACTAAAACCGGGAAAATCCGAGGAAAGGAAAGACAGCAGACGAAAGCCGTGTCCCGGCGGCGTGTCTGGCTGTCATGGTGAAGAATGGCTTATGTGACGATTCCGAAAGACCTGTCCAAAGTAAAAAACAAGGTCTTTCTCAACCTGACAAAGCGGCAGCTCATCTGTATGGGCTTTGCAGCATCCATCGGTGTCCCGTTCTACTTTCTTACGCGGGGAACACTTGACACAAGCAACGCGGCAGCGGGCATGGTGCTGCTGATGCTGCCGGAGTTTTTCTTTGCGCTGTTCGAGAAAAACGGAATGCACCTTGAAACCATCCTGACAAACTTCATCAACGTCCGTTTCAAGCGTCCGGCGGTTCGCCGCTACGAGATCGAAAATCTGTACGAATATGAGCCGGAGAAACCTGTAACACCAAAAGTGAAGAAGGGAGGCATTATTGGGAAAAGAAAAGGATAAGAAGCCGCTGTTCGGCGGCATCTTCCAGAAATTCTTCAAGCCGTCTGCAAAGGCAGAAGCAAAAAAGAAGAAAGAGCATCACTTGACCGTGCAGCGGTCGATTCCGTATCTGGAAATGGGGCGGGACGGCATCTGCCGGGTGGAGGAACATCTGTATTCCAAAACCGTCCGCTTCTATGACATCAACTATCAGCTCGCGCAAAACGAAGATAAGAACACCATTTTTGAAAGCTGGTGTGACTTCCTCAACTACTTTGATTCCAGCATCCGCTTTCAGCTTTCGTTCATTAACCACAAAAGTGATATGAGCGAATACAACAAGGTCATTCAGATTGAGCCGCAGCATGACCAGTTCGATGATGTGCGCATGGAATATGCGCAGATGTTGAAACAGCAGCTTGCCAAGGGCAACAACGGTCTGGTTCGGACGAAGTACATCACGTTTAGCATTGAAGCCAAAAGCGTGAAAGAAGCAAAGCCCCGGCTGGAGCGTATCGAAACCGATATTCTCAACAATTTCAAGGTGCTGGGCGTAAAAGCATATCCGCTGAATGGTGTGGAACGCTTACAGATCATGTACGAGATGTTCCATCAGGAGGAAGAACGGAAGTTTGAGTTCAGCTATGACCGCATCCTGCAAAGCGGCATGACTACCAAGGACTTCATTGCTCCGACCAGTTTTCTGTTCAAGAGCGGCAAGGACTTCCAGATGGGAGATACTATCGGCGCAGTATCCTATCTGAACATCCTTGCCCCGGAACTGACGGATAAGGTTCTGGCAGAGTTTCTGGACATGGACAAGAATCTGGTGGTCAGCATCCATGTGCAGTCGGTAGACCAGCTCAAGGCAATCAAACTCATCAAGGGCAAGATCACTGACCTCGACCGCATGAAGATCGAGGAACAGAAAAAGGCGGTGCGTTCTGGTTATGATATGGAAATTATTCCGAGTGACCTTGCAACTTATGGCGGCGAAGCCAAGAAGATTCTGGATGATCTGCAGAGCCGCAATGAGCGTATGTTCCTTATTACGGTGTTGTTCCTCAATGCAGCGAAAACCAAACAGGATTTGGACAGTGCGGTATTTCAGACGGCTGGTATCGCTCAGAAGTTCAACTGTACCCTGAATCGACTGGACTATATGCAGGAGCAGGGACTTATGAGCAGCCTGCCGCTGGCCAATAACCTTGTCCCCATCAAGCGGGCATTGACTACAACTTCCACCGCCATTTTCGTGCCGTTCACCACGCAGGAACTTTTCATGGAGGGCGATTCCCTCTATTACGGCCTGAATGCAGTGTCTAACAACATGATTATGGCAGACCGCAAACAGCTCAAAAATCCGAACGGTCTGATTTTGGGTACGCCTGGTTCTGGTAAATCGTTCAGCGCAAAGCGTGAAATGACAAACGTGTTCTTCACGACAACGGACGATATTATCATCGCAGACCCGGAAGGCGAGTATTATCCGCTGGTCGAAGCCCTGGGCGGGCAGGTCATTCATATCTCATCCACCAGCCGGGACTACATCAATCCGATGGACATTAACTTGAACTATGCGGACGATGATAACCCGCTGGGCATGAAGTCGGATTTCATCCTTTCCCTGTGTGAGCTTATCATGGGCGCACGGGATGGCATGGAGCCGGAAGAGAAATCTGTCATTGACCGATGCCTGCCGCTGGTCTATCAGAAATATCTGAATGACCCGAAACCGGAGAATATGCCGATTCTTGGTGATCTGTACGATTGCCTGCGGGAACAGAAAGAACGGCAGGCGCAGCGTATCGCCACGGCACTGGAAATCTACGTCAATGGTTCGTTGCGGGTGTTCAACCACCAGACGAATGTGGAGCTGGATAACCGCCTTATCTGCTTTGACATCAAAGAATTGGGCAAGCAGCTCAAAAAGCTGGGTATGCTCATCGTGCAGGATCAGGTGTGGAATCGTGTTACCATCAACCGCAATGCAAAGAAAAACACACGATACTACATTGATGAGTTCCACTTGCTCTTAAAGGAAGAACAGACTGCCGCATACAGTGTTGAAATCTGGAAGCGTTTCCGAAAATGGGGCGGCATCCCTACGGGTATCACGCAGAACATCAAAGATCTGCTTGCCAGCCGGGAGATTGAGAACATCTTTGAGAATAGCGATTTCATCTATATGCTGAATCAGGCATCCGGGGATAGGCAGATTCTTGCAAAGCAGCTCAACATTTCGCCATTCCAGCTTTCCTATGTGACGAACAGCAACGAGGGCGAGGGGCTGCTGTTCTACGGCAATACCATTATTCCGTTCAAGGATAAGTTCGATACTTCGCTGAAACTTTATGGCCTTATGACCACGAAACCGAATGAAATTGCAAAATACAGGGAGAAGAAAGACGCATGATGAACGAGAAAAAACTGAGCCAGATGATCCTGAAGCTGCATGACCGTGCTGAGGCGGCAAAATACGATGGCGATTCCAGCCCGCCTTATCAGGAAGTGGAAATGCTGAACTTCCACGATGAGGAATCGGTGGTGCATACGGTGCTGGAGGACTTTTACGCAGTCGGCGCACTGGCAGATGAACTGACCCACGGATTCCACATGGAAGAGCGGGGCTACATCGACCGCACGGAGGTCAATTCCCGGCTGATCGCTTTTGCCAGGGAGCTGGAGCGGATTCTCGATAAGTGGGAAACCCATGCAACGCTGATTGCATAAGTTTCCTGCCGGACGGGAGGTGAATCCGATGGCAGACAAGCGATTCCGGGGCAGAGATAAAATCGTCCAGAAAATGACCAAAGACGGTCTGGTGGAAGAGAATCTCCGCACCGGGGAAACCAAGTCCGCAGTTGCAGAAGAACCACCGAAGCAGGAAGATTCGGAAAAAGACGCTGCGGAAAGTGCAGAAGAAACCCCTGTTGTGGAAGAGGATGTGTGCATGGATGCCGAGGATGGAGAGGAGGAAAAGCCACGGCGCAGCACCGCCAAGCAGAGTACAGCGTATTATAAAGCCCATCAGGAGGATGGAAAACCGAAAGAAAAAGATGTTCCGCCAGTGGACGAGGATACAGAGCCTGCACCGAAGAAAAAGGGCCGCTTATCCTTTGATGATGAGCAGCAGGGCGGCATTGTCCGTGGCGCGGGGCTGGGTATTAAGAAAGTGGCGAAGAAAGGAGTGGATACCGCCACTGGTTTTGCCCACAACAAGGTACATCAGGTCGAAAAGGAAAACTCCGGCGTGGAGTCGGCGCACAAGAGCGAAGAAACGCTGGAAGGACTGTACCGCTTCTCCAAAGGCCGGAAAAAGACCAGAGAAAAATCCGCCAGAGCTGAGAAAAAAGTCGAGGCTGAGAAAAAATCCAGCCGTCTGAAATTTTCGGAGAATGAGGGCGGCATAACCGAAGAAGCGGCAGAAATGCCATTGAAAAAGAAACCGCCCCAGCCGCCACCGACTGCCGCAGGAGGTGAAGCAACAAAGACAGTCGGTTCAAAGTTTTACCAGAAAAAGCAGTATAAGGATGCCTATGCAGCAGCCAAGCGGGGCCAGAAAGCCGGAAACGCTGCCAGCAAGCAGGTGGCAACGGCAGCAAACACGCTTGCAGAAAAAGCAAAGGCAGCGGTGCAGGAGGTCGTTGTGCAGAACAAGACCCTCTGGGCGGGACTTGGCATTGCAGCACTGATGCTCATGCTGATTATGGGCGCATTCTCAAGCTGTTCAGCAGCGATCCATGGAACGGGCAGTACCTTTATCGGAACGACGTATCCCAGTAAGGACGCTGACATGAAAGGTGCAGAAGAAGATTATCTGGAACTGGAAAAGAAGCTGGATGAGCAGATACGGCAGATGGAGTCCACACATCCCGGCTATGACGAATACCGTTACCAGTTGGATGAAATTGGGCATGACCCCTATCAGCTGATCTCTCATCTGACTGCCGTATATGAGCAGTTCACCAGAGGACAGGTGAAACCCGTCATCAAGTCGCTGTTTGAGCAACAGTATCTCCTGAAAGTCTGGGAAACGATAGAGATTCGCACACGCATGGAAACCAGAGTAGGGATTCGGCCAACGATTGACGCTTTTGGAAACGTCAGCATGGAAACCTATACCTATCAGGAAGAAGTGGAGTATGAGTACAAAATCCTCAACGTCCTGCTGAAGAACAAGGGCTTTGACACCATCGCCAGAAAGAACATGGATCGGAAGCAGACTGGGCGGTATGATGCCTACAATCTGACCTATGGCAATCGCCCGGAACTGTTTGGCGCAGGCTCACCTACATACAGCGGCGGCACAACAGGAAGCATTGGCTCTGGCGGTTCGGGTGGAACAGGCGGCAGTTCCGGCGGTGGTTTCCGATATGATATTCCAGAAGAAGCCCTGTCGGATGAAAAGTTTGCAAGGATGATTGCAGAAGCCGAAAAGTATCTAGGTATGCCGTATGTGTGGGGCGGAAGTTCGCCCAGCACCAGTTTTGATTGCTCTGGCTTTGTCTGCTGGGTCATCAATAACTGCGGCAATGGCTGGAATGTCGGACGCACGACAGCAAACGGACTGCGCGGCAAGTGCAGCTACGTTTCTCCTGCAAATGCACAGCCGGGTGACTTGATCTTCTTTGAAAAAACCTATAATACCGTCGGCGCGTCGCACGTTGGCATCTATGTTGGCAACGGCATGATGATTCACTGCGGTGATCCGATTTCTTATACCAGCATCAATTCGACCTACTGGCAGAACCACTTCCTTGGTTTTGGCAGAATCAAGTAAAGGAAAGGAGAGAAGCTAGATGAGCAAAAAGCTGAAGAAGTTTTTGAATGATGCAGAGAAAACCGAAAGCAAGATCGCGGAACTGGAAGAGTATCTGAGAAATGTCCGGGCGGCACAGAAAAAAGAAGAGGACAATGAGATCGTTCGGGCTATCCGCAGCACAAAGCTGGGTGGGCGTGACCTGCTGGCACTGCTGGAAAATATTCAGGCGGGGAATGTGACGTTCCAGACAGCCGTAAACCACGAGAACAAGACTTCGGAAGAAGCAGAAATGGAGGATGTGATTGCGAAAGATGCTTAAAAAGCTGGATGTTGTGATTCCCAGTGTAGTGCTGACCCTGCTGATGGCAGTCGGCTTTTCCACTCCGGCATTTGCCTATGTAGAGCCGGAAGTCAAGGAAGAGCCTGTGCAGGTCATTGAGGAAGAGGAACCCACCGAGGAAGAGAAGATTCCGTTCACCATTGCGGGCAACGGCGAGGTGGAAGATAACATCACGGACGATTCCAGTAAGGAGTTCTTTACGGTCAAGACCAAGGGCGGCAATACCTTTTTTCTGGTGATCGACCGGGCAAGGAACAGCGAGAATGTGTATATGCTCTCCATGATCGACGAATACGATCTGCAGGAGTTTCTGACCGATGAGGAACGCAATGGCAAGGAAGAAGAGAAGCCGGCAGTCGTGCTGCCGGAAACCAAACCTGAGCCGGAACCGGATGTCGAGATCGAAGAGCCGGAACAGGACGATGGAAAGCTGACCAAGATTCTGGCAATCGTATTTGTTATGGGTGTAGGCGGTGCAGGCGCATTCTTCTATTTCTATATTTATAAGCCGAAGCAGAGTGAGCCGGAAGTATCGAAAGAAAATCTGGAATATGAAGCTCTGCCGACAAAGAATGAGGATGAGGAAGCAGGGCAGGACGCAGAAACCGAAGAATAATAGAAAAACCGTATAATCTAGTGGTGCAGGGATGGTCTGATTCGGACTGTCCCTGCTTTTTTCAAACAAGCAGGAGGATACATGAAATATCTTGTGATAGCAGAAAAGCCGAGTGTGGCACGTTCCATCTCAAAAGTGATCGGTGCATACAAACATGAGGACGGGTATCTGGAGGGTGGGGATTGCGTGGTGAGCTGGTGTCTGGGGCATCTGGCAGAGTATGCAGCCCCGGAGTATTACGATGAACGCTATAAAAGCTGGAGGTTTGATGATCTTCCGATTCTCCCGGAAGAATGGAAGCTGCTGGTTTCGGAAGATAAGAAAGCGCATTTCAATATCCTGCGAAAGCTCCTCCGAAGCAAAGATTTTGATTATGTGGTAAATGCCTGCGACGCAGGGCGTGAGGGCGAAGCAATCTTTCGCCGTGTGTACGGTCTGGCAGGCAGCAAACTCCCGGTCAAACGGCTGTGGATTAGCAGCATGGAAGATTCCGCTATCCAGCAGGGCTTTGATTCCTTAAAGGATGGCGCAGAGTATGATAACCTGTTTGCCGCTTCGGAGTGCAGGGCAAAGGCAGACTGGCTGATTGGTATGAACGGCACACGGGCTTTTACCAAGAAATACGGCAGGCGGCAGACCATTGGACGGGTGCAGACTCCGACACTGGCAATGCTGACGGAACGGCAGAACAAAATCCAGAACTTTGTGAAAGAGCCGTATTACAAAGTAGAAATCACAGGAAATGGCATCGTGGCAGAATCGGAACGGATGGCACAGGAGCAGGATGCGGATACCATGCAGGCAGCTTGTGATGGACAGTGTGCCGTAGTTGGCAGCATCGAGCGCAAACGGAAAGAACAGTCTGCGCCGAAGCTGTATGACTTAACGACCTTGCAGCGAGAAGCTAACCGCTATTATGATTTTACCGCCAGTCAGACTTTGAAGATCGTACAGGAATTGTACGAAGAAAAGCTGGTGACATACCCGCGGACGGACAGCCAGTACATCACGGAAGATATGCAGCAGACCATGGCAGATTTGCTCAAACACTATGGCGGCGAAGCAGATGGAGTAAAGCAGGTGGTCAATAACAAAAAGGTCACTGACCATCATGCGATTCTGCCGACACTGGAAAGCTGCAAGCGTGGGTCAAACAGCCTGTCCGAGGATAAGGAAAAGGTCTTTGCTCTCATCGTCTGGAAGATGCAACAGGCAGTACAGCCGCCATACATCTATGAAGATGTTCTGGTAACAGTATGCTGTCAGGACAGGAAATTCACTGCAAAATACAAAAATGTCTTGCAGGCGGGACATACCGCAATGCCTGTTCCGTTTGCAGAACAGGAAAAAAGCAAGGATATGGCATTCCCCAAGAAACTGGAACAGGGCGAGGTGATTCCTGTGGTGAGCGCGGAGAAAAAGCAGGGCTTTACATCTCCGCCGAAAGCATTTACCGAAGACACCCTGCTTTCTGCAATGGAAAGCGCAGGCAACAAGGAGTTTGAAAAAGACACGGAAAAGAAAGGACTGGGAACACCTGCGACCCGTGCAGCGATTCTGGAAAAGCTGGTATCTTCCGGCTATGTGGAACGCAAAGGCAAGCAGATTATTCCCAGTGCAGAGGGGGTTACGGCAATCGCAAATATCCCGGATTACCTGAAATCGGCAAGCATGACCGCTGAGTGGGAAAATGAACTGCTGCGGATGGAACGGGGCGAAACAAAGCCCGCCGACTTCATGCAGGGCATCGGTGGATTGCTGGAACGAATGCTGGCAGACCTCCGGCAAATTCCGACCGTACAGGAATCACCTATTTATAATAAGGTATCTATCGGGAACTGCCCGGTATGTGGAAAGCCCGTCTGTGAAGGCAAGCTGAATTTCTATTGCTCTGACCGGGACTGTAAATTTGCCCTCTGGAAAGAAAGTAAATACCTTTCCGGCATGAAAAAGACGCTCACAAAGAAGATGGCAACTGACCTTTTGAAGAAAGGACGTACCTATGCAAAAGACTTCTACTCTGCCAAAAAGGACAAGACCTTTGCCGCAGACCTTGTTATGGCAATAGAAAATGGCAGGGCGCAGTACAGTCTTGAATTTCCGAAAACACCAGCTAAGAAGTAAGGAGGGAACGATTGGCGAAATTTAACGATATTCGGGAACTTGCCCAGCAGAACGCACGGTGGGTAAGCAATTCTCCGAAAGACTGGATGAACTATCTGGATGTGGCGGCACGGCTGTACCGCTATTCGTTCAAAGATACTCTGCTGATCCATGCCCAGCGTCCTGATGCGACCGCCTGTGCAGAGCTGGAAGTCTGGAACAAGAAAATGAACCGCTGGGTAAACCGTGGCGCAAAAGGCATTGCGCTTTTGGACGATGCCAGCCCACGGGCAAAGCTGCGCTATGTGTTCGACATTGCGGACACGCATCTGGTGCAGGGCGGTAGAACGCCGATCCTCTGGCGCATTGATGGTTCGGAACACCAGCAGATGATCCTCGACCATCTGGCAGATACTTATGCTCTGACGCAGACGGACAGCATGAATGCTGCGCTGATGGAACTGGCACAGCAGTTGGCCGCTGAAAATCTGGAAGAAGCGATGGAGGGTCTGGAATATGAGGTGGCAGACACTTTTCTGGAAGGACTGGATGAAGATAACCTCCGTGTCCGTTTCCGGGAGTTAATGACCAACAGTATTTTCTATACCCTTTCCCGACGCTGCGAACAGGAACCGCTGGAAGTGCTGGACGATGAGGATTTTATCCGTATCGTGGATTTCAACCAACTTCCGGTCTTGACCTTCCTGGGCAATGCCGTTTCGGAACAGTGTGAAGCAGTTCTCCGTGACATCGGACGGGAAATGCAGAAAATTTACCGAAAAGAAGTCACAGATCATCTTGCAAAAACTGCCGACAGCTTGTATAATACCAGTACGGACTTTAACACATTAAAGCGTGAAACCGAAACGAACATCACTGAAGGAGGAAAACCGTATGGAACTGACTTATCACCGCAAGGGGGACTACCTGTTTCCGAACCTGACCGTACAGGACGAGCCGATGAGCATTGGGAAGTACGGGATGCTGCGCAGGACTTATCTGAGGGAAAACAAGAAGAACTGGTATCAGAGTATGCTGATGAGCGGCAGGCTGAATCAGCATCTGGCGCAGATCGACGAGCAGGCGGAGAACCGGATGGAAGAACTGATCGAGAGCCTGAACGAGAAGTATCCGGCTCCGAACAAGGAAACCGAACAGATGGCATGGGTGGCACATCAGAACAATCTGACCGCGATGGCGGAAGAGATCGTGCTGAAGGAATTGGTGTACAACTAACCGCTGACACAACCGAACAGGATTTGAGCGAAGCAGAGGAAGAAATTGCCTCTGCTTTTTCTCTGCCCAGTTTGCCGACCGTGGAACAGCAGATTCGGGCAATCGAAGCCCCGATGCAGGCACGGTATGCCGATGAGATTACAATTCCGGCAGAAGTTGTGGATGAAATCCTGCGGACGGGCAGCAATCGAAACAAAAGCCAGCTTCGCCTTATCTATAACTTTATGACCGAACAGACCCCGGAAGAGGATACTGCTTTCGTCAAAAAGGAATATGGCGAGGGCGGCAAAGGGTTTGAAATCGGCGGCACAAAATATGCAGTCTGGTTCGATGAGCTGGGAATGCAGATTGCCGTTGGCGATACGGTTCGGAACGACCCCAAAAACAAAGCATTTCTGTCCTGGGAAGATGTCAGCGGCAGAATCCATCAGCTTCTGCAGCAGGGAGAGTACGCACCAAAGTCTGTCCTGGATGCAGCCCGTGGCAATGCTCTGCATGAACACGCAGAAGCCCTGAGCTATATGGAACGCGATATGGCAGAGGGTGTGGCAGAGATGGTCTTTGCCGATACGTCCATCTTCTCCGGCGGATACCCGGAACTTACAGAACGACTTGCAAAGTTGATTGACCAGCCGGAATTTCTGGCTGACCTGAACGAACGTCTTTTGGGACTGGCAGAAGCCTACGCCGAAGATAAAAGCGTGATGCGGATGCCGTTCTATCGCCCGGACAAAGTATCCGAACAGTTTCAGAAGTTTGCCCTCCCGTTCCAGCCGTATCAGGCAAGAGAGGGCTTTCAGTGGAATGAGCAGGAAGTCTTTATCACGGAAGATGAGATCAATGCTTTCCTTGCAGGCGGCGGGCCGTATTCGGATGGCAGGCTGGCAACGTACAGTTTCTTCCTTACCCATACAGAGAAAGCAGAACGCGCGGCATTTCTGAAAGACCGATACGGTGTGGGCGGCAGCAGTCATGCACTTTCCCGTGCAGATAATTCTCATGCCAGCTATGACGGCAGAGGTCTTGAACTGGCACGGGGCATCTATGGAAAGCCGGATGCGCTGGTAAAGCTGAACTGGAATCAGGCGGCTGAACGAGTTGCAAAGCTCATTGACCAGAGTTTGTATCTGAAGCCTGCGGATTACAGCCGGATGCCGAGTTACGAGCGTGAGCAGATGACAAATCGGGTAATCGGTTTCTACCATCGTCTGCCCGATGAAGTAGAGCGTCCATTTAAGCGGGAATTGCTGAATGAGGATGCCAGAAAGAAACTGCCCACCATGCTGGCTGACCCGGAACAGGCGGTGGAGCTTCTGGAAAAGATGGATGCAGCACTTCTTTCCGTGCCGCTGGATTCCCCGGAATATGCGGAAAAATCAAAGACGCTTGCTGAACTGCACCAGTATGTTGAGGGAACATACACGATCTTCCCGGAAAAGAAAAAGGCTGTTGAGATTTCTGTTTCTGAGACAGGACAAATATCGCTTTTCGATATTTGGGCGCAGGAACAGGAATCGAAAGAGCATTCAACCACCGCAGTGGTTGAAGAACCCCAGAAGCAGGCGGCAAAGTACAGCAGAAATGTCGGGGATTATCTCTATCTGGAAGATGACCGCCTTTATAAAATCGAACGTGTTACGGATTCTCTGATCTATCTGAAAGATATGGAGCGTCCTGCATGGGCGGCGCGGGTGCTTCGACCGAACCAGTATGATGCAGAACTGGCAAAGAATCCGCTGAATGATTATCTTCTGGCAGGGCAGGAATCTGCATTGAAAGATAGTCGCTGTGTTTACAAAGAATGTCTGTATTCCATGCTGGATGCGGTGCAGCAGAGTGAAATCTATCCGTATCTCCGCGACCGCGATGTGGATGCAGACGAAGCGGAAAAGGAACTTCGGAACAAGATTGACGAGCTGTTAGAGCAGAATGCGAAAACTGCTCCGCTGTATCTGGAAGCAAGCCAGAACTGGGAAAACTTCAAAGACTGGTTGGTAGAAGATATTTTCCAGCGCACCTATCAGGACGTTATTACGGACAGACGGGATGCCGTTGCACTGTATCAGGATAGCAAGGACGCACCGCAGTGGGTGCGCGGCATTATGGTTCTGTATGCAGCGGAAGAAAAGGCCGTTGAGCCGACCTTGCAGCCCCTGCCGCTGGATGCCGTAAACGAATATAACGCGCTGAAAGAGCGTTACCCGGATGCTCTGGTAGGCTATGAGCAGTACGGCAACTTTGAGTTCTACGGCGAGGATGCAAAGCGCGTTTCAGAACTTCTTGGCAGCAAGCTGTTGGAAAAGGAAACCACACTCGGCAAGGTTGAGGTGTCTGGTTTTCCACGTGAACAGTGGGCTTCTCAGGCAATGAAGCTCTGGAAGCAGGGGGAGAGCGTCTATCTGTCCGGCCAGCAGGAAGATGGAACCCATGCGCAGACAAAGTATTTCCGCAGAGAGGAATATCTGCCAGTCAATACCATCATTGAACTGGACGATAGAGAGTTCCGTGTGGATTCGGTCAACTTTGAGCAGGGGACGGTCAGCTTGCAGGACATGACCCTTGCGAAAGAAGCCCGGTATCCGATCTTCCGAACGGAACCGCTGGAGTACATTCGGCATCTGTACGAACAGGCCGACGTGCCGATGAAAGAAGCGATAGAAACCACAGTCTTTACTGCTCTACACAATGCTGGTGTGGCTTACGAGGATTTTTCCCCGGAGCAGATGGATGTGATCTATTCGGTGGCAGAATCGGGCGGTGAGTTAGAAGAACTGCTGAATCCCGACTTCTCGCCGGAACAGATGCAGCTGATCGCGGATGTGCAGACCCGGACAGATGCCATCCATCGTTCGGCAGTGGACGATGTTTTGAATCCTCTTACCAGTAAGCCTATGACCCCGGAAGAGGTCAACCATGCACGGCGGCAGCACAACCTTCCGCTGGACAGTGGAGCCGAAACGGAACAGCCTGTACAGCCCAAACAGGAGCCTATGAACTTCCGTATTACGGACGATGATCTCGGCGCAGGAGGAGCCAAGACAAAATTCAAAGCAAACATCGAAGCCATCCGGCTGCTGCAAACGCTGGATGCAGAACAACGGCAGGCAACCGCAGAAGAACAGGAAGTTCTCTCCCGGTATGTCGGCTGGGGCGGCATTCCGCAGGCGTTCGACGAGAAGAATGCGGACTGGGCAAAGGAGTATGCGGAACTGAAATCTCAGCTCCCGGCAGATGAGTACAGCGAAGCGCGGGCATCCACGCTGAATGCTTTCTACACTTCTCCTACGGTTATCAAGGCAATGTATGAAGCCCTTTCCAACATGGGTCTGAGCAAAGGCAATGTACTGGAACCGTCCTGCGGTGTCGGTAACTTCATGGGTCTTGTGCCTGAAAGCATGGAGAACATCAAGATGTATGGTGTGGAGCTGGACAACGTATCAGGACGCATTGCACAGCAGCTTTATCAGAAGAACAAAATTGCAGTGCAGGGCTTTGAAACAATGCAGTTCCCGGACAGTTTCTTTGATTGTGTGGTGGGTAATGTGCCGTTCGGCAATTACAAAGTGCCGGATAAGCGGTATGACCGCCACAACTTCCTCATCCATGATTACTTTATTGCAAAAAGTCTTGACCTTGTTCGTCCGGGCGGCGTGGTGGCGGTAGTCACTTCCAGCGGTACGATGGATAAAAAGGATTCCTCTGTCCGAGAGTATCTTGCCAACCGTGCCGATCTGGTCGGTGCAATTCGCCTGCCAAACAATGCGTTCCAGCGCAATGCGAACACAAGTGTTGTAGCTGACATTTTGTTCCTGCAAAAGCGTGACCGGGCGGCAGTGGAGCGGGCAGAGTGGGTAGACCTTGGCACAACGCCGGAGGGATACCCCATCAACCAGTATTTTGCGCAGCATCCTGAAATGGTGCTGGGTGAGATCACGACTGAAAGTACACAGTACGGCAAACAGGAAACCACGGTCAAGCCCATCGAGGGCGCAGACCTTGCACAACAGTTGAAAGCAGCCGTTGAGAACATCCAGGCGGAAATCACTGAGCCGGAAATCACGGACGATGAACTTGACCAGAACGCAGAACCGCTCCCGGCAGACCCGAACGTGAAGAATTTCAGTTACACCAACGTGGATGGACAGGTTTATTACCGTGAAAACTCCTACATGAACAAGGTTGACCTGCCTGCGGTCACGGCGGAGCGCGTGCTGGGAATGATCGCTCTGCGGGAAACCACACAGAAATTGCTGGACTGCCAGTTGCACGATGGTACAGATGCCGAAGTGGAACTGCTGCAAGGAAAGCTGAAAGACCAGTATAAGCGGTTCACAGCGCAGTATGGTCTGATCAACAGCACCGCAAACAAACGGGCATTCCGGCAGGACAGCAGCTATTGTCTGCTGGCATCTCTTGAGATTCTGGATGAGGATAAAAACCTCAAGCGGCTGGCAGATATTTTTACCAAGCGCACCATTCGCAAGCCGGAACCTGTGACCTCTGTGGATACGCCGAGTGAAGCCCTGGCACTCTCCATCGGAGAAAAAGCAAAGGTCGATGTGCCGTTTATGGCAGAACTTTGCGGAAAGACAGAGCAGGAAGTGACCGAAGAACTGGCGGGCGTTATCTTCCGCAATCCTGTCACACAGGCGTGGGTGACGGCAGACGAATATCTGTCCGGCAATGTCCGGGAAAAGCTGGCAACGGCAGAAACCTTTGCTGCAAACCACCCGGAGTATCAGGTCAATGTCGAGTATCTCAAGCGGGTACAGCCGAAAGATTTGAATGCTTCGGAGATTGAAGTACGGCTGGGTGCAAACTGGATCAAGGCAGAGTACATCACGGACTTCATGGAGCAGGCATTCAAAACGCCGAGTTACTACATCGGAAGCTCCATCAAGGCAACCTATTCGGAAATCAGCGGCGCATGGAACATCAGCGGCAAGTCGCTTGACCGGAGTAATCCCCGCGTGACGAACACCTATGGCACAATGCGTGTCAACGGCTATCGGCTGCTGGAAGATGCACTGAATCTCCGGGATACCAAAATTTACGATACCGTCTATGAGGATGGAAAAGAAAGGAGAGTGCTGAACAAAAAAGAAACCATGCTGGCGCAGCAGGCACAGGAAGCGATTCGGGATGCGTTCAAGCAGTGGATTTTCAAGGATTTAGACCGCAGAGAGGAACTTTGCAAGGTCTACAATGAGCGGTTCAATGCGATTCGTCCCCGTGAATACGATGGCAGTCATATCAAGTTTGTGGGCATGACCCCGGAAATCAGCCTGATGCCGCATCAGAAAAATGCAGTGGCGCATATCCTGTATGGCAATAATACGCTGTTGGCGCATTGTGTTGGTGCGGGCAAGACCTTCCAGATGATCGCTGCCGGCATGGAAAGCCGCCGTCTGGGTCTGGCACAGAAGAATCTCTACGTTGTGCCGAATCACCTGACGGAACAGTGGGGCGCGGATTTCCTGCGGCTGTATCCGAATGCCAATGTGCTGGTGGCAACGAAAAAAGATTTTGAGCCATCCAACCGGAAAAAGTTCTGTTCCCGAATTGCTACGGGCGATTATGATGCAATCATTATCGGACATTCGCAGTTTGAGCGAATTCCGCTTTCCCCGGAACGGCAGAAATCCATGATCGAACGGCAGATTCAGGACATTACCTTTGCGATTGCAGAAGCAAAGGCAGAGGACGATGGTAAGAGTTTCACGGTCAAGCAGATGGAGAAAACAAAGAAAACCTTACAGGCAAAGCTCCAGAAACTGAACGACAAGAGCCGCAAGGACGATGTGGTTACATTTGAGCAGCTTGGTGTTGACCGCCTGTTTGTGGATGAGAGCCACTTCTATAAAAATATGTTCCTCTACACAAAAATGCGGAACATCGCTGGTATTGCTCAGACCGATGCGCAGAAATCCTCGGATATGTTTGCAAAATGCCAGTATCTCGATGAAATCACTGGCGGAAAGGGTGTGACTTTTGCAACAGGTACGCCCGTATCGAACAGCATGGTAGAGCTGTATACCATCATGCGTTACTTGCAGTATGACACCTTGCAGAAACTTCATCTTGGACATTTCGATAGCTGGGCGGCTTCGTTTGGCGAAACAGTAACGGCAATCGAATTGTCCCCAGAGGGAACGGGCTACCGTGCAAAGACGCGGTTCGCCCGGTTTTTCAATCTCCCTGAATTGATTTCACTGTTCAAGGAGTCCGCAGACGTACAGACGGCAGATATGCTGAATCTGCCTGTGCCAGAAGCAGAGTACATCAATGAGGTGCTGAAACCCAGTGAAACGCAGCAGGAAATGGTGAGCAGCTTTGCCGACCGTGCAGAGCGTGTGCGGAACGGAAATGTCGATCCGAGAACCGATAATATGCTCAAAATCACGAACGACGGCAGAAAGCTGGCCTTGGATCAGCGGCTTATCAATGACCTGCTGCCGGATGAGCCGGAAAGTAAGGTCAACCTCTGCGTGGAGAATGCCTATCAGGTATGGGAAGAATCCACGCCCGACAAATCAACCCAGTTGATTTTCTGCGACTTATCGACCCCGAAAGCAGACGGAACATTCAATGTGTACGATGATGTCCGGGAAAAACTGGTGGCAAAGGGAATCCCCCGTGAGGAGATTGCTTTTATCCATGAGGCAAATACCGAAACCAAAAAGGCAGAACTGTTTGCAAAGGTGCGCTCCGGTCAGGTGCGTATCCTGCTTGGTTCGACCCCGAAACTTGGTGCTGGTACAAACATTCAGGACAGACTGATCGCCCTGCATCATCTGGACTGCCCGTGGAAGCCCTCTGATCTGGAACAGCAGGAAGGACGCATTCTTCGTCAGGGAAACCGCAACCAGAAAGTGAAGATTTTCCGTTACGTCACAGAGAATACGTTCGATTCGTATATGTGGCAAATTCTGGAAAATAAACAGAAGTTCATCTCGCAGATCATGACCTCGAAATCTCCTGTTCGTGCCTGCGATGATGTGGACGATACCGCGCTGACCTATGCAGAAATCAAAGCATTGGCAACGGGAAATCCCTACATCAAGGAAAAGATGGATTTGGATATTCAGGTCAGCAAGCTGAAGCTGATGCGGGCAAACCACACCAGCCAGATTTACAGCCTGGAATCGGATATTGCACGGCGGTATCCGGCAGAAATCACGGCAGCGAAAGAGCGCATAGCAGGTCTGAAAGCTGACCTTGCAGTGGCAAAGCCGTTGCTGGAACAGGACAAGGAGAAGTTCTCCATCACGGTGGAGGACAGGGTTTATACCGACCGCAAGGAAGCAGGCTCGGCAATTCTTGCAGCCTGTGCCGCAATGAAGATCGCTAAGACAGAGGGGCAAATCGCAGATTTGGGAGGGTTTGCAATCAGTTCCCGGTTTGACGCGTTCGCCCAGACATTCAAGCTGACCATCAAGCGGCAGAGCAGTTATACGATTGAACTTGGCAGTGATCCGGCTGGCAATATCCAGCGTATTCTCAATGCGCTGGCATCTATCGAAAAGACACTGCCGCAGGTGGAGCGCAGATTGGAAACCTTACAGCAGCAGTTGGCAGAAGCAAAGGAAGAAGTGCAGCGTCCGTTCCCGCAGGAGGCGGAATTAAACGAAAAATCTGCACGGCTTGCAGAATTGAATGCCCTGCTGGATATGGACGAAAAGGGGGATGATGCGGCTCTTGGCATGGATGAGGAAGTAACGGATAGCGAACTTCCTGCGCCGAAACGTGAGATTGAGCGGAGTGCAGACAGCGTAAAACGTCCGTCGATCCTTGCACAGCTTCACGAAAAGCAGGCAGAACGCATGGCAGAGCCGAAACCGCAGAAAAAGAAAAGTCACGATATGGAACTATAACTGAGAATGCCCCGTCAGATCTCCGAAAGGGAATCTGATGGGGCAGATTTTGTAAAGGAGGGCATTTGCTGACATTAACACCGATCAATCTGAAAACTGCAAACGCATTTGTGCAGCAGTATCACCGCCATCATAAGCCGACAAGAGGACACAAGTTTTCCATCGGAGTTTCAGACAGTGGTTCACTGGTGGGTGTGGCAATATGCGGCAGACCTGTTGCGCGGCGGCTGGATGATGGCTATACGCTGGAAATCAACCGCCTTTGTACGGATGGTACACCGAATGCTTGCAGTATCCTCTATGCTGCCGCATACCGGGCGGCAAGGGCAATGGGCTATACAAAGGTTGTCACTTATATTCTGGACACCGAAAGCGGCGTATCGCTCAAAGCTGCCGGATATGTTTGTGAGGGCCGTGCTGGAGGATTGGAATGGAACGGCGAGAGAAAGCCGAAGATGGCGAACCAGTATCCGTATCAGATGAAAACTAGATGGGTCAAAAAAATCGAAAAGGAGGGCATGAATGGCAGATAAGCGGGCAGACCAGCTCAAAGAAATCACGGAACGGTTGGAGCAGGGCGTAAAGGATATTTTTACTTCGGAAATGTATACGAAGTACCTGCTTACAATGTCGAAATTCCACAATTACAGCTTCAATAATACGCTGCTGATCGCAATGCAGCGTCCAGATGCTACGTTGGTGGCTGGGTACAATGCCTGGAAAAATAAGTTTAACCGCTATGTGAAAAAGGGTGAAAAGGGCATCCAGATCATCGCGCCTGCCCCGGTAAAGGAACGGGAAGAGAGGGAGAAAATCGACAAGGACACCGGGCTTACGGTGCTGAATGAGAGCGGGGAGCCGGAAATCGAAGTGGTGGAGAGGGTGATTCCCCGGTTCCGGGTAACAACGGTTTTCGATTATGCCCAGACAGACGGAGAACCGCTGCCTACGCTGGAAGTGAATGAACTGACTGCCCGTGTCAAGGATTATACCCTGCTGAAAGAGGCAATCGAACAGGTATCTCCTGTGCCAATTCGTTTTGGAGAGATCGAGGGCAACGCAAAAGGTTATTACAGCCACGTGGACAAAGAAATCTGTGTTCGTGCCGATATGGGTGAGAGCCAGACCATCAAGACGATGATCCATGAGGTTGCTCATGCCATGCTGCATGACAGCAACCAGATGAAACAGCGCGGCGAGGAAAAAGACCAGCTTACCAAAGAAACAGAAGCGGAAAGCATTGCATTTACGGTTTGCTCGGCACTTGGCGTTGATACTTCGGACTACTCGTTCCCGTATGTAGCAAGCTGGGCAAGCGGCAAGGAACTGAAAGAATTGAAAGATTCGATGGATACGATTCGATTGACCGCTGCTGATTTTCTTGAAAAACTGGAAACGGCGGTGGCAGAAAGGAGTGTGGAGCGCATGACGGCGATGGAATATGCTGAAAAGCTGATTGCGGACAAGGAACGGGACAAAACCGTTTTTGACAACAGCCAGCGAAATCTCATTGTAAACTTTGCTTACAAGCTGGATGACCGGGCGGCAACGGAAGAACTTGCCAACAATCTGGCGGCTGCGGTTGCGGCTGAAAACACGGAAGAAATCAATCGCCTGATGTGGGAAGCAGAGGAGAAGATCGAAAGTCTGCCGGATGGCATGATCGGTCTTTCGGAAATGCACGAATATGGGTATCTGAAAGATGATGTTCTGCCGCTGACAAAGGAAGGCGCACGGGAGTGGCATCGGCTGGGCGAACGGATTTACCCGCTGTTTCAGGATGGCACGGCAGGAGATTTCGCCAGTCAGGAAGAGATTGAACAGCATGATGGCATTTTCGGAATCAAGGCGGACGCATGGAGTGCAATTTTGCTGGAAAAGAACGAAGAGTATCTGGAAGATGAGTATGCCCGCTCGGACGCTGCACTGACGGTGATAAGCCGGGAGCAGGCTCTGCGGCTGTTTGATGAGGGCAAGCAGATTTATCTTATCCGTATCAGCCCGTGGCCAATTCTTGTCACAGGGCGTGAAGAAATCGAACGTGGAAGTGACTATTTCCAAATTGCCAAGGAAGATTTGGAAAAGGACAAGCAGAAAGCAATGGAAAACAGCGAGATAGCACCCGTTGAAAAGCTGGCAGCAGACCTTGATGATTTCGCCTTTGACTTCGATTTCTACCACTATAAGGACAGCGTGGAGGATCGGGAGCAGGCGGTTGAAGCACTGAAAGAACAGATTCGGGCTGGGGATGTTCAGCCGATCAGGGAATGGCTGCAAGACGCAGGGGAGAAATCAGAGGGAGAGTCCGCAGAAAAGGCGGCAGAGCTGATAACCCGGCTGGATGCGTTGGTCAAGGAGCAGAAGCTGCTTTCTGGCAGCGAAAAGCAGTTTGGCATCTACCAGATCACTGCCCGTGACCAGGAACACGACTACCGCTTTATGAATCTGGACTTTGTAAAGCGGCACGGGATGGAAGTAAACCGTGCAGACTATGAACTGGTCTATACCGCGCCTCTTACGGAAAAAGATACGCTTGAAGCCATTTACGAACGCTTCAATATCCAGCGTCCAGCGGATTTTACAGGGCATTCGCTTTCCGTCAGTGATGTTGTGGTGCTGAACGATGGCAAGTCGATCAAAGCCTGCTATGTTGACAGCATCGGCTTTGCTGAACTGCCGGGATTTTTCAAGGAAAGGAATATGAATTTGCAGAAAGAAAACCTTTTGAACGAGGAATTGCAGGAAATCGAAATCTTTGATAAGCCCGGTCTTTTCAGCAACAGCAGACTGCGGGATGAGGATGTGCCGGATGGATTGTACCGCTATGACCTGCGCGGGTCGGACTATGATCCGGGGCAGCCGATTCTGGTGGAGAAAACAGTGATCGTAAACCATGCGGCATCTGTTCTGATGGCAGAAGAACTTGACCTTGGCGCAGGCGGTCGGCTGGAACTGGGCGAGGAAGGGCTGAACTTCACGGGTGGATTGCTGACTGTACGGGAGTTTATGGAAGAACAAGAGCATAAAAAGGATGGCTTAATACACGGTGACTCCGACCAGATTGCAGTTGAGGGTCACGTTGGCACATGGTATGTGGTAGACGAAACGGAGGTCGGCGGCGAAAAGTTCTTCCTGCTGGAGCACGAGGAACACGGGGATGAAGCTGCCTGCGTTGCGGTCAATGAGCAGGGAAAACTTGTGGCAGAAGATTTGTGGAATGGCTTTGATGAGGATTTCCAGGATGCCGTAAAGGAGTATTTTGCTGAAAAGAATCCGACTTCACAAAAAGAAGAACAGGTTGTGTCTGTGGAGGAGGAAAGCCGCACGGATGATTCGGATGTCCCGGTCTATTACGAATCTTTCGGCTATGCAGCAGAGAATGGCGAAGTGGATTTGTACCGCATTTCCAGACAGCTCAATGAAGAGTGCAGAAACGCCATTGAAGAAGCGATTGCAGACAACTTCGACGGAATGAACTTTGCAGATGATGCTACGAAGTCCGTCGTTGAACAGTTTGGCATGGAGCGCATGGGCTATATTCTGGCGTACACGCTGAATTATAACAATCACGACGGACGGTATTCGCACAGCAATAAGGAATGGGCAGACACCACCTGTAAAGGAGAACGCGGTAACAACATTCGTCCTGACTGGATCGTGCGCAGTCACCCGGCTGTGCTGAACGGATTTGTGGATATGTACCGCAAAGAACTTGAGGCTGAACAGCAGAGGGAGCCGGAAAAGCCTTTTGTGCAGCAGTTCTATGTTGTGACAGATTTGCAGACCAACCCGATGCAAATTGAGAAGTTCGGGGATCTCGATGATGCAATGTCCTGCTATCAGCAGGTTCCGAATTTTCATCTAAAAGCCCTTGGTGTAGAGAAAACGCCTGACCCACTTCCGGGCAGTCTGGACATTGTGCAGTGCAAGAACGGTATCGACACGATCGTGGAGGACTACAAGAAAGTTCCGGGCTGGGATAATCCGTACATCCAGAATCATGTTGTTGCATTGGTGGCAGAAGCATTGAAAGTGCAGGATGTGGCGGTAGCCTATGAGATCAACGATGGCTATTTTCACATCCAGACCAGCGAGGACGGCTACGACTATACCTTATATAGTAAGGACTTCACAGTAATGGACGGTGGCATTGTTGAAACAGACGAGTACAGACCCGTGCAGGAAGTGATGGAAGAAGTTCTGGCAGAACACGGACACAGCGTTTCTGAGTGCGGTGTGATTAGCGCTGAATATCTTCAGGAACAGTCCTACCGTGCAGAAACACAGCGGGCAGAAGCGATGAAAGAAAAGCTGGCGGCAGAGAAGCCTGCGCCAGAAGCAAGCATCAGCTTTTATGTGGCAGAGTGTGCAGAGTTCCCAGTGATGGGTGAGTTCCATGACAATCTGACCTTGGAGCAGGCATTGGAAGTCTACGATGAGATTCCGGCAGAGCGGATGAACGGAATCAAGAGCATTGGCTTTTCCCTTGAGGATGGAAGCATCTATTCGGGAATGTTTGACCTGATGGTAGGTGGAGAAGTGCAGGCAGAAATCGTCAACCATATCCAGCATTACCGGGAAAGTCCGCTGGTGCAGAAAGCAATTTCGGATATGAAAACGCTTTTGGAAAAGCGGCAGGCAAGCAAGGAGTTAGAGGAACGCCCCAGCACCCGGCAGTCTGTCCGTGAAGCGTTGAAGAACCGTAAAAAGGCGCAGGAACAGCAGTCCAATCAGGAACAGGAAAAACCGAAGAAGGCAAAGAAGAAAGGAGAAATGGAACTGTGAGCAAGGTGAAGTTTAATGCAGATGAGATGATGGTTATGGCAATGTTTGAGCAGCCGACACGGACGGAAACTATGAGATATATCGAGGAAGTTGTTCCGTTTGTCGAGGACGATGTTGAAGTTTTTTCGCTGGTAGCATCGACCATGAAAAAGATGCGCTCTATTTCGGACATGGAATTTTCCAGACTTGACCTTAAACCGTATCTTCAGGATGTGGTGGCAAAATGAATATCAATCAGTATGCGGTCTATCAGCTGAAAGAAAGTGCAGAACTTGCTGCGTATCGGTCACGTTCATATCAGTATTTGACGGAACATCATTTTCAGGTGATCGTACAAAATTATCAGCAGGCGTATTTTACAAAGTTGTTTACATCGGACACACCAGAGATGATTCGGAAACGGTTGGAAGAGCATCGACCGAAGAATTTCCGTGGCCGTCCATTTGGTGTCGGTGATGTGATTGTCATAAACCAACAGGGAGAAATCACGGCGTATTTTGTGGATAAGGACTCCCTTGTTGTGGTTGCTGGCTTTATCCGCAATAGTAGTTCTGGCATTCTGGTTACACTTGACACGAAAAATCTTTTTATAGATGGATGTGCTGGAACGTGGATGGCAACCGAAGAATGCGTGGTAGAAAGCCAGCACTTTTTTCTGATGCAGCATGAAGTCTATAAGGAAAAAGCACCGAACGTGATTGTAGATGCTTCTGGCAAACTGGTTTCCACTGAAATCCGAAAAGGGTTGGATGAGGATGCCAGAAAAAAGATTCTGGATTATCTGCATCCACCGCTGATGGAAAAGCCGATGAACCAGAAGCCGTCACTACACCAGATGGAACATTATCAGAAGTTCTATGAGAACGGGGAATATGTTCGGGCCGTAGAATCAACTACGGAACAGAACTACAATATGATTGATGGCTGTGCCAACAATCTCCCTAAGCCCCGCATAATCAACGGACGGGAATCCGTTCTTGATAAATTGCGAATCCGGCAGATGGCACGGGAAAAGCAAAAGAGTAGCCAAGAGCAGTCGGCTGATATGGAACGGAACAGGAAGTGATCTGTTGTTGCCCGGATGCAGAGGGTTCCCTGCAAACAGGCGTTGGAAGAAATATTTCAGGATCGCTTTGTGGAATTACAAAATGGTTTCTTGAAATACAGGGACGCTTAAAGACTGAAAATAGTGCAAGAGCCACCATAGGCTTACCCAACAAAAGGGTAGCGTATGGTGGCTCTTTTTTGCTTAAAGGGTCTGTTCTGTTCGCTGAGTGTGATCTCGAATGTGGTGCTGCCCCAAGATGTTGTCAACATTGGCGCAGGCTGTTCGTAATTCTTTCTGATAATCTTTATAATAGGTGTAGGTGTCGTATTGAGCCGCTTTCAAGGCAAGTAATCGTTCTTTTTCAAGCTTCAAATCTTTCATCTTCGGAAGTGAGCCGTCTGGATTTTGTGCTTTCAGAATCTGGGCGGCTTTTTCGTGCTTCTCAATTTCATCAGCGTGATCCTTGCGAAATTTTCCTTTGAAGCGAGCTTTCAAAAATTCATTGTAGGTGGATTTTGTGGAAAGGTACTGACCCAGATAGTGAATCTGCTCGTTTACAGATTTGATTTGTGTTTCGGTGTCCTTTGTCTTTTGCCGTGCATCGTGCATCTGTAATGTGATGCTATCGTAGGTTGTCTGTAAATTTTCTCTGGTATCGAATCCGTTTTCCTGAATGTAAGCTACGGTCTTTGCCATCTGCTGAAGATTGGAAATTTTGACTTTTTGAGCATAAGCTCTGCTCTGTTGAGCCTTAATACAGTTTTGCAAGTCCACAACAAGACGCAGATCAGAGCGAATGAAGAGAATGGCAATCGGGTCTGTATGGTAATCATGCATGGGCTGTCGATGCTTCTGTTCTTGCTCAACAGCAAGTGCATTTGCTTCAAAAAGTTTGAGCAGATAATCTTTATCAATATTTGTGCCTAAAGAGCGACCAGAAATGTACTTCTCTCGCTCTGGATGCAGATAGCTATATCTTCCCCGATTTTCTTTCACATGAATCTTATACTTTTCAAATAACTGGCTTTGAAAATCTTCAAACGAAATTGCGGAGGAAGAAATCTCTGAAACGGCATTCCGAACAAACTGCTTACGAGTCTGAAATGTTGTTTCCATTGGATTCATGCCATCAGCAATGATCTGTTCGTTTATATCTTCCAGCTCTTTCTGCCCTCGCTTTTGCAACCAGTATTCAGCTTCAGTGATTTTATGTTGAGCCGGAGAGAGAAGATCGACCTGATACAGATTTTCACGCTGGCATAGATTCATAAGTTCTTGCTGTAAGTATTTTAGATAATCTTTTGTCAGGTGATGTTTGTATCCTGCTTTGCAGTCAATGCTGCGTGTGGTGTATGACTGTGGCTCTATGTCCAGTTTCCGTAAACTGTTGATTATGATATGAACATGGATGTTGCCACTGCCATTATGTCCATCCGTGTGAGTACAGACCAATGCTTGATGGCCGGGAAGATGATTCTTCACAAATTCAAGTCCCAGGATTTGTGCTTTCTCGCCAGTAAGATGGTGTTCGTCTTTATCGCGCGGATCAAAACTGATGATATAGTGATGGGACTTGACTTCATCGTATCGGTAGTTTTTTCGATACTGGTCATTGAGCATTTCGCACTCAAGATCAAAGGTGTCGGGATTGCAGTTTACTCCATTCATGTGAAATTCGCTGCGGAGCATCATGCTCCCGTTTTCATCAAGGAGCGGTTTTAAGTGTCGTTCATCATGCTGATATTTCAAATAGCAGACTGCCGCACTGTAATCAGCGTTTTTTATTGCGATGTGTTTTAACACGGCCATGATAGGTTCCCCCTAATTTGATTGCTTCCTGCCGAAGCTGCCATAATGCAGTGAGATGGCGGTTGATCTCGTCCTGCATTGACTTGGAATAGAAACCGCCAGAGTGGAAGTATTGGGCAATCTGATTTAGGTTGTTGCCGATGGCAGAATACTCAGCAATCAGTTTTTGAAGTTCGGGAAGTTCTGCAGTGATGTTGTAGTGGACTTCGATGCGTTCGTCCAGCGCACTCTTCCTGACATAAACGGCAACCGGATAGCCTGCCTGTTCAGCAGAAATGGAAATAGAAGCGTACTCGGCATCCGTAAAACGTACCATTACGTTATTTGTTCTTTTTATCTGCTCGCACTTTTTTCTTCTGCCCATAGATAGAAACTCCCTTCAAATTTATTTGCGAAGCAAATCCCGACAAGCCGTAGGCGGTCGGCTGCGACCACTTTAGTGGAAGCCAAATAGCCAAAATCAGAGATTTTGTGCGTACCGAGGGAATGGGGAGGCGGAATCCCCATCAAGATTGCCGGTAACGAAAAATCACGAAAGTGAATTTTGAGTTACTCCAGGCGAATCTTGCCCTACTTACGGTGAAGCCGTTGCCTTACGCATTTTTCGGGTTCTTCTATCTTTAGAATCGGGCAGAGCGTGTTTCGCAAGGTGTTTTTGAAAAAAGACAAAAAATTTTTTGAAATACCTTGCGAAATGGCCTTTCTCCAATTCTATAAGTGAAAGAGGCTGACACACCACCCCCAAAACAGAAAGGAATGAGTGAATGACCGAAACAACTGCACGAACCTATCACACCATGGAAAGCCTGCGCCAGATGGCACAGACAGATCTCCGTAATGTGAACCGCAAGGAACTGGTAGACATCAACGAAGTGGAAATTAGAAAAGACTTGTCGCAGCGGGAGCGGATGGTCGATTTCATTTCGCAGATCAAGAACCCTTATTGCTATCTCGACAAGGGCATGGTAGTGAAGATCAGCTTTGCGGGAGAGAACCGATTAGAGGACACACTGAAAAAATGCGCACGGACGCATCGGAGATAAAAAAGAAGAAAGCAGAAGAAAATTTATGCTTTAGCGCATTAAAGCGTTGACATGAACCACGAAATATGAGATAATGGCTTTGGGTCAAAACAGAATATGCTGATAAAGCCGATAATTTCTTGGTTTATTGTCTGAACGACAAATAGATTAGGAGGTTATCGGCTTTTTATGTTTTTTCAGGGAAATGAAAAATACAACTGTGCCACATATCTTCGATTGTCGCGTTCGGATGGCGACCAGCAGGAGAGCAACAGCATAAAAAATCAGAGAGCGTTGCTGAACGATTACATGGGGAAGCACCCGGAATTGCACAAGTTCGATGAGTATGTAGACGATGGTTACAGCGGCACAAATTTTGAACGCCCGGATTTTAAGCGGATGATGCAGGACATTGAGAAAAGGAACGTCAACTGCATCATCGTCAAGGATTTATCTCGCTTCGGCAGAAACTACATTGAAACGGGCCGTTATCTGGAAAGAATCTTTCCGTTCATGGGTGTGCGCTTTATCGCCATCAACGATCATTATGACAGTGCAGAGGAAAACGATGATAAGGGACGTATCCTGATTCCGTTCAACAATCTTATCAATGACACCTACTGCCGGGATATTTCACTGCGCGTTCGCAGTCACTTGGATGTGAAACGAAAAGAAGGTCAGTTCATTGGCAGTTTCGCAGGGTATGGGTATCGCAAAGACCCCAAAGACAAAAATCATCTGATTATAGATGAATACGCTGCGGGCATTGTGCAGGAAATATTCAAACAGAAATTGAACGGAATGAGTTCACAGCGCATTGCCAGTCACTTGAACGAACTGGGTGTCCTGCCGCCGAACGAGTATAAGAGAGCCAATGGATTCAACTATACCTGCGGTTTTCAGGCTGGGCTGAATCAGAAGTGGACAGTGGTTTCCGTCAATCGTATTTTGAAAAATGAATCCTATACGGGAACATTGATTCAGGGTAAACGCAGGAAAATCAATTACAAAGTAAAAAAGAGCCATGATGTTGGAAGTGAAAACTGGATTCGGGTGGAAGATGCGCATGATGCTATTATCAGCAAAGGCGAGTTCCAGCAAGTACAACAGTTGTTGGAACTGGACACTCGTACCGCACCATCGCAGACAACAGTTTATCCATTATCAGGTTTTCTGCGCTGTGCAGACTGCGGGCAGAATATGATTCGCCGCACGGTGACGAAAAACGGAAAGAAGTATCAATACTATCACTGCTCTACCTATAAGAATGGCGGCGGCTGCACACCGCACATGATAAACAGTGAGAAACTAACGGAAAGTGTTCTGGCTGCGATTCGGCATCAAGTGACACTTCTTGTAGAAGCGGAAAAGGTACTCTCCAATGCAGAGTTGGCAAGCGGCGAACAGATTGGCATAAAGATTCTGGACAGCCAGATCACTGCACTGGAAGCTGAATTAGAACGGTACAGTAATTTAAAAATCCGTCTGTATCAGGACTTATGCGATGATGTTGTCAGTCGGGAAGAGTACGGAGAAATGAATACTCGCTTTGCGCAGAAGATAAAAGAGGCACAGGATAAGATTCAGGAAATCCGCGAAAAGAAGCAGGAGGCATTAAAGCACGACACACTGCTTCCTACTTGGTTGGAAGAATTTAAGCAGTACGAACATATCAAAACGCTCGAACGCAGGGTCGTGGTGGAACTGATCGACCACATAGATGTTCATAGCAAAACAGAGATTGAAATTCATTTCTGCTTCGAGGATGAACTGCACAGTATCACAGAAAAATTTATGGAATATCAAGCACATCATGGAAATGAGGTGGCAGAGGAATGAAATGGGTCAGTTATACAAGGTCGATTTCCAGCAGGATTGGAGAAGAAAATCCATCCAATACGATTGCGGAACAGAATGAGCGCATTGCACGGTATCTAAAAAAGTGTGGGTGCAGCGTATCCGAAAAATACAGTGACCGCAGGAGAACAGCAGAAGCCACGGAGGGCTTTGACAAATTGGTACAGGATGGGATGGCTCGGAAATTTGATGCAGTTGTTGTGGATTCTATCTTCCGCTGTGGAAGAACCCTTCCGTTTGCCATTGAAGCACTGCAGAGGACGTTCTATCCGCTTGGTATCCAATTTGCAGTTGTGGAAGATGACTTTTGCAGCATAGACAAAACTGCCGAAGAAGTTGCAGAGTATTTCAATGGAAAGACCATTGATAAGATTCGTTCGGAATTTATTACCAATCGCCAGAATCACTTTGAAGAAGGTACATTGACCCATCGACAGGCTAAATATGGTTATGCGCTGTCGGAAGATCGCAGAAGCCTTGTTCTTAATCCTGAAAGCGCACAGGTTGTAAAGCTGATTTTTCAGATGTATCTGGAAGATATAAAAATCCCGGAAATCGCAAGAGCATTGGATGTACAGGGCGTTCAAACACCGCAAGTCCAGATGGCAAAGAAAAAAAGATCAAGAACAAAAAATAAGTGGCAGGATTCAACAATTCGCTCGATTTTGAAAAATCCACTCTATATCGGAAAGTGTACGCTGACACTGGCAAAGGCAAAGCGAGAATTGGAGGTTCCGGCGATTGTTTCAAAGACGGAATTTCAGAAAGCTCAGAAAAAGTTGGAATCTACGAGGTTGCCTTCGAGAAAAAAGGCTCGAAAAAAACCAAATCTGCTCTTCAAAAAAATCTATGACAAGGAAAGTGGAAAAGGTCTGCTGTGCAGAACATCAGAAGATGAAAGCCAGCAAATCTATTCGTTTGACAAGGGGTATAGATGCTTCTCTGGAAAAGCCCCTTTCATCGAAAGCGAGAAAATCTTTCGAGAGATTCTTTCAGCTTTGGAAAAAGAAAAAATGCAAGCTGCGCATATTGATAGGGTGCTGGACTTGAATCCTGAGAAAGTCAAGCAGTGCATGGATGCTGGACTGTTGCAGTACAGAAAAAGAGCAAATGAGATCGTTGCACACTTGATGGCCAAGGACGATGAACGAACAGCGGTTTATCGGGAATACGAGCATGGATCAATTTCGCCAGAACAGGTAGATGAGTATGAACATCAGTATCAGGTAGCAGTCCAGAAGCAGGAAGCGGACTTTAAAAAAGTAATGCTGGCTGTTAATGATATAGAAAAAGCATTTAGCCATGGGAATCCCTGGTTGATGAAGTTCCGAGCGATTTCAATTCCTGAAAAATTGGAGCGCACACATCTTAAAGAATGGCTTGACCATGTATGGATCGTAGATTTTGAACAGGTAGAAGTGATCCTACAAGAAAGTAAGTGGAAGGGATTCTTCCCGGAAGAATGGCTGAACAACGGAGAGGAAGATTGTAATGGCAAGAAAGAGTAGAAAGAATCTGATACCGCAGGCCGCTGCGCAGGAGGCCGTACAGCAAAACGAAAAAGAACTTCTGCGCACGGCAGCGTATGCGCGGCTGTCGGTTGAGAACGGTGGGCATGAAACAGAAGATTCCCTGCACACACAGATTTTGCAAATTCATAATTATATCAGGGAGAACCCGGAACTGACGCTGACCGATACCTATGCAGACAACGGTTTTACGGGAACACGTTTTGACCGACCAGAATTTGAGCGTATGATGCAGGATATACGGACAGGCAAAATTCAGTGCATCGTAGTGAAGGACTTATCTCGATTTGGTCGTGACTATATCGAAACGGGAAGCTATCTGGAAACTATTTTCCCGATGCTCCATGTTCGCTTTATCGCCATCAACGATGATTTTGACAACATCCGGCAGTCGGATGTGGATAGTCTTGCGGTTCCCATCAAGAACATGGTAAACAGCTTGTATGCTAAGGACATTTCAAAGAAAATCAGCCTTAGTTACCAGATGCGCCGCGAGAAGGGAATCCCTACATCGTGGTGTACACCGTATGGCTATCAGTTGAACCAACAGGGAAATAAGTTTGAAGCGACTGAGGATGCGAAGTGGGTCAAACTGATCTATCAATGGTATCTTGCAGGAGTAAGTACAAACGAAATTGCCCGCAGGTTGGAGTTTTTAGAAGTAGCAAGGCCGAACGAACGGCTGAATCGCAAATTACATGAGGGAGATGACCCTACCTATAATAAATGGCACCCCAGTACGGTTCTTCGTATTTTAAACAGCAGTGCTTATATTGGAGAACTGGTATCGGGAAAAACGCAAACAGCATCATACAAAGGGATTGGCCTCCATCCTGTGGAAAAGAAGGAATGGCATATTGTTGAAAACGCTCATGAAGCAATCATTCTGAAATCGGATTTTGAAAAAGTGCAGGCACGGCGGGAGCAGAATAAGGAAAAACGGGAAAGGGCGATGGCTCGTTCCAAGGCAACCAGAGAAAAGTGTTATAACCATCTATCGGGAATGGTTTACTGTGGCTGCTGCAGGCGCAACATGACGTTTGAACGGCGTGTGCATGGTACGGTGAAAGAAACGCACTATGGAGTGTTCATTTGCAAAAGAAAGAAGAATACGACTCCCTGCGCCTATCATGCGGTGCCGGAGAAAATGCTGATGATGGTGGCGATGGATCAGATTCATCATCTGGTGTCTACCATGTGCGAAGAAGAAAAGCTGGTAAAAGACATGATGCGCGGTAGCAATCTGGATTCTGCCCGTTCCATCAAGATGAAAGAAAATTCAATCCTGTTTCGGATTCAGGAAGCCGAAGAACGGCGGTTGCGCTTATATGAGGACTATAAGGCTGAAATTCTGGACGAAGATGAATACAGTCAGCTAAAGGAACATTACATAGCAGAAAAGCAGCGGTTGGAACATGAACTGCAAAAGCAGCGTCAGCGCGCATTGGAACTGGAAAAGAGAATCAAAATCTGCGATGCTCAAATGGAACGGATGCGCGGGATTCTAAATCAAAATGAATTTGATGAAGAACTGGTGCATGAACTTATCAAGAGAATCTATGTAGGAATGGACAATTCTGTGGAGGTCGAATTTAAGTGTAGCGACCCCTATCAGGAAGTGCTTGCAATCATGTCGGAGGTTCAGAATGAATGATAAAATTGCAATCTATCTCCGCTTATCATTGGCAGACGGAGATTTGAAAAAGGGCAGCAAGGATGAAAGTAACAGCATTGAGAACCAACGGATGCTGCTCCACGATTACATTGGGAAGCAGGAAGATTTATTTGGCGAGATTGTAGAATATGTAGATGATGGCTATACTGGCACCAATTTTAATCGTCCAGCTTTTCAGAAAATGATTGTGGATTTGAAGCAGGGCAATATAAAAGTCATCATGGTAAAGGATTTATCCCGTCTTGGTCGTGACTATATCGGTGTTGGCGATTACATTGAGCAGATTTTTCCGTTGATGGGAGTTCGGTTTATTGCCGTGAATAATTCCTTTGACAGCATGAAACTGAACAACGGAACGCCGGGAATCGAAGTGGCGGTCAGCAATCTGGTGAATAATATGTATAGCCGGGATATTGCGAAAAAGATTCGGGCTGCTCTGGAAACGAACTGGAAGAACGGGAAAGCCACCTGCACGAATGTTCCTTTTGGATATGTGTGGAACAAGAAAGGTGGGCGGCGGTGGGAGATTGACCCGGAGGCTGCAGTCTGCGTGAAAAAAGTATTTGAATTAGCATTGTCCGGCTGCAATACAACGCAGATCGCCTACGGCATGAACGAATTAAATCTTCCTACGCCGGGATTGTATGCGAAACGAAAGAATCTGCTGATGGGCAGCAATCCTATTATTGCCCCGGACAGTGAAATGTTATGGAACGCAGCAATCGTATGGAGAATCCTTAGACGGTATGAATACACTGGTGCGCTGGTTATGGGGAGAAGAAAGAAAATTGACGTGAATACTACCTCTGTTCGGACGCTCCCGGAGGATAAGTGGATCATCGCAGAAAACGCTCATGCGGCCATCGTGACAAGAGATGAATACTATCAGGCACAGAAAGCGATCCGTAACGTAACTCCAATTCAATATAAGGTGGGCGATGATTTTGCGTTAAAAGGAAAAATCTGCTGCGGAAACTGTAATCGGCAGCTTCGCCACGAAAGGCAATATGGGGAAATGGTTTTCTATTGCGGCTATAAACGGTCAGCCGGAAAGTTCTCTAAATGCTACGGCGGCTATTACAGAGAACATTCGGTGAACGCAAAAGTGGCTCGTGCGATAAAAACAGTATTCTATGCGCTGGATGTGGTAAATCAGGGGATGCAGGAAAAGCAGTCTGTCACGGTGCGCTGCATGGACATTGAGGACTTGGAAAAGCAAGCAGAAGCCATTCGGGTAGAACAAATCAAACTATATGAATCGTATGCGGACGGTGTGCTGCGGCGAGATGCGTACATAGAAAAGAAAAAGATCCTTTCGGAAAAACTTGTCGCATTGCAGGATAGCATACGGACAGAAAAGGAAGAACAGGAGTGTGCCGATGAATTGGATGAAGAAATCCGCGCTCTGACAAAGCAGGCCAGCGAGAAAACGTACATCGGCGGGCTGACAAAAGAATGTGTGGATGCTTTTGTGAGCATGGTTTATCTGTATGACGATCAAACGATGAAAATAGAGTTCAACTGTGAGGATGTGATTCGGAGAGCGTTGGAAAAGTATGGCACATAATTGGATGAAAGAAGTGGTATAAGAAAAAGAATACCCGTCTGGGTGAGAGGATTCAGAAAATCTTCTCGACCAGGCGGGTATTTCATTCCGCAGGAATGACTTTGACCGCATAAGCCACAGACAGCACCCCGGTGTAATCCGAAGTGCAGCTGTGTCTTATGCGGGCTTTTTTGTTATACGATCAGCGGGTTACAAAATCAGATTCCCAAACCGTACAGGATTGCTTTCAGCTCTTTTACCATCCGGGTCAGAATTTCCTGCTCGATTTCATTGCAGTCCAAGAGCAGACGGTGAATTTCGGAATTTGAGGTTGAAGTCGAGTGCATCAAACTATCTACCAGCAAATCATCAGTCGATACGTCAAGAGCATTGGCAATATCAACCAAGGCATCAAGACTTGGGCGTTTGATAGCGGATTCAATTACGCTAATATGTTTTCGTGTCATGTTAAGCTGCTCTCCCAGGGCCTCTTGCGTGATACCAGCTTGTTTTCGGGCATTTGAAATGCGCTTGCCCAAAGCTTTATAATCAGTAGCCATGTGCTTTTCTCCTTATGATTACCCGCATAAGGCAGTACAATTATCTCGCATGATGTTGGGCAGAGCAACTCTATATCAAAGGTTCTAAGACCGCAAAGGGACACACGGCTAACTGCTCTGTGGTCTTAGGATATTTTGCTACCCATCAGGTAGCAAAAAGCAACTCATGCTACCTGATGGGTAGCAGTCAAAACGCAACAAATGCTTTATAATAGAAGTGGGAAAAGACTGCGAATAGGAAAGGTAAGACGATGGCAGACACGATAGAAAAAGGAATTCTTACATTATATAGTGATGTACAGGCAACTTCTGTTCGCTGGTTGTGGTATCCATTCATTGCAGTGGGAAAGATAACATTGCTACAAGGCGATCCCGGCGATGGAAAATCAACCATGATGATGAATCTGATTGCGGAACTTTCTAAGGGTGGGAAAACACCGGATGGAAAGCCTGTTGGGATGCCGCAGAGGATTATCTACCAGTGTTCGGAAGATGGAGTATCAGATACCATTAAACCCAGACTGGAAAGATGCGGCGCAGATTGTAGAAAAGTAGCTTTTATCAATGAAGAAACATACAGTGGCCTAACGTTGGATGATGAGCGTATCCGTCAGGCAATCATTGAATTTCGCCCACGGCTTGTAGTTATAGACCCGATTCAGGCGTATTTAGGAAGTGATTCTGACCTCCAGATTGCAGGGAGAGCCAGAAAACTGATGCAGCGTCTCGGAATGTGGGCTTCAGTATATGATTGTGCCATTGTGCTGATTGGTCATCTCAATAAGAAAGAGGGAACGAAAGGTTTGTACCGAAGTCTTGGCAGCATAGATGTGGTTGCTGCTGCGCGAAGTGTTTTGCAGGTGGAGCGTGACCAGGAAGATACAGATATTCGTATTGTCCGGCAGATAAAAAACAGTTTGGCTCCGTCTGATGGAGAAATTCGGTTTTCTATAACAGCAGAGATGGGTTTTCAATGGTTGGAGTGCAAGAGCACATTCGTTTCATCGGAACAACCGGAAATGCCGGAATTTGAGTCAAAAACAGAAAAGGCAGCATATCTGATAAAAAAGTTGCTTTCTGATGGCGATATGAGAGCAAGAGAAATCTATATGCGGATGAAAGATGAAGGAATCAGCCGCAGAACCGCAGAAAATACGAAGAAAGAACTCGGTATCCGAAGTTATCGGAAGATGCGACAGTGGTATTGGAGTATCAATACGGGAGAATGAGGAAAAGTACATGATTATCGGTGAAGTAGAAGCAGTAGACCGTAAGCAAAAAATCAGAGACCGCTATAAGGGTGTAGATATATCGGAATTGGAGGTCATTCCCGCCAAAATCATAGAGGATCTGGAAACGAGTTCTGTGATTCGGCGTGTGGCAGCATATATCCGTGTTTCCACCGATAATGATGAACAGACTTCTTCGTATGAACTTCAGAAAAACTATTATACGGATTATATTCAGGCACAGCCGGGATGGGTGTTTGTCGGAATCTATGCGGATGAGGGTATCAGCGGCACATCTCTGGAACATCGGAAAGGGATGCAGCAGTTGATTGAGGACTGCAAGGCAGGCAAGATTGACCTCGTTCTTACAAAATCCATTGCCCGTTTCGCTCGGAATATCGTTGACTGCCTTTCTGTGATTGAACTTCTGAAAAATCTCAATCCGCCTGTGGGTGTGAAATTTGAAGCGGATAATATCTATACGTTGGACAGCAATGGACGCATGATTTTGACGATTCTGGCATCTGTGGCAGAGGAAGAATCGCATTCCAAATCTATCATTATGAACTGGTCGATTGATCGGCGGTTCAGCCGTGGCCTGTTCCTGACCCCTGCATTGCTTGGATACGATAAAGACGAGGAAGGAAACCTTGTAATTAACCCGGAGGAAGCGCAGACGGTAAAGGTGATTTACTACCTGTACCTGAATGGATATTCGCTTACGGAGATTGCAACCCTTTTGATGGAGTATAGCCGTAAGACGAAGTTGGGGCGTGTGGAGTGGAATCCCGGTACACTTGCAGGTGTTTTGGCAAATGAGCGTCATTGTGGTGATGTACTGGCGAGAAAGACCTTTACACCGAACTTTTTGACACATAAATCAAAGAAAAACAATAATGATCGGACACAGTATAGGCAGAAAAATCACCATGAAGCTATTGTTTCCAGAGAGGTATTTAATGCTGCCAATCATCTGCGGGCATCCCGCAACTATTCAAAGAAGAACAGACCATTGCCTGTATTGAGCGTTGTCGAAGATGGAATCTTGCGTGGATATGTGCCTTTTGATAAGGATTGGACAGGCTTTTCGGCAGAAGAATACCGGGAAGCCTCTGAAAGCGTGATGAAAGAACCGGATGCTGCTGTTACTGCGGATGTGAAAAAGCATCTTGATCTGACGGGCTATGAAGTAGTCAGGGCGCAGTATTTTTCTACCATGCAGAATCCGGCCATGACGATTTCTAATGGACGATTGCGATTTAACACAGCTTGCTTAAAAAAGTTTGAAAATGTGGAATATGTGGAGCTGCTGTTAAATTCTGTTGACCGCTGCATTGCCATTCGCCCTTGTGACAAGAATAATCCAAACGCTATACGTTGGGGCAGACTGAAAGAGGGACGCTGGTGCGCCAGCACTCTGGGATGTCGTGGACTTGCAAAGGCTTTATTTGACATCATGGAGTGGGATGAGGATTTGCGTTATCGGTTCCGTGGTCAGTTTTTGGAGCAGGGTGATAACAAAATGATGCTGTTTGCCTTTGATGAGCCGGAAATGATTAAAGTGGAAGAAATCGTTCTGCCTCCAAAGGAAAGCACCGAAGAAGATGAGGGCGAAACGGTCAAAAAGAAGATTTACATTTTCCCACCAGAGTGGGCTGGAACATTTGGACAGCCGATTACAAGTATTGCGCAGGTGGGTATCTTACGGCAGGAGCATTATGCAGGAAACTGGGATGTATTTCGTCCTGCGTCGGAGATAGAGGAAATGAACACATTTACGGCAGAAAGTCTAAATAAACTGCTTCATGAAGCGGAGAAGATAATGGAAGGATGGACTGATATAGATGAATGAAGAAAATACAACAATCATGCCGCCAGAGGAGCAGATTGTGCAGGATGATAGAGACGCACGGGCGGAAGAATTGGAAAGCACCTTTTCGTATGATGGCTACCAGGTCGTGCGAAAGGAACTGTTCGCCCATCTGCGTGACCCGGCAATCGTGATTCGTAAAGATAGTATCACATTCAATACAGCCTGTATCACAGGGCTGGAGAATGTGGTCTACGTTCATGTCATGTTCAACAATGATTTGAAGCGTATCGTTGTTCGTGGGTGTGATGAAAATGACAAGGACGCTCTGCGTTGGTGCGTGGCAAAACCGGATAAGCGCAAAAGCCGGAAGATGTCCTGCAAGCCATTTGCGACTTTAGTTTATCAAGAAATGGGATGGGACAGCGAGTGCCGATATAAAATGTTAGGGTATAGGATTACATTTGAGGGTGAAACTCTATATGTTTTTGATCTTCTTGTGCCAGAAATTTTCCATGAAGGACAGAAAAGAAAAAAGAATGCAGCAGATTCGCAGGATAATGTTGCAGCAACAAAACCTGTGGATAGCCGCAAAGGATTCTACCCAGATGATATTGTGGGAACTTTTGGTGTGCCTGTGGAAGAACACCGAAAAGAATCTGAAGTCCAGCAAATGGATGGGTATGTGTCAATGGGGATTCTGACAGGAAAGATCGTTCCTGAAGCTGAAAAGGATTAATTGTCGGTTGCACAAGGGAATAGTCTGTCCATTTGCGGGAGGTGAGCAGTATGCAGAAAACAGAACAGAAAACGGAGCAACAGGCAGGACTTGGCATGAGTTTCTGCGAGGAAGAGGGACGAATCACGGTCTTCAGAAAAACGCTGGAAGCGTTAGAATGGCCGTCACACTATCGATTTCTGTATAATCGTAAAATGAAACAGATAGCTGTACAGGCGTGTGGAGCAGAAGAATCAGGAGCGCATCGTGTGGGAAAACCAGACGAATCTAATAGCGGCGAAATCAAGTGTATGGCATTGGTTCGCATGATTTACGGGGATTCTGGGTGGGACAAGAAAATGTCCTATCGGCTGATCGGAAGAGCTTTTCCACAGCAGCGACTTGTTTCGTTTAAGATAACGGATGCGATGCAGATAGAAAACGGGAGAGTACTGACTGAAATGTGAATCTCACATTAGTGGGTTCTGAAATAATTAGTTGCCTATGATATAACAGTGGCGAAGAATGCAATAATATGGACAACTCCGTGCAAGGAAAGTTTACAGTTGGTTGCTTGATATGGGCGGTGAATTATGGTAAGATGGAAGCACGATAGGAGAGTTTACGCTCTTGTTGAATCTACTGCGAGGAAGTGAATGCCGATGGAAAAACAAGGCACGGTGGAAAATCAGCTTGCCCACACGATAGATCAGACAGAGTATGATTCGAGGTATGACAGAACAGCGAAAAAGCTGTTGGCAAACAAACAGATTCTGGCACAGATCATGAAAGGCTGTGTGAATGAATACAGCGATTGCACCGTAGATGATATTGTTGAGAAATACATCGAGGGAACCCCGGAGGTTGGCTCTGTTGGTGTTCATGTCGATGATACGAACAGACCCAAAAAGTCAACAGATGTAATCAAGGGTAGTAACAACGAGGACTCTACGCTGACCGAGGGAACATTGTTCTACGATGTTCGCTTTGACGCAATCGCACCGAAATCTGCGGACAGTGCAGAACAGGAAGAAGTCATTCGTCTGATTATCAATGTGGAAGCACAGACAAAATTCAAGCCGGGATACCCATTGACGAAACGGGCAATCTATTATTGTAGCAGAATGATTTCTGCACAGCACGGTCCGATTTTTACAAAATCTGAATATGGGAAGATTCGTAAGGTCTACTCCATCTGGATTTGTACTCAGCCGTCAGATGGTTTTGAAAATACGTATTTTGACAATAGAAGTCAGAATTTTCTTTTTTCCCCTCTAGCGGAGATGGCTTCTGAGGCCAAAATGTGACCCAGTAGGTCACATTTTAAGGAACAAGTGACCTGCTGGGTCACAGAAAAATTATCTGATATCCATGAATATGTGGGGGGGGTGACTCCGGATTTTCTGGATGTATTGGAGGAAGGCTTCAAAGAATTCTTTGAAAAAGAAGTGTCGAATAATCCTCTGAAAGCAGAATATTTTCAGGAAGTATAAGGCGAGCGGCTATGCTGGTGTGGAAGCAATTTTTGAGCGGGATCAGCGGAACCAGAAGTTCATATGGGGAATGTATGACCGCATTTGCGGAATGTTCTGCCGGAAAACACGGTAAGGCAGCGGCTTTCGGTCAAAATACACACATTTCCGTGCATCAGCGGCAAATGTTTGTTAAACTATTATCTATCTTGCGACCTTGCAATGTGCACGGTTTTTGTTTATAATAGTAGAGTAACGGGGCAAGATCCCCCGAATGTGAGCGAAACTCTAGTTCAGAAATTAAAA
>ULWL01005423.1_pt1 | contig 40268 bp, 24 predicted proteins | sample 1960171 | NCBI WGS metagenome assembly ULWL01 (sample SAMEA4835807, study PRJEB28245) | human gut metagenome | biome: gut microbiome; material: fecal sample | place: Denmark | collected 2008 | reverse complement strand
TTAGACATTAGATGTCTAACAGACGCAAAAGACTTCATGAACAACAAAAACTATTTCGAAAAAGAAACTTACACTGATACTAATCTTGAATTAGTAGATGCAATGTTAAGTGGATTATTAGGAACAAATATCGTTGGAGCAATCTTCCCTAAAGTTCTTGATTACGCAATTGATTTAGCAAATAAGAATAATATTGACGTTTCATTTATTAGTGGATTATACGATAATACACAATTAGTTGAAGATGTTCATGTAATTATTAGAATGGCTAAGAGCGCAATAAGCTTTGGTACATTAGATTACATAAAGTCAAGAGATATTTCTCCTATTGAATTAAAATATGTAAAAGAAATTATTAGTGAACTTGAAAATCTTAACCTCTATACTATCGCAAGACACGAGTGGTTAAAGCTTGGCTTGAATTATGTAGCACCAATGTTAGGATTTGAAATTACTGACGAATTACAAACATTAACAGAATCTGATTTAATTTCAGACAATGTAACACTACAAGAAATTGTAATGAAACTTGATAAGATTTTATATGAAATGAATTTCGCATCTATATCAGAAATTATGGAATTCGTAGGTGTACGTCAATTCTTAGATGATACTTATTATACGGATGTTGTACTTGATACATTAGGTGAAACAATTGAATTAGTTGCATCACTAAATACATTAGATGTACTATTCCCTAACATATTATCGTTTATTATTGATAAGGCAAGCGACTTCAAACTTGATATTGAATTCTTAAATGGTGAAATGACATTAAGTCATGTAAAAGCTGATGCTATGAATATAACTAACATAGCTAAGTCACTTATTAAGTTTGGTGTTATGAAACTTGTTACAGGAAAAGCTATTGATGATATCTGTCTAGATTACTTCCAAGAAGTAATTACAGAACTTGGCAATCTTGAAACATTTAAGATTAACGAAGCTAAATGGATGGCAGCACTAATCAATTGTGGTTTAGGTTATACTCAATTTGATATTAAAGTTGATGAAACTGATTTCGCAAATGTTGATTGGGAATTAGAAAATGAATTATTGAAAGTCGTTGTTCGTGAAGCTGACTTAACTCTAAAAGCAACTAACACAATAAAATACACATCATTTATGAAAGTAATTAATAAATTATTTGCTGGTTATATTGCTAATCAATTATTAGAAATATCAAGTCTTAACCAAGTAATTAATACTATTAGTGCTGTAGTAGACTTACAAGTTGTTGATGTGATGATTCCATTCTTCGCTCAAATCGGTATTGATAAAGTAAAAGATATGGATTATGACCTAGAATTTGTACTTGATAGCGTAACTGATGAAGAATTAGTTAATGATGTTCGCACAATCTTAAGTGCCTTAAGAGATGTAGTAGAATTCAATGCTATGAGAATCTGGTTCAATGGTGATACAATTAATTACGAAAATATTTCATTATTACACTCTGCAATAGATAAATTATTCAATTTAAATATTATCCGTGGTAATGAAAATGAATTAGTTAAAGTTGTATTTGACAAATTTGATATTAATACAAACTGCTTAAGCAGTGGTACTATTAATATGGATCAAGAAGCTGAAACAGTTAATGCGATAATTACTGCAGTGGCTATGGCATTAAGAGCTAATGGTTTATACACAATTAGAGATATAAGTAATTATATCAATAATGTAATGTGGCAAAATAAGACAATGATAATTGATACACTAGATAACAATCTAGTAGCTGTATCTGATATCTTAATGGCTCTTGCAAATGACCCTATGCTTGAAATAATTGGCTTTGCGATTGCGGAAAGATATATTCCAACTGATAAGTATGAAGGATTAATCGATATCTATAATATTTATCCAGAATATAGTTACTTCCGTGAAGACTTACATGATATTGCAGCCGCAATTAAATGTTTGGCAGACTTACACATGAGTGATGCCTTAAATGACTATATGGATTATCCATATAGCGATACAGAAAATATTAACGCTATTATTAGAAGTATTTTAGGTCTAAATTACTTTAACCTAGAAGGAAGAATGACAGATCTATTAAATGCTCTTGATGATTTATTCCCTGGTTATGGTCTAGATCAAATTAATGGTGAAAATATTGATCTTGCAAGTGATGCTGAAAAGATCGTTAAAATGTATGAATCGTTCACTAAGATAGCTAGTCGTGCAGACTTCCCTATAAAGAACACTTCAGACATCAGAAATGGTATTAAGGTAAGCATTAGTTACTTCTTCATTAAAGAAATCTTTGTTGAAGAAATGAATATTATTAACACATATATGGAAACTACTATATATGGTGAAACAGGACCAGTTGTTCTTCTTGTCCTTGTACCTCTAGTTAAGAAATTTGCTCCTGATTATTGGGATGCTCTTGATTTAGATAATTATAACGATGACAAGATTAATAATGATGTACCTCTATTCCAAGACATTATTGAAATTATTATGAGAAATAATCCAACCGCAATAAGCGAAGGCAAGTTAGATTTCAATAGTAATCTTGAAGCTGACATTAAAGCTATCATTAATGACTTAACTAACCTTGAGTTATTAAAAGGTCATATGAATGCTCTAACTGAATTATTATTACGTGACTTTGTTTACGGTAAATCTTTAGGTGGAGTAGTTGTAGAAGCTGATACATTTGATGTTGAAAATGTTGAATTTGGTAAAGATGCTGAAATCATGAAGCAAGTACTTACAAAAGTATTTGAAGTAATGAGAAATGAAGGTATCAACTCACTTTCTGATTTAAGAAAATACATTAACAAGTTCAATTATGTTAAATTATTAAAGAATGAATCTGCCGTATTTGGTCTTGGTGAAATTCTTGAATTAGTTGCTGAAATGAGTCTTGTTCAATTAAATGTTAAACAAGCGTACATGGTTTATGCAGTACCTAGATTAGAAACTGCTAAATTAATTGATTATGTTGATTATCGTGAAGCAACAAATGAAGAAATGATAGCTGATTTAATTACTATCGCTTCAATCGTTAAAGAAGCTTCAGGTCTTGGTATTGGCACAATCCTAGATGGTGGAGATATCAATTATGATCAAGCTACAACTATCCAAAATGTTTTAGGATTAGTTGGAACATTAAATTACATTAAATACAATGCAGATGCTTTAATTAGTATGTTAAGCAATAATGTTAAAGGCTTAGTTGCTTATGACGCAAGTTACGAAAAACTTGATATCGCTCATGACTTAGTATTATTAGGCCAAGCTTATGCTCAAGTTGCATACGCTCTAGACAGTAGTTTTGCATATCGTAACATTAAATCATTCAAAGAATTAAATGTTAAGAATGTAATTAAGTTTGCATATGAAAACGCAAATAGCATTGCTAGTGCAGTTGATTATATTGCACAAATGAGTATCGCTCCTTACTTCTTACCAACACTTGTTGATCTAGCTAAGGATATGGTACCAGATGTCTTCAATAGTGTTGATCCATATAGTTTAATACTTTCTGAATTAACACATGATACAATTTTAAGTGCTGAGTTATTACATAATGCTGTTGACAGTAATATCTTCACATACTTAAGAACTAAGTCTGCTGAACTTCCTACTGATACAGTAGTTAATGCAATGATTCAAAATATCTTTGATATGTATCTATTTGAAGGACATTATTCTGAAATAATTAGTGCGCTTCTTGAAAAAGGCGGTGCATACACATTAACAATTGACTTAAGTACAGTTGATTACGATCACGAATCTGCAATCTTCCAAGCTATGGTTACTGAATTATTAGATTTAATTAATGAATATGGTATTAATCGTTATGAAGAAGTCATTTCTGAAGCTAAATCTTATAAGAATACTTTAGTTAACCAAGGTAAGAAAGCATTTGCTAGAAGAATTAAGTCAGCGTTAGCAGTAATCGATGGTGTACATATAATTAATATAGTAGATCAAATTGATCAATCTGTATTATTAGCTCAAACAATCATTCCTATTTTTGAAATAGTACGTGATAAGTTTGCACCTGAAAGATTCAAACAATACTTAGACATTACTGGTTACACAACTAGCGATGTTGAAAGTGATATTCATTTATTCGCTCTTGCATTACATGAAATGTATGATTCAAGAATTCATGAGAAAGTTCTAAACGACACTCATGTTGGTGATGAATGCGTTCCATATTTACAAGAAGCATTAAGATACTTTGCACAAATTAGAATTCTTGATATGAAGAAACAAGACTTTGTAGGTCTAGTTGGTGAATTATTAGGTAAAGACTTAAGTGCTCTTGACATTAGTTCTGTTGATCTTGTACATGATGCAGAGATTATGAACAATGTTATGTACGATGTTTATACAGCATTTGTAGGAACTAACAAAGGTAGAATTAAGATTTCAATGTTTGGTGATACTCCTACAATGACTGCAGTAATCAATGTCTTAGCCGCATTTGCACAAACAGACTTAGGTAAAGAAATTATTCCATTTGTTGCTCATGCTATCATCTTCAGTGATCGTGATTATGATGATGCATTTATAGCTAAGATCCACACAGCTACTGATGATGGAATTGACGCTTTATATGCATTACTAGAGATGGGTGCATTCTCTAACAATGGTATTGACTTTACAAATAAAGCCTTAACTGACCGTGTATTTAACGTTATATCTCATAATATTTCATTAGGTAAGTATCAAAAGTACTTTGATAAACTTGTCAACAATGTTTATATTTATGGTGTAATTAACTTAGATTACTCAGTATTAGTTCATGAAAACGAAGTAAGTGCAATGCGTCTATTAAAAGACTTACTAATTAAATTTAAAGATAATTATGCTACTCAATTAAGAAATGAACCTACTTCATTAATTAAGAATGCAACATTTGAAAGTGATGTTACTGAATTATTTAAGCAATCATTACAATCTAACTTAATTTCTCAAATCTTTATTAGTGTTATGACTGGTACAGCTAAAGCATTAACTAAAGAATATGGTAGTATTGCCTTCTTCGAAGGAATGACAAATGATGAATTTGTTAATACAGCACTTCCTGAATTATTTGATATTTTAGGCTACGTTGTAGATTTACGTGATGGTTCAAAATATGGATTCAACTATAAAGATACTGATGCTATTAGCAAGTTAGTTCATGCAATCGTTGATAGTAAAGTTATGGAAGGCCATATTGATGAAGTCTTAGCTCTAGTTCTTAAGAAAGTATTACATATTGATATTGATGCTCAAGAATTTATTGATGCTGATATCGATTATAATGTAGAAGCTGGATACTTAGATGAATTCCTAGATAAGATTAATATCCAATTACAAAAACTTGATTTAGATAATAGAAATTCTATCCTTAATAATGAATTCTTAACAGCTATTTCTGAAGCTGGTCATGCATTGGTTGATTCAAAAGTATTGAAAGTTATTATTAAGCCTATAATGATTAAAGTTGTTAATAAGATTAATACATCTGATAACAAGTACGGATTCGTAATAGATACTCTTAATAATCCTGAATATACTAATGATGATGCAATGAAAGATTATGTAAGTGCTCTTACAGTAATTGAAGAAGTTGTTGCGATTGATTTATTCGCAGATTCAGGTATTGATCCTAAGAAGTTAGAAGGTCACATTGGCTTATTACTTGACACATTGTTCGGTATGAACGCTATGAAGGGTAATGAAAAAGATGTTATGACAATCCTTCTTGGTAAGTTGAAGTTCGGAAATGTTACATTCACATTCGATCTTGAAGGTATTAGTGATGATGAATGGACTGACGAATTAGCTAATTTCACAGACATGATGGAAGCTCTAGCTAAATTATGTGCTGGTAATTTCGATATTACTGATATTGATGAAAATACATTAACTGATGAACAAGTTAAAGCAGACTTTGTTGAATTCACTGCTTGTGCTTCTAAATCTAATATTGGTAGACAATTATTCAAACAATTATTTGCTAGATTAGAATTATCTGATCAACAAAAAGAACTTGCTGATTTTGATAACATCGATCCTGAAGATTGGGCTGAAGAAGTAAAAGAAATTCTTGACCTATTCACAATTATCGGTGTGAGCGAAATTGGAAGTAAAAACATAAAAGTTTCTGACGTATTAACTATATATGATATTGCGTTTGGTCTAAATGGTAAAGACGGTATTGAAGGAGTTAAAAAAGACAAAGTGAAATGGTTAAATACTTTTGTCGATATGATTCCTAAAACTAATAATTTCGCACCAGATACTAGCAGTATTAATGATAGTAATGTTGATGAAGAAATTGATCGTATCCGTGGTATTATTGATGATATTTCTCAATATGTTGATAATCCAGAAGATACATTAGTTAATAACGTTACCTCTGACAATATTGTTAAATGTCAAGATTATGATAGACTTTACGATACATTTATCAAAATGAGTGAGTCTCTAATTACTAGAAATATCCTAATAGGTGTTATTGGTGATAATATTATAAGCGCTTCTAAGAAAGATGCAACATTCAGTCTTTCTTCAATGACAACTGCAGGGTTCAATGAACAACATGATAGTAGAACATATGACGAAGATTTCTGGAATGAAGATGAATTTATGCTTCTTGCACTTCTAATGGCAACTGCAAATGCATACAAGGCAAATAGTAGTGATGATGAGGAAGTCTTTGATATTACTACAATGGATCTTGGTCGAGACTATGCAAATGTTCAAGCTTATAATAACGTTCCTGGTGGTAATGCATCATCATCTGATGCATTCCCATCACAAACTGAAGGCCCTAACAAAGTTGGTTTACGTCAAATTTTACAACTAATGAATTTAAGCAAAGTCTTTGAATTATCATCATTAGGTGGTGAGTTTGGGGTTATTTCAGCAGTCTTTGATAAAAAAGGTATTAGCAAGGCAGAACGTCCATTTGGTACTGTAACAAATACCGTAGAAGATTGGAATAATGAAATTATTGACTTAACTGATTCTCTTTACATGTTAAAAGATATGGGATTATTAAATAGTGATGCTGATATTTCTGAAAAGATTAAAGGTATGGATGAAGTAGCTTTAAGACGCTTCTTAGAACAATTAATTACATCAGATATTATTAGACCTACTATTGCTTGTTATGTAAATACAGCATTAGCTAAAGCAATTAATGAAGCAACTTATAATGTAGTTTCTATTGATAAAGCTAAGGAAGCAATTGCTAATAAGTATGTATGGTTAGGTAAACAAGCTGATCCTGAGTATGTACCTGTTGCAAGTGAAGAAGAGTATAGCGCACAAATAGATCATATCATTATGTATATGACTAACCCAAGATTAATAATAGATTAATTATGTCAAAAAGGAAGATCAAGTTGAACTTGGTCTTCTTTTTCTTTAAATACTTTTTGCATTTTAATTGCAAAATTTCATCACTTATAGTATAATATATATGAAAAATAATGTACTTACTATGGTCTAGATAGATCCATGGCGGAAGGAGAAAGAAATGCGTAAAGGAATACATCCAGAATACCACAAAGTTAAAGTGGTTTGTGTATCATGTGGAAATGAATTCGAATCTGGCTCAACTTTAAAAGAAGTTCGTGTTGATACATGTTCTAAATGCCATCCTTTCTATACTGGTGAACAAAAATTTGTTCAAGCAGCTGGTAGAATCGATCGTTTCAATAAGAGAGCTAGTCAAGCAGTTAAAAAAGATAAATAAAGTTGACTGTAACCATGGGCGGCACCAATTACTTGGTGCCGTTCCTTTAATTTTATATTGACGAATTATAGGAGTATGTATGCTTATAACATTTAATAATGTATCACTACAATATACAGATAAAAGAATCCTTGACAATGTTAGTTTTACAATTAATGATAATGTGAAAATTGGTATAATTGGTATGAATGGAGCTGGTAAAAGCTCAATCCTAAAATTAATAGTTGGTGAACTAGAACCATCAAGTGGTGTAATTTATCGTAAAAATGGTTTAAATATGGGATATTTATCTCAAGAAGTTACTTTATATGATGATAAGACTATTTTTGAAGAAACGAAACGTTTAAGCAAAAATGAGAATGATTATGAAATACAAAGTATTCTAAATAAACTTGGCTTAATGGATCATGATAAAAGTATAGCTACTCTATCAGGTGGAGAGAAAAAAAGACTACAACTTGCAAGTGTTTTAATTAGTAAGACTGATATGCTAATTCTCGATGAACCAACTAATCACCTTGATATTGCGATGATTGCATGGTTAGAAAAATATTTAATTAAATACAATAAAGCAATTATATTAGTTACACATGATCGTTATTTTCTTGAAAGAATTACTAATCAAATTATGGAAATAGAAAATGGTAAAGTATATCTTTATGATGCTAATTATACCACTTTCCTTAACTTAAAGGCAGAAAGATTAGAATACTTAAAAGCAAATGAGCGTAAACTATCATCAATCCTTAAAAAAGAAGCTAAGTGGATGGCAATGAATCCTCAAGCACGTTCAACAAAGAGTAGAGAAAGAATTGAGCGTTTTTATAACAACGAAGATGCCTTAAAAGATATCAGATCATCAATTAATGAGTCATCTAAAGAAATGGAATTTTCATCTAAAAAGGCTAGAATAGGTAAGAAAACTATTATTATTGATAATATTGATTTAAAGATAGATGATAAACTATTAGTAAAAAATTTCAGTTATATTGTTAATAAGTATGATCGTCTTGGTATTGTTGGAAATAATGGTTGTGGTAAGACTACACTGTTTAATTCAATTGTGAGCCCAAAAGAAGACCAAATAGGCAAGATTATTGTTGGTGAGACTATTAATATAGGCTACTTCAAACAAAGTGATAAAATCATGGACTCAAACATTAAGGTTATAGATTATTTGAAGGAATATGGTGAATATGTCGATACAAAACAAGGCAAAATTAGTGCTTCACAATTACTCGAAAATTACTTTTTTACTCCAACAATGCAACAAATGCCTGTATCCCGTCTATCAGGTGGTGAAAAAAGAAGATTAAGTTTATTGAAAGTCTTGATTACAAATCCAAATGTTTTACTTTTAGATGAGCCGACTAACGACTTAGACATTTATACAATAGAGATATTAGAAGATTATTTAGACGATTTTGCGGGAGCAGTATTGGTGATATCCCATGATCGCTATTTTCTAGATAAAGTATGTAATCACTTGTTAATTTTTGATCACCAAATGATAAAAGAATATATGTTCACAATCACTGAATATTTGGAAACAAATAATTTTGAACTATTCAAACAAGAGGAAAAAGTTAAGCAAGTAGTTAAAAAAGATATACCACGTTTTACATCTCAAGAGAAAAAAGAGTATGATCATATCGAAGAAACAATTGCAAGTCTTGAAAACAAAATTACAGACATAGACAATCAACTTAAATTAGTAGACACTGATTATGAATTAATTATTAAACTAAATAATCAAAAAGAAGAATTGGAACAACAATTGCAAGAAAAAATGGATCGTTGGGAATATTTAGAGGAAATTAATCAAAAAATATTATTATATAAGGAGCATAAGAATTATGAATAACATTAATGAATTATTAAATGAGTATGCAAGACTTGCGGTTGAAGTAGGTGTAAACATTCAACCAGGACAAATACTAGCAATTAATGCACCAATTGTTGCGAAAGACTTAGTAGAAATGATTACTAAACGTGCATATGAAGTAGGTGCAGGTAGGGTTATGATAAATTGGCAAGATGATTTTTCATCTAAATTATTTTATGAGTATGCTACTGAAGAACGCCTAAAAGAAGTGCCAGAGTATATGGTAGAAAGATTAAAATACATTGTCGATAATAATGGTGCTGTACTTTCCATCACTTCACCTAATCCTGAAATGTTTAAAGATCTAGATCCTAAAAAAATTGCAATTGCATCTAATGCTAGTGCCACAAAGACAAAGTTTTATAGTGAGCACATGATGGCAAGTAGAACACAGTGGTCAATTATTGCTTATCCAAATGAAGCGTGGGCACATAAGGTATTTCCAGATCTTGATGTAAAAGAAGCCGTAGAAAAACTATTAGATGCCATTTTATATACATCAAGAGTTGATGGAAAAAATGATACTGTGACTAATTGGAAAAACCATATTCATAATTTAGATGAACATAATTTAATTTTAAATAAATATAATTTTAAATCACTACATTTTAGAAATAGTTTAGGTACAGACTTAGATATAGAATTGGTAAAAGATCACATTTGGGCAGGTGGTGGTGAATTATCTGGAAGTGGCGTTTTCTTTGTTCCTAATATTCCCACAGAAGAAACATTTACGATGCCTCATAATCAAAAAATCAATGGTACAGTAGTAAGTACTAAACCATTAAATGTAAGAGGTAAGGTAATTCCATCATTTAAACTTACATTTAAAGATGGTAAAGTAATTGATTTTGAAGCAACCGAAGAATATGATACTTTAAAAACACTTCTTGAAACTGATGAAGGCAGTAAAAGTTTAGGTGAAGTTGCACTTGTAAGTTATGATTCACCAATTTCTAATCTAAATATATTATTCTATAACACTTTATTTGATGAAAATGCATCATGCCATTTAGCACTTGGTAATGCATATTCCATGAATATTAAGGGTGGAACCAAAATGACTGAAGAAGAATTGAAAAAATACGGATATAACGTTTCAAACATTCATGTTGACTTTATGTTTGGTAGTAGAGACATGGAAATAGTTGGAACTACATATGATGGTAGACAAATACCAATTTTTAGAAAGGGAAACTTTATACTATAATATGGAAAAAAGATTTATTGAATTTGTAAACAAAGCTCATACAACATATCAGGCTGTAGATGAAGCTAAAAAAATATTATTGAATAATAACTTTAAAGAATTAAATTTTATTACTCCATGGCATTTGGAAAAAGGACACAACTATTTTATCGTTAAAGCTGATGCAAGTATTATTGCTTTTAAAATAGGTAAAAATGTTGAAAACCCTAGTATCCACATTGTTGCATCACATAATGATAGCCCAATGCTAAAAATTAAACCCAATGGTATTATCTATCAAAATGGTTATACTAAACTAAATACTGAAATTTATGGCGGCGCTATTTATTCAACATTTATGGATCGCCCTCTAGGAATTGCTGGTCGAATAATGGTAAAAGAAAATGATCAACTAGTTAGTAAAAATATTACATTAGACACCACGGTTATTATTCCTAATCTTGCTATTCACATGAATAGAGAAATTAACACTAACCACACAATTAATGCCCAAACGGATATGCTAGCAATTATGTCACTAGATGAAGTCACAATTAAAGAATTAATAGAAAAGGAACTTGGAAAAATTGAAATCCTTGATTATGATTTATTCTTATATAATAAGGAAGAAGCAAAAATAATAGGTTTCAATAATGAATTTATCTGTGGCCCTAGACTAGATAATCTTGAATGCTATTATACTTCATTAGAAGCATTATTAGAAGGAGAAAATCCTGAAAACATTAATATTTGGGTAGGATTTAATAATGAAGAAGTTGGTAGCAGTTCTAATAATGGTGCCGGTTCAACTTTCTTATGTGATGTTATTACTAGGGTTTTAGAAATGTTAAATTTAAATGATAAAAAACTTGAAATTCTTAATCGAACCATAACAATTTCTGCGGATAATGCTCATGCTATTCATCCAAATCATCCTGAAAAAAGCGATCCAACCAATTATGTGAAACTAAATAAAGGTATCGTAATTAAATACAATTCTGGGCTAAGTTATACTAGTGATGCAATCAGCGCAGGCATTTTTAAAGATATTTGTAATGAAGAAAATGTACCATATCAAGTGTATACAAATCGTTCGGATTTAAGGGGTGGTGGTACCCTCGGTAGTATCCTTCTACATACTTTAAGTGTAATATCAGTAGATATTGGATTAGCTCAACTTGCAATGCATTCTGCATATGAAACAGCTGGAGTACAGGATTTAACTTATATGAAAACGGCTTTAAAATCATTCTATTCTAGACACTTAAATTATGTCAATAATAAGGCATTAACCATAAAATAACTAAACAAAAATTTCCTATAAAATAGCAAAAAATAACAAGTAGATATCTACTTGTTATTTAATTTTGGAGATAGATTAGGATAGAAATTACACTAGCTAGTGCACTCCAAATAATATAAGGGAGAGTCAAAAGAGTAATTTTTCTATTAATTAATAGAGATTCTAAAGCAATAATTAAAATGCTGATAAATGTGAAAAGTACGACCACATAAGATAAAAATAGATTATGCCATACAAAGAAAAATGGCAAATATAGTGCTTGTAAAATGTAATTAACAATTAAAAAAACAAATATTCTTTTGGTTTCGGCGTTGCGCTTTTCCTTAGGATAAAAGCAATAGTATGTTACAAATATAGACATTGCTATATAAATAATTATCCACATTACCATAAACATCCATGGTGGTAAATGAGGACCATTAAGTGATTTATAGTACTCTACATCTACGTGAAATATGAATGATGGTAAAAAGTATAGTAACAAAGTAATTACAAATAAAATTAATTTAGGCCAATGTTTCTTCATCTTAAAAATTATCCTTTCAACACATTATATTAGCCCTTATATATAAATATTCCTAAATGTATTAAAAATCCATTAAGAGTTAGCGATAGATGTTGCGGCTTGAGTTATTTTAGTTTGTGGCAAAGCCTCAACTTTATACCATCCCTTTGTTTCCATCTGTTTGTAAATAGCATTTTGTAAGCTTAAGCATTCAAATAATGCTTGATTCATTGTACTGTTGACATGAGGAGTAGATGACTCCACAGTTCCGTGAAGAAGTAATCCACACATACTTTTCGCACAAGTTAATAAGTTTTGCATATAATAGCGATCGTTCATAAATTCCTCCTATTTTGACAATGTACTATATAAATTATTATAAATTAATTGAAGTTCTGATTGAACTTCTTCTACAAACGCACGAAGCGTAGGATCTTGAAGTGATGAAATATTTTCATCACAAACACAATTAAAATGCTTTACATTGTTTAAAGCATCTTCAACATAAAGTAATTCTTTATTTGTCATATAAATACCTTCCTTCATGATTATTATGATATAAATTATTTAAAATATACATATAATTAGAAAAAATTGCTAACTAATCTTTTTGCAAAATAGTTGAAAAAAATTATAAATTATGGTATAATGGGACAAAAAAGAGGAGGATATTTAGATGAATAAAAGAAGAAGATTTATTACTGCAATAATGTTACTCATAGTATCATGTGGTCTTTATATTGTAAAGCCAACTCAAAAGGTATTTGCTTCAAACAATCTAAAAGTAATGACAACATCATCAGGTACGGAATTAAAGTACCGCAATAGTAATGAAAAAGTATATGGATTAGCTGAATATGACTATCCAACAGCAGAATATCGTGCAGCATGGGTCAGTACATTTGTTGGTGATATTCCATCGTTTACAACAAAAGAAAAATTTATAAGAGATGCTAATACTATTTTAGATAATCTCGTTAGTATGGGTATGAATGCAATGGTTTTCCATGTGCGTACTCACAATAATGCATTATATCGCTCAGATTTAAATCCGATTGCTTCATGGTGGAATGCAGTTAATTTTGATGAGTTTGATCCATTAACATGGCTAATTGAGGAATGTCATAATCGTGGTATTGAATTTCATGCATGGATGAATCCATATCGTGTAGACATGAAATATGTTGGTGCACCATATCCTGCTAATCACCCATGTAATGATTCAAATTTATTATTAACAAACGGTTCTGGAACAATTCTTGATCCTGCATCAACTGTTGTTCAAGACTTTATTGTAGATACATGTATGGAGTTCTTAGATCGATATGATGCTGATGCCATTCATTTTGATGATTATTTCTACATTAGTGGTGTTGCAACAAACGTATCAGATGATCAAAAGCGTGCCAATGTTAATGCTTTTATTAAGAAACTTTCCGATAAAATGCATGATATGAACATTAATGAAGGACGCGCGGTTCAACTTGGTATTTCACCTTCTGGAATATATCGCAATGGCAGTTATACAGCGAGCCCATCATATGATGCAAGTGGAACCCTAATTAACCCTGTTGCTTCTAATACTTCAGGATTCGCTCATTATGGTAATTATCTATATTCAGACACTAAATATTGGATCGATAATGAATGGATCGATTATATTACTCCACAAACTTATTGGGGAATGGAACATACTGGAGCTAATTTCTATGAGTTAAGCAAATGGTGGAGTTGGTGTGTTAAGTACAAAAAAACTAACCTATATTTAGGTATGGGTATATATATGGCAGAAGACACTGGCTCAAGTGCGAAGTTCTGGCAACGTAATAACGATGAAGTTAAAAACCAAATCCTAAATGGCAGTATGTATGATGAAGTAAATGGTTTTTGCCTTTACAAATATAGCACATTACTAAATAGAAATAATACAATTATTCGAAATGGTGTTGATTTGATCTCTAACGAATATTGGAAAAAACGTGTTCCTGGAGCAGTTATTAAAAGATATGCTGATACTATTCCATCAATAGAAGTATCAAATCTTAATGTAACAGACACAACATTATCTTGGTCTAAAATTGACAATGTATTTGGTTATGTTGTTTATGAAGTGCCAAAAGGTGAAGAACTTGATACAACAGATATTGATCATTTAAAAGTTTATACTCAAGATACAAGTGTTGATGGCATTAATACGTTAAAATATGATTACTATGTATCAAGTGTTAATCGTGCTAATGTGGTTAGTACACCATCAAGATTTGATTCTATTCAACCTGATGATTACAAACAAATAATAGCTTTAATTAATAATCTTCCTGCCAATATTACTTATGATGATTTAAAAGAAGTTCAAACTATTAGAAAACTTTATGATAAGTTATCAGTAGAATCACAAGGAAAAGTTACAAATTATTCAGTATTAGTAAATGCTGAAAGCAAGTTAATGATTATAGCAAGTTTAAAGACAAAAGCTGAAAACTTTACTAAGAATCTTAGTAAACATATTAGTGAGGATAGAATTTTACCAGTTGAAGAAAACATGAAATGGAGCTATACAAATCCAAGTGATGCTAATAGTTATAATATTTCAACAGGCAAGAGATTAAAAAATTATTTATGCAACTATATGATTACATTAAATCTTGAGGTATCTCAAGATGATATCACATATAAACATAAGGTTTCATTTGATTTAGGTCTTGTCAAAGAAGGACAAATTGGTTTGGTATATCGTAATGACCCATCCGCAATGTCTAAGGACCATATAGGACAATACACTGATTCAACTAGTTATATTGGTTGGTCTAATGTTACTTTAACTGTAGGAAATAAAGTTTTATTTATAGCAAAAAATAATTATTTCGCATTAACATCTAGTAAGATACCATCTTGTAATTGGACATCTTGTGCAGGAGTTTATACTAACAAAACATCATCAAACATTGCCTTTAAATTAGGTAGTGCTTTTGAAACAGAAACTCCTACCTATGGATATTTAGTAGTTGGCTCCGATAACAAGATTAAAACTGTTGGCACTGATTCATCATCTAGTGTGGTAGTTAATTTATTACCAAACGAAACAATAATGATTGTACGTTATTTAGATAGAATCATCAATGAAACCCCTTTTGCAAGTGTTAGTGATATTGCGGTTGGAACAGCTGCTTATATTACTAATTATTCAGAAGTAACAGTTAATCCAAAAGAAGAAGGAGAAATAGTAGTAGCATTAATTAATGCTCTTCCATCAGTAATTACTTTGGATGATCAAGATACTGTTAATAAAATTAAACAAGCATATGATGCATTATCTAATGAAGCCAAAGCATATGTAACAAATTTAGAAGTATTAAACAACGCAATTGCTAGAATAAATGAATTAAATGAACAAATTATTAGTGTTAGAACAAAAGCAATTAATGACTTAAAGGCTTATGTTGATTTATCTAAATATTCAGATAGTTGTAAGAAGGCAATCAATAACTATTTAACTAAAGCTGAAAATGAGATTAATAATTTAACAATAGAAGCTGACATCAATAAAGTGGTTCAATCCACAAAAAATAAAATTGATAAAGTTAAAACTCTTGACCAAGAATTAGCTGAATATCGCACAACTAAAATTAAGGAATTAACAAATTATGTTGATTTAACTAGATACAGTGAAGTTAAACAAAATAAGATTAATGAATATCTAACAAGTGCTTATAAGGCTATAGAAAAAGCAACCTCAGTTATTATGATTGATGAAATCGTAATGAATACAAAAGCTAAAATTAATAATCTTCCAACTCAAGAAGAGGAATTAGAACAAGCTAAAGCAGCGGCTCGTACGATAATTGAAAACTATAAATATGATGCAAACTTTAGTGAAGAAATCAAACAAAAACAAGATGAAATAGTATATAAGGCTCTTGTTTTAATTAATAGTGCTACAACTAGTGAAGAAATTAACAGAATAGTTGAAGAAGCAAAAGCTAGCATTGATAAATTACCAACTAAAGATGAGGAATTAAAACAAAGAAAAGAAGACGCAATTTTAGATATGACAAATTATGTAAATCTTGATGATTTAGATGCTAGTACTTCTAAACTTGTTAATGCTAGACTTAGTGATGCAATTGAATCAATTGAAAAAGCAACTTCAGTTAAGGAAGTAACAAATATTGTAACAGACTATAAACGCAATGTTAATATGTTAGTCGTTATGGGGTATGCAAGAACTAAGAAAACAGAATTAAATGCTACTATTAATTATAAACTATATTCAGAAGATATTCAAGCACAAATTAAGAATGAAGTTAATTCAATAGTTGAAAATATAACATACACAACAACTAAAAAAGATATTGATGAAAGAGTAGAACTTGCGAAAGAAAATATCGCAAAAATAACTAAAACAAGTGTTGAATTACTAAATAAAAAACAAGAAGTATTGGATTACTTAGATACGTTATTAGATAATGATCTTTCAACTACAAAAAAGAAAAAAGTAACCAAGCTTGTTTCTGCTAAAAAAACTGAAGTAGAAAATGCCTCAACCATTGAGGAAGTAGAAGCAATTAAAATCGCAACAAATGATGAGTATCAAGACATTATTAATGAGGTAGAAAATACAACTACATGTCAGTTTGCTTCGGTAGTAACACTTAGAATTATTTCAACATTTGTATTAATGGCATCTGTTGTGCTAGTACTTAGAAAAAAACACTAAAAAATTAAAAAGAGTGAACTATGAAAATGAACTAGTCTCACTCTTTTTCTTATAGTAAAAAGGATACTAAATTAAGAACTTAGTATCCTTAAATTAAAATGAATTCTATTTTGTCTCTTTAAGCAATTTTACTTAAAATATAAAAAGTTTTAGATGGTATTTCTAAAGTATTATTAACTTCAATTTCTTCATTACAATTTTCACAACATAAAGTACATTGTGAATAATTATCAGGAAGTTGTGAGATAATGTCATAATCATTGTTGTTGATAATAAATAATAAATTATTTTTTTCAAAGACAAAATGATTATTATCAGTTAGGTACCATTTAATTTCTTCATTAAAGAATGATGAATTTGACTTGCGTAGTGTATTAAGAAAATGTGTAAAAGGGGTGGTATCATTATGTGGGTCTTGCAATATGCTATTAGGGTTAACCCATATAAGTAAGGTAATTAATAAACTTGCATCAGATTCATCAGTTTTAATTAAGTCAAATGATTGCTGAATAAGAGAAGGATTTGTAATACTACAGTAGTAAATACTATCATTTAGTTCCCATAGTGTTACCTTTCCATTTTTAAATTCATTTAGTGTAATTTGTGTTTCATTAACAGGATTTGTGTTCATCATATCCCTCCTTCACAAAAAGTATACCACATTTGATTGTCTAAGTGTGTCGCTTTTTGTCGAATACTTTAAAAAAATAAAAAAAAATTATATTACTTGAGAAAAAAAGTCAAATATAGTATTATATTTGTCTGTAAAGGGTGGTGTTAGTATGGACTTAAAATGTAAAGATGGTTGGATAGAAGTAATTTGTGGCAGTATGTTTGCCGGAAAAACTGAAGAATTGATAAGAAGAATTAATAGAATTCACTATGCGAAAAAAACAGTAATAGTATTTAAACCTAAAATTGATAATCGTTATGATGAAAAAGCAGTAGTATCTCATTCTAATAAACGTGTTGATTCAATTCCTATTTCCTCATCAAGTGAAGTTTTGGAACATATCAAAGAATTGCCCTACGCAGTCGCATTTGATGAAGCCCAATTTTTTGATCACGGCTTAATCAATATTATTGAAAGACTTGCTAATAGCGGTGTTAGAGTAATAGTAGCTGGACTTGATATGGACTTTAGAGCAGAACCATTTGGCATCATGCCTGAGATATTAGCACGAGCAGAGTATGTAACTAAACTTCAAGCAATTTGTCAAGTATGCGGGGCCCCAGCCACAAGAACACAAAGAATAATTAATGGCCATCCTGCTGATTATGATGATCCAATTATTCTAGTTAGTGCTTCTGAAAAATATGAAGCTAGATGCCGTCACTGTCATCAAGTGCCACACAAAGACTATGATATCAAACGATGAAAAATATATGAAGTTAGCCTTAGCAGAGGCTAAAAAAGCATATGCAATGGGTGAGGTTCCAGTTGGTGCGGTTATTGTAAAAGATGGTCATGTCATCGCAAAATCACATAATAAACGCCAAACTACAAAGAATGTTTTTGGACATGCTGAAGTGCTTGCAATTGAAAAAGCAACCAAAAAACTAAACGCCTGGATATTAGATGATTGCACTATTTATGTAACTCTTGAACCATGTTTAATGTGTGCCGGTGCGATTATTCAAGCTAGAATGAAGAGAGTTTGCTATGGGGCTAGTGAACCAAAGTTTGGTGCATTAGGTAGTTTAACTGATATTTCAGCACTGCCTAACTTGAATCATCACCTTGAAGTTGTGCCTCACATATTAGAGGAAGAAAGTAGTACATTAATAAAAAACTTTTTTCGCGATTTAAGAAAAAAAGATAGTTGCTTGGTTGACAAAAGTGAATAATAAGTATATAATACTAGGGAAGATTCCATTTTAAATACCTTCATCCAAGGTTCCAGCGTGAACCAGGTCAGGCCTTGATCGGAGCAGCCTTAAGCTTCTGTAACTTGTGGGTGGGGGGATTTAAGATGGAATCTTTTCTAATTGTCATAAGAGTAAAATGCTATTTAATTTGTCAACGACCATAATTAAAGTAATGTAGTCTAGTAAAAACAAAATTTACTAGGCTATTTTAGGTTTTTATTAATCAAACTTGAATGACTTAATATTTGCATTTTATTTGTTTGTATGATAAAATTATAAGGCTTATAAACATAGAATTAATTCATATAAAAATAAAACTAAAAGAGGTGATAACAGTGCTATTTGAAAAATCATGTGGAGCAGTAGTAATAAGAAAAAAAGACAATGTAGTTGAAACATTAATCATCCAAATGCTAGGTGGACATTGGTCTTTTCCTAAAGGCCATGTTGAAAATAATGAAACAGAAATTGAAACTGCCCTTCGTGAAATAAAAGAAGAAACAAATCTAGATGTTGCGATTGACACAAGATTTAGAGAAATTACTACATACAGTCCAAAACCTGAAGTTTTAAAAGATGTTATATACTTTATCGCAATTTCTAAAAGTGATGATGTTATCATTCAAAAATCAGAATTAAAGGCCTCAAAATGGCTTGATATTCATGAAGCGCTTGGTCTTGTTACTTATGAAGATGACAAGAAAATACTTAAAAAGGCAATAAAATATATTGAAAATAATAATTTATAGGAAAATACTTATGAAAATATATTTAAATAAAAATGAAGAAGAAAGAATTATTAAAGGACATCCTTGGATTTTCTCAAATGAAGTCTTTAAATTTGAAGGAAGCATTGTATCTGGTGAAGTTTGTGAAGTGTACACATATAATAATAACTTTGTTGGACTAGGATTTTTAAATACAAATAGTAAGATAATCGTTAGAATGCTAACTACGAATCAAGAAGAAATTAATGAGGAGTTTTTTTACCAAAGAATACTAAACGCTTGGAAAATGCGTCAAAACCTTCAACTTGAAAACAATTGTCGCGTTGTCTACAGTGAGGCTGACTATATGCCTGGCTTAATCATTGATAAATATGCCGACACTTTGGTTATTCAAGTATTATCACTTGGTATGGACAAACATAAAGACTGGATAGTTAACAGTTTAGTTAAAATTTTTAATCCTAAGTGTATTTATGAACGTAGTGATGTGCCAGTTAGGCATAAGGAAGGATTAGAAGAATTTAAGGGCGTTTTGTATGGTGAATTTAGCCCTAAAGTTGAAATAGAAGAAAATGGAATTAAACTCATTGTTGACATTGAAAATGGGCAAAAAACCGGATATTTCTTAGATCAAAAAATGAATCGTAAATCTCTTGAACAATATGTTAATGGCAAAACGGTATTAGATTGTTTTTCTCATACGGGGGGATTTGCTTTACATGCCTCAAAGTATGGAGCGAAAGAAATTGTAGCTGTAGATATTAGTGAGAAAGCATGTCATGATATTACAAACAATGCAAACCTCAATGATTTCAATAATATACAAGTAGTTTGTGATGATGTTTTTAATTATTTAAGAAAAGAACAGAATAATCAAAAGTTCGATGTGATTGTGCTAGATCCTCCTGCTTTTACAAAGAGTAAGGATACAATAAAAAAGGCTTATAAGGGTTATAAAGAAATAAACCTTCAAGCTCTTAAAATGATCAAATCAGGGGGAATACTGCTAACTTTTTCATGCTCAATGAATATGACTAAGGAATTGTTCTTAGAAATGATTAAGGATGCCACATTAGACAGCAAACGGAAAGTTAGATTGTTAGATTTTAGATTTCAATCAATTGATCATCCAATGTTGCTTTCTGAAGAAGAATCAATTTATTTAAAATGTGCTGTCCTTTATGTTCTTTAGGAGTGAATATGCAAACAATAAACTTTTCAAAATATCATGGTTGTGGTAATGACTTTATAATTGTGGAAAACATAGAAGAAAACGTTGCTAAACTAGCCATAGAGATGTGTAATCGTTATACGGGAATTGGGGCAGATGGCTTAATAAATCTTGATAGAAAAAATATTAAGATGAATTTTTACAATCAAGATGGCTCACATGGCTCTATGTGTGGCAATGGTTTACGATGTTTAAGTGCATACTTGCTTGACAATAAGATTATTAATAAGCAAGAATTTGAAGTGTTAACTGATGCCGGAAAAATGAAAGTAGAAGTAGTAGATTCCAAAATTCCTCTTTTCAGAATAAATCTTGGAAATCCATCATTTGATAGTACAAAACTACAAATAGAAACAGTTAAACCTAACTTTTTAAATGAAAAACTTACATATAAGAATAATATATATTATGGGTATGCTGTTCTTATTGGTGTAAAACATTTAGTAATATTTGTTGATGATATAAATGGGATAACTAAAGAGTTAGGATCATATTTGTCCAATAACCCAATATTTAAAGATGCGATCAATGTTGATTTTGTTTCACTTATAAATAACAAAGAATTACACCTTAGAACTTATGAACGAGGAGTTGGCTTCACTAAAGCTTGTGGTACAGGTGCTGCTGCTTCATTTATTATTACTAATAAATTTAAGGGTGGAAATGATAGCATAAAAGTTGTAATGGATATAGATAGTTTAGACATTACCAAAAATGAAAGTGATGAAGTAATCATGACTGGTAAAGCCCTTAAAATTTGTGATGGAACCTACATATGGAGGAACTAATGAAAATTGGAAATATTGAATTAAAGAATAATCTAGTTCTCGCACCCATGGCTGGAGTTACAACATCAGCATTTCGTACTATATGTTTAGAAATGGGGGCCGGACTAGTTTATGCAGAAATGGTTAGTGATAAAGGATTAACTTACGGGAATCAAAAAACCTTAAAAATGATTGAAATAGAAGAAAATGAACATCCTATTTCTATGCAAATTTTTGGTAGTGATTATAAAACAATAACTGAGGCCACAAAATTAGTAGTTAATCAAACTAATGTTGATATTATTGATGTTAATATGGGATGTCCAGTAAATAAAGTTGTAAAAAATGGGGCTGGCAGTGCGCTTCTTAAGGATCCACAAAAAATATATGATATTGTTAAAAGCTTAAAAGAAAATATCAGTATTCCGATAACCATTAAAATTAGAGCTGGTTTTGACCATAATAGTATAAACTGTGATGAAGTGACGAGAATGGCGTGTCTTGCCGGTGTTGATGCTATTGCGATACATGGAAGAACAAGATCTGATTTTTATAATGGTACCGCTAATCTTGATTATATTAAAATGGTAAAAGATTCATCAAGTGTTCCAGTTATTGGTAATGGAGATATCAACTCAATTGATGCCGCAATCAAAATGAAGGAAGTAACTAATGTTGATGCTTTAATGATAGGTAGAGCTAGTCTAGGTAATCCATGGATTTTTAAAGAATTAAATACTTATTTTACGACTGGTGCTATTATTGATAAACCAACTAAAGAAGAAGTGGTCACGATGATGTTGGATCATGCAAAAAGACTAATAGCCATTAAGGGTGAGCACATCGCAATGATTGAAATGCGTACTCATGCGGCATGGTATTTAAAACAAATTCCAATGACTAAACAATATCGTGTTGCTGTTGTCTCTATTAAGACATATGAAGAACTTCAAAATCTTTGTGATGCAATTTTAAGAAGAACATATTAAAAGGTTGACTTAGGAATGAGTCAACCTTATTTGTTATTATATAAATATTCTTGATAAGTATTTGCCAACCGACTTGATAATTGTACTTTAACTAAAATACCTTCAGGAAGATATGATGTTTCATATACTTCTCCTTTTTCTTTCATGATGTTATATATATCACCACGATTAAAAGGTAATAAATAAGTATTAGTAACTAAATCTTTAAAAATTGATGTTTGAATGTAATCAACTAATTCAGGGTATCCTTCCTGAGTTAGAGCGGAGACATAGACAGCTGGTGAATAATTCTTAGGTATATACATATTGCTAGGAAGTTTATCAATTTTATTTACCGCATAAACGATGGGAATGTCATTAACCCCCAATTTGGTAAGCACTTCATTTGTTGTGTTTACTTGTAATTCAAGATATGGACTACTAGCATCAATTACATGTATAATCAAACTTGCTTCAGTAATTTCTTCTAAAGTAGATTTAAAAGATTCCACTAAATGGTGGGGGAGCTTACTAACAAAACCAACAGTATCAGTGAGTAAAAACTCGAGATTGTTAGGAAGCTTAATACTTCTTGTCGATGTTTCAAGGGTTGCGAAAAGCATATCTTTAACAAACACTTGCTTATTTTCATCCTTATTATACATATTAAGAAGCATATTCATCATTGTTGATTTGCCAGCATTAGTATACCCAACAAGTGCAACTACCGGTATATTATTAGTAGTTCGAGCCTTACGATTAACTTTCCTTGCCATTACAATATCATCAAGTTCAGACTTTAACTTAGTAATTCTATTTTCAATATGACGTCTATCAAGTTCAAGCTTAGTTTCACCACTACCACGACGGGCACCACTAGTACCACCGCCGCCACCACCAATTCGGGAAAGACTAGTGTAGGAACCGGCAAGTCTAGGAAGTTTAAACTTTTCTTCAGCAAGTGCTACTTGTAAGACAGCTTCTTTAGTACGTGCTCTTGTCTTAAATATCTCAAGAATTAGCATAGTACGATCAAGGACAGGAGTGTTAAGAAAATTAGAAATATTCTTAAATTGAATAGGACTTAACTCATCATTAAAAATTACATAATCTACTTTAGTTTCTTCAGCATATCGTCTTACTTCATCAAGTTTGCCGCTTCCAAGATAAGTAGCAGTAACAGGAACTGGTAAGTTTTGAGTAATAGTTTCGATGACATGAAGATCTAAAGCTATACATAAATTTTCCATTTCTGTCATTTCATAGTGAAATAACTCGTCATCACCTTTATTTATACCGATTAATAAAACTTTGTTGTTATTTTGATTATTTGTTTCCATAAGCATCACCTACCACTAAAATTATAATTGAACACTACTTATTTGTCAAGCACTTAATAGTTACTTTTCTTAAATAATTTAGTTTTAATAAATGTTCCTAAAACATATAATGGTATTAAGTATATAGGAGGAGAAAATGTTAGAATCATTTAGTGCTCAAGCCATTCAAATAATTGAAGAGGCCAAAAAGATAGCTGTAGATTTAGGTAGTGATGTTGTTGGAACGGAACATTTATTACTATCAATGTACCAAACTCCAGATTCAATTTGTCGTTTTTTATTACAAGAAAAGAATATAACATATGAAATGTTGTTAGAAACATTAAAGAAAATCACAATAATTCACAAGAAAAGTAGTAATGATTTATTATTCACGGATAAATTTCAAGAGATTGTTATTAAAGCTGAGGAACTTGCGGATAGCGTGGATAGCAATTACGTATTTGATGAACATTTATTTTATGTGTTACTTAAAGATGACGCATCAGCTGGTACAGAAATACTTAAATCACTGAATTTAAATTTAGAATTTTTAATACATGATATTGAAGATATCTTCAATTTTTATAAAGATAGTGAATTCAGTAATGAAGAACCATATCCATATTTAATCAATTTGACTAAAAAAGCTATGATTCATCCGTTCATTAAAAGAAATAATTATATAGAAAGAATAAATTATATTTTAAATAAAAAGCAGAAAAATAATCCCTTATTAATTGGTAATGCTGGGGTAGGTAAAACAACAATTGTGGAAGGATTATCACAACTAAGAAATAATGAAATAATTTATCAACTAGATTTAGGGGGAGTTGTAGCAGGAACTAAGTATCGTGGTGAACTTGAAGAAAAACTACTAAAAGTTATGGAATATATAAAAAGTCAAAAAGCAATTCTTTTTATTGATGAAATTCATAATGTAGTAGGTGCAGGATCAAATGAGGGTTCTTTAGATATTGCCAATATCCTAAAGCCATACTTATCAAGAACCGATATTTCAGTTATAGGAGCAACCACATTAGAAGAGTATTACAAATTTATTGATAAAGATAAAGCATTAATGAGAAGATTTCAAACTGTTTTTATTGATGAACCAACAGAAGATGAAACCAAAACAATTTTGTTAGGCATTAAAGACAAGTATGAAGAATTCCATCATACTACCTTTAGTAATGATGATATTGATTTAATTATTGATAAATGTTCATTATATTTGCCACAACGTGCTTTTCCAGATAAAGCTATTGATGTGCTTGATGAGGTAGGTTCTAGGTATCAAGAAAATAGCAAGTTAGTCTCGCCAAAAGAAACAATAATCAATGAAGTTATTCAGGATATAACCAATATTCACATTATTAGTTATGAAGAATTAAAACAAATGAAATTGAATTATCAAATATTAAAACCTTATTACTTTAGATTCATGGAGAGGGTAAAAGTATATCCCAATATTTTTATCGCTTATGTTGATAAAGATTTTGATATTAATGTTCTATTACAAGATTTAAGTAAAGTCTTCAATTTTAAAAAGGAAATGTTGCTAGAGATTGATCTAGATAATTATCAAGATAGCACAATGATCAATAATCTATTAGGTTCATCAAAAGGATATGTTGGTTATGAACAAGGGGGATTAATATCAGAACATATTATTAAATATCCATTTGGCGTTGTTTATTTTAAAAATTATCATATGGTCCATCATACCATTAAATCAGTACTTGAAAAAATAATGCATACGCCTTTTTTCTATGATAATAAAGGTCGTAGAATAAATCTTCAAAACACCATTTTTGTGGTTGATGAACATGATAATACCCACACCATTGGCTTTAACAAAAAAGAAAAAACAACTGCTGGTAATAAATTAATACTACCTACAATCCATCTTCAAAAAGATAATAGTTGCTATAATAGAATCATGGAAAAATATCATCTTAACAAAAACTTAATAATTAGTGACAATCCAAATGAAATAGAAAAAACAATATATGAATCATTATTTTAATACGTAACAATTAAAAATGATTTAATTATTTGTTAAAATGCAAAAGTGGTGAAAAATGATTAAAAAAGAGTAAAATATATTAGTAATTTATTAACACAAGGACTAAAAATATGATACCTACAATCGTTATATCAAGTATTACAATGGTAATTTTAATAACAATGATTATTATTAAGCCATCAATTACTCTTAAAATCAAAAATAAAACTATTACTATTCAAACTTTTTGGATTATAAGCTTACTAGGTGCTTTAATTTTAATTATTAGTGGTCAAGTTTCCACTAACAGTCTAAAAGAACTAATAAACTTTAATAAACCAATGAATCCTTTTAAGATACTAATTCTATTCATATCGATTAGTATCTTGTCAATAATTTTAGAAGAAGCAGGTTTTTTTGAGTTGTGTGCTGTTTACACATTAAAGAAAGTTAAACATTCACAAAAAAAATTATTTTGTTTGCTATATTTAGTAGTAGCCATTCTCACAATGTTTACATCCAATGATATTATTATTTTAACTTTTACCCCATTTATTTGTTATTTTACCAAGAAAAAACGAATAAATCCTATTCCTTATTTGGTTGGTGAGTTTGTTGGCGCGAATACTTTATCTTTAATGTTTATTATTGGTAATCCTACTAACATTTATTTAGCTACCTATTATAATATAACTTTCTTTTCATACTTTAAGGTAATGGCTATACCTACGATAATGTTATCATTAACTGCTTTTTTCTTGGTGTACTTAGTATTTCATAAAGAATTGTCTAAACCACTTGAGGTAGATAGTGATGATAATTGTAAGGTAAAACACAATAAACAACTAATTATTGTAGGACTTATTCATTTAATTACTTGTACAATAATGTTAGTGTTATCATCATACCTACATTTTGAAATGTGGTATATATGCCTAGGCTTTGCGGTATCAATCACAATTTACTTACTGGCTTATGACATTATTAATCATGAAAAGCATGAAATAAAAGTTTATAAAAAAGCACCTTGGAGTTTAGTCCCTTTTGTTTTATCAATGTTTATCATTGTTTTATCCTTAAAACAATGGGGAGTTTTAAAAAATTTCGCTGTTGCTTTTGATAGTATATCGTCATCTACTCTTATCCAAACATATGTATATGGAATTAGTTCATATTTGTCATGTAGTCTTATTAATAACATTCCAATGTCTGTAGCTTATGCAAGTATTTTAGAAAATAGTACTGGTGGTGCAGTAAACTTATACGCGGTAATTATTGGTTCTAACGTTGGAGCTTTGTTAACTCCAGTAGGTGCATTAGCAGGCATTATGTGGTTGAGTCTTTTAAAGGGGCACAATATTAAATTCAATTTTATAACCTTCATGAAGTATGGAGCGTTAATTTCAATTCCTACTATTTTGGTGGGTATTGGAGCCTTATTATTGTTTATTTAATAAAGGATTATGTAATCTACGGGTTATGTTAATCCTTTTTTGTTTTCTCAAAATTAGTTTTTTCTCAATTTTCTTTTATTTTTCTTATATTCATGTTATAATAAATAGTTAGTATACGTTAAAGGTGATAGTATGAAAAGAATAGGTGAACAAAAATTTTACATAAAATCAAACAATTTACACTTACTAAGTATCTTAGATGATAACTATTATATGGAACTTGGAGTAGTGGATTTAACTACTATTGATAAACTTATTAACCATCAAGTTTTAGAGTTATCAAATCTTATATATGATGATATCTTAAATACTGGTATTGGTAAGATTACTGATGATAGTGTTAATGATGCTAATTATCAATTAAATTACTTGCTAAGTTTACGTCAAAAAAGGTCTTCAAATAAGTTCTTTTTAACATGTGGTACAATCATTTATTATGATAACTTAGGAAATCAAAAGTACGCACCAGTTGTACTCATCCCTATTGAAATAGATTATCGAAATGGTAAAGTAATTTCTGCTGGTTCACCAATGACTAATCGCTTATTACTAAAAAAACTATCAACTGTTTTACGTGATACTAAAGAAGAACAAAATCGTTTTATTGATTCTTATAGCAATGTGGTACTTACTAATATTGGCCAAATAGATAAATATATGGAAGCTCTTGGTAATGAAACCAACTATGCTTATTCACCTTGCAATTATCTAACAGTATGCAATGTTGAATACTATGATTTTACTTTAAATAACAATTACTTTAATGTTGAACGTTCTGTTTATGAAGTATCTAGTGAAGATGTAATCAGAGAGTATTTTAAAGAAGTACGTGCTATTTTGCCTACAAATATGGATCAAAAATACGTAATTCTTAAAGCCCTACATGGAGATAATTTTACAGTAGATGGTAGACTAGGATCTGGCAAAACATATACAATTTTAAATATTATTGTTGATGGAATCTTTAAAGGTAAAAAAATATTATATGTTGATCAAGATTTAGATAATGTCTGGGATCTTGAAAAAAATTTAAAGTTTGTGGGACTTGATTCGTATATATATAACCTAACTAAAAGTCTTAGAGAAATTGAAGTTCCTAAAATGAGTCTACCAGCTCCAACTGATGTTGAATTTACAGAAGAAGATATTAAGACACTAAATAATTTTGAGAATGAATTGGATAGTAAAGAACACGGGTTTCCAATTCGTTATATATTAGAGACTCTAGCGGTACTTAATAATACTCCACATAGTTTTATACCTTTAAAAGTTGAAAAATTAATCCAAAAGTATGAAGCATTTGATTTATATGATGATTTAAAGAAAGTGGAAAAAGCTTTTGATATAGTAGTTAACTATGAAAAAAACCTTTGGAAAAACTTAAATATTTCTCATAACAATTTTACAATTAATGAAATTAAAGATCGAACTAATCGAATTTACAATATTCACATAAAGCTAAATCAAGAAGTTAAAGTATTTTGTGATCAATACTCTATTATGTTTCCTAATAACATTAATGATTTAGATCGACTAGTAGGACACATTGTTAGTTTTAACTCTATAAAACCACTAGCTTCCTGGAAAGATGTAAATACTAGACAAAATGCTTTGGATGCATTGATGGAAATTCAAAAGCTATCAGATATTAATTACAACAGCATGAACTATTATGATACATATATTAGTCATGAATATAAAGTAGGTACATGTGAAGACTTATTTAAAGAATTATGTGGTAAATATTACCGCAATACTACCATTAATAGTGATAACATCAAATATTTAGATCGTTTATTAGATAAAGAGGATTTAAAAAGTTTAATCACAAAATTAAATGACAATCAAGAACACTTAAGTAAATATCAATTTGAAATTAGTCGAAACTTTGATGATCCTGACTTTGCTAGAGACATAACTTTTGAGGATTATAAATTTCTTAATGCATTATTCTATTATATCAGCAATAATGTTGCCTATAAACATTGGTGTGATTCATTAATATATGACTATAGTAACTTCAAAAAAGTAGGAGAAAAAGCAGAAAAGTTATATAAACAAGCTTGTGATATTAGAAATCAATACTCCCAATATGTATTAGTAGATCATCAATTATGCTATGATGAAATCAATGCTTTACTAACTTCAAATGAGTTTAATACTTCAATTAAGAAATCATTTAATAAAACCAAAGTTAGACAAAAACGAGCAGCAATGACAGATTTGATTAAAAATGTTAAAGATTATCATGCAATTATTAATGAAATCAAATCCTATATTATTGATTCTAACTATCGTGGAACAAGAAAAATAGAAGAAATAATTACTTCATATATTAATTTTTATAATTTTTGCGTGGAGTTAACCCCAAAACAAATAACACAGTTTTATAAGATAGTACCAAGGAATAAAAAAGACTCACGATTAAACTTCGATAATATTCAACACGTACTAAAGAATTTTAAAGAAGAATGTGAACAAGCTGATAAACTAAGTTTATATTTAGAAGAGTTAAAGATTATTGTAACTGGCACTTTTGGATTTAACAAAAAAAGAGAACTAAAACAGGTTGAAGAATACTTGAAAAAAGTAGTAAGATGCAAGAATGAAATGCAAAAAATCTTCAAGCAACACCATAAACTTGAAACCAAACAAATTTTAGAGCTAATTCAAATAGATAAACAATTTATTAATAATAAACAAGTTCTTGAAGAAAATAGTAGTCGTTATCACCAATTATTAGGTGCCAACTATAAGGGATTTGACACAATCATTAGTGATGTAGTACAAACTCTTGACCACTTTGATGATTTTATTAAGCGACTAAAAGGGAATGTTTCAATTGAAAAAATGTTTGAAACCGATCAATTAGAAAAATTAATTGATGGTGGTATCAATCTCCGCAAATTATGTAGTGAATGGTTTACAGCTTTTAGATCATTTTCATTATGCTTTAAGGGTGGAAACAATATTATTCAAATGAATAATTTCACACAAAATACAACATTACTTACAGAATTTGTAAATACTACTTATCAAATTGAATCAATTTTGTTTATTAATGAAGTTATAAAGAAATGTAAACTTTATGGTCTCAATGATTTAATGCAAAAAATAATAATTGCGGCACCAGGACATGAACTAGCTGATTCATATATGCACGTAGTTCTAGAAAAACTATATGAAATAATCAAAACTAATAAACCAATTCTTTTGGACTTTGATAGTTATGAAAATCTAATTGAAAAATATAACCAATATGAATTAGATTATTGTGCAAAAAATATTATAGCGCTACAACGTGATAGAGAAAAAATACAAACTTCTAAGTTGGCAAATCTCAAATTTGATGATTATAATCGAATAGTTGAGATTATGTCAAAACATTGTAATGTTTTCTTGGCAGATTTAAATATATTTAATAGTAATTTTAGTCTTCAATCTTTTGATTTGGTAATAATTGATGATGGACATTTATCATCAGCTAATAAATATAATCGCATTAGTGAATGTAAACAATGTATAATTTTTGGTGACAAGTCATCACAAAGTTCAATTGTTAATACTTTAATGCAAAGAGTTAGTGAATCCTGCATTGTACCATACCATAATCGTTATGTTAGAATGAGTTCACGTTTCAATAATATTTGGACTAATAATAATCGTTATATATATAATTACGATACCAAGATTTTAAGACAAATGGTTAATTCAGTAGAACATTTCGCTATTAAGATAGTAGAATTTTTTGAAAAAAACAAAACCCATATTATTAATGTTTTGGTGGGCCTTGATAGCACAAGAAGAAGTGTATATGAAGCTATTATCAATGAATTAGAAAAGATTTATTCAAATGATGAAATTATTAAGATTCTTTGTTATAACATTAGAATCATTGATGCGACCACTGAAGGCGCTAGATATGTTAATGATGTAATGATATATTATAATGATTTTATGAATCTTGAACAAAATCAAAAAGAATTAATCTTTAAAAACTTTGTAGTAGTAAGTAATAATGTTCATATGTATTATGTGGGAACGAAAATAGATGAGCAAAATGAATTAATTTTAAAGAACATTAATAGTGCAATAGGAAAAACAATTTCTCATCCTAAAAAACTTGAAGGAGTATCACTACTTCTATTGGAGAGATTAAAGAAAGAAAACTTAAGAGTTAGAGAAGGTTTTGGATATTTTGATTTAATCATTGATGAAAAAAATACAGTAGCGATTTTCATAATTGGAAAAGTGAAAAATGAAGAATACTCATTACTTGATGAATATAATTATTACTATCATCAATATCAACGTAATGGTTGGATTGTAGAAGTTATATATATGAGTGATTTAGTAGATAACTTTGATAGTATTGTTAAAGAATTGGTAGGACTTGCTCAAAATGAAAGATAATAATGTCAATAAAAGAAAAAAAATAAATGAGCTCGCCCAAGAAATCAAAAAAGAAAACCAAAACCTTGCTAAATTAAAAACCTCAATTAAGAATGTAGTAAAACTACAAATTGATTTAAATCACCGAATATATAAAGGTCGTACGCTTATGCATTATGCGGTTATTGGCAACAATAGTGGGGTAATACCACTATTAGCAAAATCAGGTGTTAACGCTAATATTTGTGATGATAACTACAATACACCATTACACTTTGCGGTTGAACACAATGCATATTATGCAATCATTGAATTATTAAAAATTGATAATATCGATATAAATGCCTTAGGTGAATTTGATCAAACCCCTTTACATAGAGCTGTAATAGGTGGAAATCTTGATATTATTAAATTATTAATTGAAAAGGGAGCTGATCCATTTATGGTAGATGAAAAAAATGAATCGCCCCTAGATTATGCAAAAGATGAAAAAAATCTTGATATTGTTAATTACTTAACAAAAATAGAAAAAAATGAAAGGAAGAACAGCCATGAATGAAAATATTGTAGATTATGTTACTAATAGTGATCGTTCGGTATTAGAGTGGGTAAGCTTTGGAATTGATGTTGCTTTCGCTGCTTGTGTTGTCATTGCTTTATTGATACTACTTGCAAAACATATCAAAAAAAGTGCCTTTATTCCTGGCCTTATAACTTACATTGTTTTATTTGTAGTTGCATATTTACTAGATTTAAAATTAATGAAAATATGTTTATATGGCTCACTAATTTCAATGATTATTATGTTAATTGTTTATTATGTTCCAGAAATTAAAAACATTATTACAACAGGAAGTAAATCAAAAGCATCTAAACAGTTCTTATCAAGTGAACAAACTAAAGAAGAACTTATTAATACCCTTATTAAGACGGTAGATCATTTAAGTTCTCGTCGTGTTGGTGCGATTATTACAATTGAAAAAGAACACACTTTAAATGTGTACATTGATAAAGCAGTTAAACTTGATGCCTTGGTATCATTTGAACTTCTTGACACTATTTTCCATCCTAATACAGCCCTCCATGATGGTGCCGTTATTATTAGAGGAAATCATGTTATGTGTGCAAGTGCTTTCTATCCATCTAGTGATAAAAATGATATACCTCAACAATATGGTTCAAGACACCGTGCAGCAATTGGTATTAGTGAAGTAACAGATGCTTTTACAATTGTTGTATCAGAGGAAACCGGACAAATTGCGACCACTATTGCAGGTACCATTACTGGTAATGTTTCATTAGATAGTTTAAGAATGTCATTAGAACAACACATTATTGTACAATAGGTGAAAATATGGCTATAGAAATATTAAAATCAATCTTTGGATCTCCTATTTCATATGGAGTTATTGCGGCGGTGATAGTAATAATATTAAGTCTTATCACATTTATTGTCTTTAAAAAGATTTCTTTTGTGGAAATATCAATTCTAATAGCCGGTATTGTTAGTGTAATTTTAATACCAAATAACCACCAGGCCATTCAAATAGTATATGCTATTTTGTTTTGGTTGTTAGCAGGATACAGCATATATGATTTTATTATTACATATCAAATATATACTGCATATGAACGAGAACTTAATAATTATCTAAAAAATAATGAATTTGATTTCTTTGTTCAAACTAATAAGAAAGACTTAATAATTGGGTATAGTAGTAAATTACCTAAAATAACTAAAATGTCAGGTAAAGATATTAAAGGTGTTTATTGTTGGAAATTACTTTTGGATTATTTAAAGATAACTAAAATTGAAGGTAAAGATATTAACCTTAATACGGTTAGTGATTTTCTAGCACAATTTAAAGCCGCAAACAGTAAGCATGTAGTTTATAACTTTAGATTTGAAATGCCTAAAATTGATGATCTTGTCAATGATGAACAAGATCCTGAATATATGAATTATATTGGAATTATTCAACCAGTATATTATAAGAAAAAATTAATTGGTCGTAATATATATTTTTACCAAGATCGTATGCAAGTTTTAGAAGATTTACGTCAAGCCTTAAAACAAGCAACAGATGATCTGGAAACAGCCTATAATTTTACATATATTATGATGAGTTTAACTGATTATGTTGGTTTATACTTTGACTATAATACAAGAACATATGTTGCAACAGAAGCATTCATGAAATTTAGTCGAACTCACCAAAGAGAGTATACATTTAATCAATTTCTAGATATGATGCATCCAAATGATGTTGATACCTACATTGAGCAGGCCGCAACCATCAATAGTATATATGTTACTAAATTAAAGTATCGCCTACTTATAAATGATGATTATTACTATGTTATGGAGGACTCAATTAATATTAATAAAGATGCTGACCTAGTATCAGTTATAAGAGTTCTTAATAAGAAAGATGAAGCAGCCCGTAAAGATGTTCCACTATCTACTAATGAGGCTGAATCAATGCTTGATGATTTAAGTACTTCCGATATTTGTGATATTATGGATAAAACTGAAAATATACTAAATACAGTTGTAGGTAAAGATGAAAAAGATTAATGCGATAATTGTAATGGCAGGAAGAGGAATTAGATCAAATCTACCATATAACAAAACATTATATAAAGTTAATGAAATTCCTCTTTTTATGTATTCCATAAATAAAATAAAAGATCTGCCTAATCTTAATAAGTTATATGTAGTAGTAAGCACAAATGATGTTGATGAAGTTCAGGAAATACTAGATCAAAACAATATAAATGCATCAGTGATACTTGGTGGAAAAACGCGATGTGAGAGCGTCAAAAATGCCCTAAGAATTGCTGGTACAAATTATGATGTCATAATCCATGATGCAGCGAGACCATTAACCTCAATTCACGATATAGAAACGTTAATACAGACAACTACAACAATTGGAACACTTTATCATAAGGTTACAGACACAATTAAGATGGTAGATCCTTTCACAAAAACGATTAATAGAGATAACTTAAAGGCGGTGACTACACCCCAATATTTCAGTAAAGCACTCATACCTTCAATTATAAATAATCAACATGAGTTTACTGATGAACTTCAAATATTTGAACAAAACAACTCAATAAATTATATAGAAGAAACATCATCAAACTTAAAAGTAACAACTCATGATGATCTAACGATTGTTCAAACTTTATTAAATAATGGTGATAATTTCATTGGTCATTCCTATGATTTTCATCCTTTTATTAGTGGTAGACACCTAATATTAGGAGGAGTTAACATTCCTTTTGATAAAGGCTTAGCCGGTCATAGTGATGCTGATGCACTATATCATGCGGTGAGTGAATCCATAATCGGAGCACTAAATCTTGGTGATATTGGGACATTATTTCCAGATACTGATTTGCAATATAAAGACATGGATTCATCATATTTTCTAAAAGAGGCAGTAAGATTAGCCACAACAAAAAACAAAATAGTCAAAAATATTGACGCAATTATTTACTTAGAAAAACCTAATCTAAAAGCCTACAAAACGATGATGGCAATGAACATAAAAAACATTACCAATTGTGAATATGTTAATGTAAAGGCAACAACCTTAGAAAAACAAGGATTAATTGGAAATGGACTAGGAATAGGCTGTGAAGCAGTCGCTTTATTAACAACTAAAAAATAAAATTACTCAAACCCTTGCATTTTAATTAATCATTTGATAAAATATAAATAGGAAAAAGTGGTGATTAAATATGAGAACTAAAAAGCAAATGAGAAAAAGTCGTAATACTAGATTTGTATTAGGTGTTATTTTAATGGTAATAGCAATTGCCTTGATGGTAGTTGGCTATATAGCAATAGAGAAAAAACTATCAATAGTTAGTGAACTTCAAAATGGTAAAGCTCAACTAGCATTACTTATCACAATAGTTGCACTTTGGTTTGCAGGTGCAGTAATGTTATTTGTTGGTGGAACTATCATGATTATTAAACGTAAAGAAGTATACTATACATATCCTGATAGACCATATTCATCTAAATTATAATCAAAAACGAGTACTATTGTTAACAATAGTACTTTTATTGTATACTTTGCACATAGTTAAACATTAATTCTTCATTTATGTGTCTTATTTAATAAAAGAAGTAAAAGGAGAAAAACAATGAAGAAACTTAAATATTTAATTATTTTAATGTTTAGCATTCTAATTATCACAAGTTGTGGTGAAATAACACAACCATGTAATCATGTTAAAAGTGATTGGATAATAGATAAAGAAGCAACATGTATAGTTGAAGGTAAACAACACATAGAATGTACACTATGTCATAAAACCTTAGAAAATGAAACCATTAAAAAGTTAGATCATAAATTAGAAGACATAATAGAACATGAAGATCCAACATGTATTAGTGAAGGATATGATAAAGGAACATGTACAAATTGTCATGAAGAAATAAAAGTTAACATAAAAGCTTTAGGACATGATTTAATACATCATGAAGGACTTGACGCGACATGTACAAAACCAGGTTATAAACCATATGATACATGCTCAAGATGTGATTATACAACTTATGAAGAACTTCCAATTACAGAACATATATATAGTCCAATATGGGAAATGGATGAAATAGATCATTATCATCTATGTAAATGTGGAGATAAAAAAGATTTAGAAGAACACAACTATAAATGGGTAATAGATAAAAAGCCAACAACTGAAGTTGAAGGATTAAAACATGAAGAATGCAAAGTATGTGGATACAAAAAAAATAATGGTACCATAATACCAAAACTTGAACATAACCATAATATAGAACATATTCAGTATAAAGAATCGACCTGTACAGTAGATGGAAACAAAGAATATTATTACTGCACAATATGTGAAAAATACTATTTAGATGAGGATTTAACAGAAGAAGTAACAATTGAAGAAGTTATTATTATAGCCAGTCACACACCAAGTGAACTACAATATGATGATGAAGACTATTGCTTAGACCATCAAATAGGGCATATCACATGTACAAAATGTGGTGAAACACTTTATGATTTTGGTCATAACTATCAAGTTGAAACTAAAATGCCAACTTGTAATGAAAATGGTTATACTAAATATATTTGTAGCGTTTGTAATAAAACAAAGACTATCATTATAGAAAAATTAGACCATATTGTTGGAGAAAGCAAAGTAACAAATCATCCAACTTGTAGTAAAGAGGGAATAGAATCTACATATTGTTTAATGTGTAATGCAGTAATTTCAACTACAACCATTGAAAAACTTTCACACTCCTATGAAAGTAAAATTGTAAATGATAAAATAGTTTATACATGTCAAGTGTGTGGAGATACCAAAGAAGAACAACATACTAAATCATACACAATAATTTTTGATACAAATGGTGGTAATACTATTAAACCAATGGTAGTTCAACCAAATAGCAAAATAGATTTACCAACACCAATAAAAGATGGATTTGTTTTTAGTGGATGGTATTTAGATGAAAACTTTGATATAAAGTATGAACAAGAAGAATTGACCCAAGACATTACTTTATATGCATTATGGGAAAATGAAATAATTTACAGTGAAACGGATACAAATACAATCCTAAGAGATGTCGAAACAAACTTTACATTCCAAATTGAAACAGGAGTAATACTTGATAATACCAATGTTCAAAACTTTATAAAAGTATTGGATTTATATGATAATTCAGTCGCTATAAAAGTAAGAAGTGATGGTAATAAAAAATACACTATATATAGTGACAATTACCAATCAGGAATGACCTATAGTGTTGAAGTCGATGAAACAATTAAACTAGTAGATTGTGAAGGAAACACATTCTGGTTTACCACAAAAGGTAAAGAACAAAAAGTCATTAAATATAGTTCTTCCACAAAATTAGTAAATCAAAATGAAGTATATGGATCGATAGAACAAGGTGAAGTAGTATGCATAATTCTATATCATGATTTACTAAATCCAAAAGATCAAGCAGTAATATATGAAAATGATATATATAATATAATCGTAGTATTTGAAGTAGTATCAGAAGGTAAATACGATGACAAATATATTTATGAAATAAAAGAAGCAAATGCGGATGAAGTATTTGATGAATGTAATTTGTATTATTCAGAGGATATCTTATTGGATGGCATTGAACTAGAAGAAAACGTTGAAGAAATATATCAAGAGGCATTAGAAAACTCAGAATCATATCGCAACTTAAAACAAGCAGCCAAACGTGTATCTGGACAAATTGGTAAGTATTATTACGACTTTAACGGAATAAAAGTGAAAAAGCCTAAAATAACAAGTGATGGAGCAAAACTAATACTAAATACTTCCATTACAATAGAGTTTGCAAGAATGGATGTAGAAACAAGAAAAGTTGAATCACTTATAACTCTTGATTATCAAATTACGTCAACTATTTCTTGGGGTTTAGAAAAAACATTTGATAGTTATAAAAATTTCTCACTTGCAATTGTAACTTCATTTGATTTAGATACAAATTTAACAATAAATTCAAATAAAAAAGTATCAAGTAAAAAAGAATTAGATTATTTTCAAGAATTAGTGATAAATGAAATAAACAAAAATGAACATGAAGAATTTGAAAATACAGAATTAGAACAATCAAAAACAATAAAATTAGCTAGAATACCATTTGGTTCTTTTGCTACAAACTTGATAATAAATTTATCAGCTCAATTTGATTTTAGTTTTTTAGGTGAATTAGGTGCGAAAACTCATTTTAATACTACTTCAAAAATAGGAGTCAAGAATAACAAGGGTAACTTTAAACTAATAAATTCAGTTAAAACAAGCGGTAGTGTAGAAGCCTATTTAGTAGGAAAAGTTAGTGCAAGTGTTACGTTAAAAGCAGATGTAGATATGAGCGTGGTTGGTGTACTACATGGCTATATTAATGTAGGCATAAAACCTTACTTTAATACTGCTGGTATTGTATCTTTCCAAAAAACACTTAGAGGTGCATCAAGTTTTTCAGCCGATGGTTATGTAGAATTAGGAGTAAAGGTTAATGCGAGCATAGGTATAAGTGCAAAAATCAAAGTATTAAAGTTAAAAAAATTGAAACTTAGACTCGTTGATAAAGTAATATTTGATAAATCATGGTCAATAGGCAATAAAGATTATAAAATTGTATTAGTAGGAAGCAAAATAGTATATTTATATTATAATACTGCCAATGAAGAATACAATCTAAAACTCAACTGTGGAAGTGTACTAAATCTAAATAATTTTGTTGATAATGTAATTAAATATCAAGACCTAGAAAAAATGAAAGTAGATGCGAAAAAAATTAATAGTTCATATTTACTACTAACCGAAAACAATGAAGTACAACTTACAAAAGATGGAAAACTAACTATAACTAATCCATCACAAGATAGTTATACTTTAAAGGTAAAAGTATCAAAAAATAAAATATCTAAATATATATATTTAAATATAACAATTAAACATAATGAAGTAGAAAGTAAAGAAATACCATCCACATGTACTGCAACAGGCATGACAAGTTATATATATTGCTCAGGCTGTAATAAAATATTGTCAGGACAAAAGAAAACAATACCAACTATTTCTCATAATCCATCAAACTGGATAATAGACCAAAATCCAACTTGTACAAAAGATGGATTAAGACACACTGAATGTACAATGTGTCACAAAACACTCAACACAGAAACAATCCAAAAACTAGATCATACATTAGTTCATCATGAAGGACTTGATGCAACATGTACAGAACCAGGTTATAAACCATATGATACATGCTCAAGATGTAATTATACAACTTATGAAGAAATACCATCCACAGGTCATAATTATGAAAATGGTGTATGCACAAAATGTGGTGAAAAAACTGATAAACCTGAATACATAATAGATGGAGATTATATCTATTTTGGAGAATATCCACAAACATTAAAAGAAGAAAGTGTAACAATTATATCTACTACACCTGATAGTAATGGTTACTATTTAGGAAGTGATAATGAACGTTACGCTAAGGTATATGCAAAGCCTTATCCTAATGCTACAACCTATTTCAACAATAATCAACAAATAGTAAAAGGTACAACTTATTACTTTAAAGTAGAACCAATTAAATGGAAGATCCTACAAGTAAATGGAACAGAGTATAAACTAGTAACAGATTT
>ULWL01049945.1_pt1 | contig 41110 bp, 30 predicted proteins | sample 1960171 | NCBI WGS metagenome assembly ULWL01 (sample SAMEA4835807, study PRJEB28245) | human gut metagenome | biome: gut microbiome; material: fecal sample | place: Denmark | collected 2008 | reverse complement strand
TCGCTGGGTGTGGCAGTCAGGCCGAGCCGCAGGGAACGGTGACGCAGAAGGTCGCTGAAGCACCTGCGAAACAGGATTTCAAAGCAGTCACCACTGTGAAAAGCGGACAGAAGAATGTCTATGCTGTCGTGAAAGCTATGAATGGCAACTATTGGAAAAAAGTGATTGCAGGCATGAAAAAAGCAGGGGAGGAGAATGGGGTCAATGTCTATGTAGGCGGCGTCAACAAGGATGGCAATTGGGAGTTGCAGCGCGCTATGCTGATCGACGCGCAGGCGAAGAAGGCAGACTCCATCATTCTCGGTGCGGCTGACAGCATGCGTCTGACCGAGACTACGAAGAATCTTCGTGCGGATAAGCTGCCGGTCGTCCTTGTTGATACGATGATGAATACGGAAGACTATGATGCGTCCTACATGACAAATAATCTGGCAGCTGGTGCAGAAGTGGCGAAGAAGATGGTGGAGTTGCTGAAGGAAAGCGGCGTATCGGAAGACGAGGAAATCACCGTCGTCATGCATGTCAGCAACCTCGCAAGCCGCACGATCTCGGAACGTCTGGATTCTACCATTGCCAACTGGTACAATGTGGCGCCGAAAAAATGGAAAATTTCCAAAGCATATCTGATCAATTATGGAGATGAGCAGACGGCGGGTGAACTGGTGGAAAAGACCCTTCAGGATAAAAGTGTGAAGGGGATCATTGCCTGCAACAACAGCTCTACGAAGGCGACCATTGCTGCAGTCATGAAGGAAGGTCGCAAGGATCTAGCTGTCATGGGCTTTGACCTTTCAGAACCGGCTGTGGCAGCCTTAAAAGATGGCAGCTATCACTTTGCTACCATCGCACAGAATCCGGAGAAGATGGGGTATGAAGCAGTGAAGGCGGCTGCTGCACTTGCTGATGGGAAGGCGGTCTCTGAAAGAGATGTAAATACCGGGATCACGATCATGGATGCAAAGAATTTTAAGGGCTGATGATGGCAGTGGTTCACTCAGCAAGTGATCATCAAGGAGATACAGCATTTCTCAGTTTAGAAATTTCATTATGACAGTATAACGAAGCGAGGCAACCATTTTTGAATGGCCGCCTCGCTTTTATTTAAGTAAGTTAAAATTTCGATTATAATTGTCATCAAAATGATTTAAAAATATGCAGATGTGTAGTATAATGACTAAGTAAACCATAGTTTTCTATGAAGAGAGTCATTTGATTTCTTAGGGGAGCTAAAAGTTTCCGTACGTATTTTTAGAACAGACCGTGAGAAAGGCGAGCTATGGAACCAAAAATTCTATATATGACGAACCATGACAGGCGGTATGCCTCCATGAAGAAAGCCTGTGAGGCGCTTCAGGAGAAGAGGCTGATCTCTGACCTGTCTATTTCTGTGCGCGTGGAACGCACGAGTGACTGGAGCAGGAACTGGGAGCGTAAAGTTTCCGGCGCCTCTCTGGTCATGATCCACTTGATGAAGAATGCACTGAAGTCTTCCTTTTGGAAAGACTGTAAAAATTTTCTGGATCAGAATCACATCGCTTACTTTGTTGATGCCATTGATGGGGATATGGCAGAGCACAGTGCTTCTATAGATGGCGATGTGCTTGAGACATTCCGCAAGTACTGCTTGTATGGCGGTCTCAGCAATTTCAAAAATCTGTGGCTGTATGCAAATGGACTCTTTGATAATAAGGCAGAAAAAGCTGCACCGCCGGAGAAGTACAGTTGGGCAGGGATCTATGATCCGGGCGCAGAGAGTCGTTTTCAGAAGACGCTCTCGGATTTCGAGGCAGCGCATCCCTATGGAGATCGGCCGGTGCTGGGGTTGCTTTTTTACCGAGATGAGTGGATCTGGGATGATACCGCGTATGTGAAGGCCTTTCTGGAGGAAGCGGAAAAAGAAGGCTATGCGGTGCTCCCCGTCTTTGCGAATGGGTTCACCGATGAGTCGGCAGGTATGCCATCTTTATCGGAGGTGTTGCAAACTTATTTCATGAAGGACGGACAGCCTGTCATCGATGCACTGGTGTCCACGATGAAATTTTCTATGCTTGGCGCAGGAAAGACGAGCCTTTCCGTCTTGAAGAAGCTAGGAGTGCCTATCCTCTCTGCCTATACGCTTCTCACATCGGAGGCTGACTGGCGCAAGAATCCGGAGGGCATGAATGCGGTGGAAACATCTATCGCGGTCGCGCTTCCTGAACTGGATGGCGCGATTGCCGGTCTGCCGATCGCAGGTCGAAAAAAAGATGTCGATGGCAGTGTCTCCTATGTGCCGATTCCTGAGCGCGTGACGCAGATGGTCAAAAAGGCAGGGAAATGGGCGAGCCTTCATCAGATGAAGAATGAAAACAAAAAAATCGCTATCATTTTCCATAATTATCCGGCGAAGAATTCGAATATCGGGAGTGCTTCCGGCCTGGATACGATGGAGAGTACCATCCGTCTCATGAAGGAAATGAAGAAAGCGGGCTATCAGATGGATTTCATCCCGGAAACATTGGATGATTTCATCCGGCTCATGACATCTCATGCGACGAATGACATTTCCATGATGACCGAAGAGCAGGCGGAGTCCTGCCAGAAGCTTTCCTGCCGCGAATATCTGGATTTCTTCCGACATCTGGGAAAAGAAGCGAAGGCGTCCATGGTGGATACCTGGGGAGAGGCACCGGGCGATGTCATGATTTCGGAAAAAGGCGATATTCTCGTCCCGGGTACGATGGATGGACATCTTTTCCTTACGGTACAGCCATCGCGTCAGTATGGGATGGATCCTTCGAAGGCGTATCATGACCCGAAGATCCCGCCGACGCATCAGTATCTCGCTTTCTACTACTGGCTGCGTCACGTGTGGAAAGCGGATGCTGTCATTCATATGGGGACGCATGGAAATCTTGAGTGGCTTCCGGGGAAAGGTGTCGGACTTGATGAAGAAAGCTATCCGGACATTGCGCTCGGGGACATCCCGAATATCTATCCATACCATATGACGATCACTGGCGAAGGCATGATCGCTAAGCGGCGTGCTTCTGCCTGCCTTGTGAGTTACATGCCGGCGCCGGTCGCCGATGCCGGTGCCTATGATGAAATCGCTGAGCTTGAGAAAACGATCGATGAGTATGCTGCTCTCAAGGGGAATGGGAGTGACGTTTCTGCCATGGAGGAGCCTATTCGTAAACTGGCAGTGAAAGCCAAACTGGATGAAGAGATTCCCTATCATGAAAAAAAGCCATTTGCGGACTATGTCGCTTCGCTTCATGACTATATCGAAGAGCTGAAAGACAGCGAAGTCCACGTGGGACTGCATATCCTGGGGCAGCCGCTGACCGGCACTCTTCTTGTAGATGGCATTCTCCAGATGCTGCGTCTTTCGAATGGAGATATGCCTTCTATTTATGATTTGTTTGCAGAAAAATACGGCGTTACGTTAGATGATATCCAGCAGCATGCGGGAGATATGGTGGAAACGCAAGGCATCACCGGCGGTCAGCTGATGGATAAAATCCGAAAGGAATCGAAGAAGGTCATCGAAACGCTGGCTTCTGGCAACTTTACGGCAGAAGCGATCACTTCTGCTATGGCGCTTTCGGAGGCTCATGGCAGTGATGCATGGAGGGCGACGCTGAAGAAACTGCTCCTGTTTGTGAAAGAGGAGATGGTACCGCGTATTCAGGGAGCGAAGGAGGAGCTCACGCATACGATGGATGCACTGGCAGGCCGCTATGTGGAGCCGGGGCCTTCCGGTTCACCGAATGCCGGCGGCGTTTCGCTCCTTCCATCGGGGCGCAATTTCTATGGTACTGATCCCCGTACTATGCCATCTCCAACAGGATGGCAGCTCGGGGTGAAGCTGGGCGATCGCATGATAGAAAAATTCATCGCTGACCAGGGTAAGTATCCTGAAAATATCGGTATGGTACTGTGGTCCGGACCGAATATGCGCTCCTCGGGACAGGATATCGCTGAATTCCTCTACCTTCTGGGCGTCCGTCCCGTTTGGCAGAAGGGAAGCCTTCGTGTGACAGGGCTTGAGGTGATCCCCCTTACCGAACTCAAACGGCCGCGCATTGATGTGACGGGACGTATCTCCGGACTTTTCCGCGATACACTTCCGCAGCTTGCTGAACTGATGGATAAGGCGGTACTTCTCGCAGCCTCACTGGATGAATCTGAAGAGGATAATTTTATCCGTAAGCATGTGAGAGAAGATGCCAGATCCATGGAGGATGCCGGAGTCGATGGAGATGAGGCATGGAGAAATGCCGCTTTCCGCATTTTCGGAGATGCGCCCGGTACCTATGGTGCAGGTGTCAATACTGTGCTTGATGCGAAGAACTGGCAGACGGAAGAGGATCTGGCAAATGTTTATGTCCGCTGGGGCGGGCATGTCTTTGGCGGCGGAAAACGCGGCGTATTCCATCCGGAGCTGTTTAAGAAGCGCCTGGCTTCTCTCGATCTTACGGTAAAGAATGAGGAAAACCATGAGAGCAATATCCTCTCATCTGATGATTACAATGCGTTCCATGGCGGGATGATCGCGGCAGTCAAGAGCCTTGGCGGGAAAGCACCTGTTTCCTACGTGGGTGACAGTACGAATCGTTCTTCCGTCGGCGTAAAGACGGTACAGGAAGAAATGAAGCGTGTCTTCCGTGCAGAATCTATGAATCCGAAGTATATCGAAGGGCTCATGAAACACGGCTACAAAGGTGCGACAGATCTCGCAAACCGTCTTTCGATTTCTTTCCAGTGGGATGCGACGAGCGATGTCATGGATGACTGGATGTATGAACAGTATGCACAGAAATACGCTTTGGATCCCGCGATGCAAAAATGGATGAAGAAGGTCAATCCATGGGCTCTTCAGAGCATGGCAGAGACTCTTCTTGAGGCGAATCAGCGTGACATGTGGCATGCGAGCGATGAGATGAAAGAGGAGCTGCAGGAGCTTTACCTCTCTGTCGAAGGGGAACTCGAAGATGATGACGACTGACCTTTCGCCGATCCGTATGCTGGTCCTCACGCTGACCGGCCGCTGCAACTTTGCCTGCCGGTATTGTTATGCAGCAGACGCGGATCAGGTGGATATGAAGGAGGAGACGGCCATTGCGGCATTGCACCTTGCCGGAAGGGGAGGAAATCGCTTTCTCCTGCAGTTTTCCGGCGGGGAGCCGCTGCTTCGATTTCCGCTCATACGGAAACTGGTAGAAATCGCCGAGAGGAATCACTATGATGCGCAGATGCAGATACAGACGAATGGTTCACTCCTCACCAAGGATATAGGTACATGGCTTTACCGGCATGGAGTGGGGATCGGCATTTCCTGTGACGGACGCAAGGATCTCATGGATCGCACGCGACGGCGAAAAGATGGCGGCTCGTCCTTTCAGGCTGCGTCGGAAGGCTTTAAGAATCTGGCGTCTGCCGGTATCGGTACGGGTATTACCTGCGTCGTGACAGAGGATATGACGGACGATCTTCCCGGCATTGCGGACATGGCGCATTTCTATGGAAATGTTCACCAGGTCGGCTTTGATATCTTGCGTGAGCAGGGGCGCGGCGCTGCTCTTCATGCGCCTTCCGCAGAGGCGATGACAAAAGCGCTCGAAAAGACGGCGGCGCGCATGGACCTTTTGGAACAGATGACGGGACGGCATATCCACTTCACGCAGGAGGATCGAGCTGCTCGTCTCGAAAAAACCAAAGATTACGATTTCCCTCAGTGCTATGCCATGCACGGTGAAGCGGCTTTCGTCGATGTGCATGGAAATATCTATGCATGCTCCTCACTGATGGGAAGAGAGCGCTATCTTCTGGGCAATGTCCACGAAGGGCGTGATCCTGAAAGAGTGAGAACCGTCGCCGCTTTTGTCGAGCAGTCCATGGCGGAGTGCCGCGACTGCTCCTACTTCCCTCTATGCGGCGGTGGCTGCTTCTCCCGCTGGCTTCGCGCAGACGGTCAGGTGAAAAAGTCTGAAGCAGAATGTGCGATGAAACAGTTTTTTATAAAAAGATATGTGAGGAAACGCTGATTCGAGCAAAGCATCCGTGTTTACTTACAACTGATTACATTTTTTATTTTTCATATCGATAGAACCGATTGATTTCAAGGAGGATATATCAATGAAAAGACAGGGGACATTTCCATTCACAGCCATCATCGGGCAGGATACGATGAAAAGAGCACTTGTGCTGAATGTCGTCAATCCAAAACTGGGCGGTGTATTGATTCAGGGCGAGAAAGGGACGGCAAAGTCGACCGCTGTGCGCGCTCTTGCTGACCTTCTTCCGCCGCGCCGCTGCATCAAGGGATGCCGTTTCCATGATGATCCGGATGACAAGGCAAACTGGTGTGATGAATGCCATGAAAAATACGACCATGCAGAACCGGAAGTAGAAATGCTGCCGATGAAAGTGGTCGAGCTTCCAGTCAGTGCGACGGAAGACCGTGTCGTCGGGACACTGGATATCGAAGCCGCTATCCGTGAAGGCAAGCGTTCCTTTGAAACAGGCATTCTCGCAGATGCAAACCGCAACATTCTCTATGTCGATGAGATCAATCTGTTGGATGACCATGTTGTCGATGTACTTCTTGACTCGGCCGCTATGGGGATCAATACCGTAGAGCGTGAAGGAATTTCCTACTCTCATCCGGCGCGCTTTTCCCTGGTCGGCACGATGAACCCGGAAGAAGGGGACATTCGTCCGCAGCTTCTTGACCGTTTCGCTCTTTCTGTCAAGGTCGTTGGCGAACAGGATCCGGAAAAGAGAGCTGAAATCATCAAACGCCGTCTGGCTTATGAAGCGGATCCGCAGCCTTTCCTCGATGCATGGAAGGATGAGCAGGAGAAAGAAGTCCGCCGCATCGAGCGTGCGATGAAGCTGCTCCCGCAGGTCACTGTCTCGAATGACATTCTGCTGCTGGCTGCCAAGATCTCTATCACGCTCGGCGTCGATGGCCATCGTGCAGACATCACGCTGATCAAGACGGCAGAAACCATCGCGGCAGTCGAAGGGCACACCGAGGTCACGAAGGAAGACATTCGTGAGGCTTCCCGTCTGGCGCTCCCGCACCGTATGAGACGCCGTCCTTTCGAAGAACAGACTCTGGACTGGTCTGAAGTGGATAAGGTCATCGACAATGAAGCGTAACGGATTTCCTTTCGCTGCCATCTGTGGTGCAGAAAATGCGAAGGAAGCGATCCTCCTCACCCTGATAAACCCGCATGCCGGAGGACTTCTCCTGTCTGGCGAAAAGGGAACAGGGAAATCCACACTCGTCCGAAGCGCCAGAGAGCTTCTGGACGCCCCGTGGGTAGAGGTGCCGATCAGCATCACAGAAGACCGGCTCTTCGGGGCTATCGATGCCGAAGAGGCCATTCGGAGCGGACACAAAAAGCTCCTGCCTGGTCTTATCGATGAAGCCAATGACGGACTGCTCTACATTGATGATGCGAATCTGCTGCGCGACGACCTGCTTTCTGCCATTCTGAATATTCGCGAGGCAGGCGGCTACCGACTTGAGCGTGACGGTCTCTCCGAGCAGAGAGAGTCCCGATTTACGGTACTTTCTGTCATGAATCCAGAAAGTGGTACGCTCTCTTCCTCCTCACTCGATCGTTTCGGGCTCTTTGCGCAGGTAGAGCCTGCGACAGATGATAAGACCAGGATTGAAATCATTCGACGTGTACTGGATTTCGAAAAAGACGGACTTGCTTTCCGTAAGAAATGGGAGCAGGAAACAGAAGCGCTGAAAGATCAGATCGCAAAAGCCAGAGAGAGACTTAAAGAAGTCGAAGTATCACCGGCCATGATCCAGCTGGCTGCCGTCTATACACTGAAGGCGCATGTAGCGGGTCATCGTGCTGATATTTATCTCATCGAAGCTGCCAGAGCCGAAGCGGCATTGGCTGGCAGAAAATATGTCCTTCCGAAAGATCTTGAAAAGGCGGCTGTATTCGTACTGCCTCACCGCATGAGAAAAGCGGAAGAAGAGGAAAGCAGGCGAGAGGATACAGAAAATCCGCCGCCTCAGCCGCCAGATAACGAGGAATCGCCGAAGCATCAGCCACAGGACCCTTCACAAAGTGAACAGGATTTTACAAGACCGGAGCAGCCGCAGCCTGAGCAAACGGATACGGAAGACAGCAAGGGTAATGAGGATCAAAATGATACCAATGCTCAGATGTCGAATCCGAAGGGGGCTTCTCGTGAACGTGTCGATGCGGCAAATCTCCATGTCAATCTGCCTCCGATGTGGATCGAGCCTGCCAAGGACAGAAAGCCAAAGAAAGGGAGCGGTAAGCGAAGTCTTACCATGACTGACCTTATGCAGGGGCGTTATGTACGTGCGGAAATCCCAAAAGCAAAGACAAGCGACATTGCTTTCGATGCCACTTTGCGTGCGGCGGCCCCGTATCAGAAGGCCCGTCCGTCGAATGGATGTGCTGTCGTCATCAGAAAAGATGACCTTCGCAGCAAAGTGCGTGAAAAACGTACGGGGAATATTTTCCTTTTCGTTGTCGATGCCTCTGGTTCCATGGGTGCTCGGGAACGTATGAAAACTGTCAAAGGTGTCATCTTCAAGATCCTTCTCGATGCGTATCAGAAACGTGATCGCGTCGGCATGATCGCCTTCCGTAAGAAACAGGCTGAGGTCCTTCTCCCTGTCACAAGAAGCGTGGATTTTGCACAGAAGAAACTTGCCTCTATGCCGACCGGTGGTAAGACGCCGCTTGCCAAAGGTCTTCTCAAAGCGGAGGATGTACTCGATATGCTCTATCGACAGGATCCGGCGCAGGATCCCGTCGTCATTCTCATCACCGATGGTCGTGCGACCAGCCCGCTCAATGAAGGGACCGATCCCGTGACCGATGCCATGGATGAAGCGAAACGCATAGGACGCCGCCATCTTCCTGTGGCCGTCATCGATACGGAGGCTGGCTTTATCCGTCTCGGTCTTGCGAAAAAGATCGCAAAAGCTATGGGAGCATCCTATTTCCAGGTCGATAAAATGACAGAAGACCAGCTTCTCCATATTTGGCGCTGTATGTAAATGAAGAGAAGACGTGGCGTGCGCTATATTCAATGATAGGTGTCTCTTCTTTGATGAGGCATCAAAAAATCCGACTGTTTACAAATGTAAACAGTCGGATTTTTACGTGCATGGAAAGAAAAGGAGGGAGACAACGGACCGAATCGATGCGTTCTTAGTCCATGTTTGCGACCAGTGTTTTTAAATAGTTCTTGAAATCTTCTCCGAGGTCTTCCCGGCGAAGAGCGAATTCAACGGTCGCCTTGAGGTAGCCGAGCTTATTTCCCGTATCATAACGCTTACCGGTGAAATTGTAGGCATAGACATGACCATCATGTGCCATGACGCGGAGGGCGTCGGTGAGCTGGATCTCTCCGCCCTTCCCGGGCTTCGTCTGTTCCAGAATTCCGAAAATATCAGGCGTGATGACGTAACGGCCGAGCGCTGCGAATTGGCTCGGTGCTTCCTCTATAGACGGTTTCTCGATCATATCCTTCACGTGAACTAGATTCGGATCTTCTGTTGGGACGCCGTTCACGATGCCATAAGAGGAGACTGCGCTTTTGGGGACGATCTGGCAGCCGATGATGGTGGCACCTGTCTTTTGGTACTGGTCCATAAGCTGCTTCAGTGCCGGTGTTTCATTGCCATTGTACACGACATCATCACCAAGAATGACGCCGAATGGTTCATCATCAATGAAATCCTTCGCGCAGAGTATGGCGTCGCCGAGGCCTCTCATATATGGCTGACGGGTGTAGTGGATCTTGACAGAAGCGACCTTGCGGACTTCTTTCAGAAGATCCATTTTGCCGGATTCATAAAGATGCTCTTCGAGTTCAGGGGAGGAGTCGAAGTGGTCTTCGATAGCCCTCTTGGCGTGACCGGAAATGATCAGGATCTGCTCAATGCCGCTTGCTTTGATCTCTTCGACGATATACTGGATGGTCGGTTTGTCGACGATAGGCAGCATTTCCTTCGGCATGGCTTTTGTTTCCGGCAGGAAACGGGTGCCAAAGCCGGCGGCCGGAATGACGGCTTTTCTGATTTTCTGCATGATAACTCTCCTTCTTATGAATTTTATAGTTGAGGTGCGTAGAAGAATAAAAAGGGGATCATTTCCTACTTTTTATATCCATAGGGATGCGATTTATGCCATTTCCAGGCAGAAGCAATGATTTCCCTTGTATCAGAATGGGAGGGATGCCAGCCGAGGACAGCTTTACACTTTCTGGAAGAGGCGATAAGTACAGCGGGATCGCCGCTGCGGCGCGCTTCTTCTGTCACTTTGAAATCGATGCCTGTCACTCCTTTGGCAGTGTCGATGATATCGCGGACAGAGAAGCCGTTTTCACTGCCAAGATTGAAATAGGTGCTTTCGCCGCCCCGTAAGAGGTACTGCATGGCAAGTATGTGTGCATCCGCAAGATCCACGACATGGATATAGTCACGAATGCAAGTTCCGTCTGGCGTCGGGTAGTCCGTGCCGTAGATTGCGATGTGGTCGCGCACCCCCTGTGCGGTTTTCAGAATGAGAGGGATCAGGTGAGACTCCGGATTGTGATCCTCCCCGATCGTGCCGTCCAGCGCAGCACCGGCAGCATTGAAGTAACGCAGAGCCACATAAGAGAGACCGTAGGCATTCGTAAAATCGCGCATCATATGCTCTATGACGAGCTTTGTGCGTCCATAGACATTGGTCTTGGTCGGATTATGTGGGAAATCTTCTTCAATCGGCGTTTTTTCGGGTTCGCCGTATACCGCGGCCGTGGAAGAGAATACGATCTTGGAGACGCCTGCTTTCTGCATGCCAAGAAGCAGGTGGAGCGTCCCTTCGACGTTATTTGTATAATACTTGGCAGGATCCACCATGGATTCTCCGACAAGTGAATAGGCTGCGAAATGGATGACACCGTCGATTTTATATGTTTCGAGGGTTTTAGCGACGAAATCAATGTCGTGAATGTCACCTTTGACGAGTGTCACACCTTCAGGCACGGACTCTGCATGCCCTGTGGAGAGATTATCGAAAACCACTGGCGTCAGTCCTTCGGCAGCTGCCAGTGCGCGGACCGTGTGAGAACCGATATAGCCGGCACCACCGGTGACAAGAATATTCATAAAGGCCTCCTTATTCTTTTGATTTTAAAATACCTTACTAGTATAACATATGGGATAAAGGGTCAAGAGAGAGCATGCTCATAGGCGCATTTTCTGTTCACATGCCTGTATCATCTTTTTTCATTCCAGAAGAGCAGATCGATGAGCATGACACCGGTAAAGCAGAAGGGCGCGACGCTGTCTGCGTGAAGAACCTGCAGAAAGGCATAAAGGCTGAAAAAGAGAATCACGTATAGCAGAAGAATGGCGGCGAAGGGGGATTTCTTTTTCCAAAAAGAAATCCCGTAGCCGATGGCAATAAAAAGAAGGCACAGCAGCGGGTACCAGTTGATAAGAAAAGCTGTCATAGAAAGCTCCTTTGCGTGCGGCTATGAAGTGCCGCGCTTTGACGAATTTCATGTTTTCTTCATGGTAACAGTTTCGAATGCCATATACAATAGTTTTTCTTCATAAATAACATAATATATAATACTTGTTTTTTCATTTATATCACTTTTTGTAAATGGAGATTTCTGCGATATCATGATGATACACAAGCGGAATCGGGCAGTCATGAAGTTTCTGCATTCTGCAGAACTTGACAATTCGCGAGCCTCTGTGCGCTTTCATATCAATTTCTAACAAAATATGGTACAATAAAACGGTGCATAACAGCAATTTTTAAGGGGAACCCTTTCCCTATAACTGTTTCATAATCATTTTGAGGAGGTTTATGATGAAAAAAGGTAAATTATATGGCATCGGTGTAGGTCCGGGAGATTCAAAACTTCTGACTGTCAAGGCGGTCGAAGCTATCGAGCAGGCAGATATGATCATCACACCAAAGACGGAGAAAAAGGAAGGGTCTGTTGCTTTTAATATCGCAAAGCCCTATATCCCGGATACCGTTGAAATTTTCCCGATGGTCTTCCAGATGAATACTGACATGGAGGCTGTGAATAAGCAGTGGGAAATCAACCGCAAGCTGATTCAGGAAAAATTGGACGAAGGGAAGAATCTGGTTTTCCTGACTCTGGGTGATCCGATGCTCTACAGCACATATATGTATATTTTCAATGAGTTCAAAGATTCTGAAGAATATGAAGTCGAGACGATTCCGGGGATCCCTGCTTTTCTCGGCATTGCATCCTATATCGGGCTGCCTGTGACAGAATGGGAGGAAAATGTTCTCATCATTCCGGCGACCTGCGACCCGAAGAAATTTGATCAGGCACTGGCTGCCTGCGATAATGCGGTGATCATGAAAGTATACAAGAGCTTTGCTTTCGTGCAGGAAGAGCTTAGAAAGCATCACATGCTTGAGCGTTCTGTCATGGTATCGCGCGCAGGACTTCCTGATGAGATCGTCATTCGTGATATCGGCGGACTTCCGGCAGATTATAAGCCCAATTATCTGTCTACCATCATTGCCAAAAAGGATAAATAAATATGGAATCTATCGCTCGTCCAAGGATTGTGATCGCCGGTACGAACAGCGGTGTCGGAAAGACGACCATCGTGACCGGACTCTTAGCTTATTTTCATTCCAAGGGATATGCTGTACAGCCTTTCAAAGTAGGTCCGGACTATATTGATCCCGGATTTCATGGAAAGGCGGCCGGGCGAAATTCCTATAATTTGGATACCTGGATGACACCGCCGGACCGATTGGTACCGACATTTGCCTCGTTGTCGAAAGGGGCGGATATTTCCATTATCGAAGGAGTCATGGGACTCTATGATGGTGGTGCGAATGGCATCAGCTCGACTGCGGATATCGCAAAGAAACTCAAGGCACCTGTGGTGCTTGTACTCGACTGCAAATCGGTTGGTTACAGCATCGCTGCGACGGCGCTTGGCTTTAGGGAATATGATCCAGATGTCCATATCGCAGGGGTCATCCTGAATCGTCTGGGCACAGACCGACATGAAGCGATGGTGCGCGAGGTCATGGAGAAGATCCACATGCCTGTACTGGGGGCTTTCCACCGGGATGATGCATTGCAGACACCGGAGCGTCATTTGGGCCTTACTCCTGTGACGGAAATTGAAACGCAGGCGCTCATTGAGCACATGGGAGAAGCTGCTGGGAAATGGGTAGATACAGAGGCAGTCTTGGACGTGGCAAGGCAGGCTCCTCTGCTGGAAGTCGAGAAAAGCGAAACAAAACCCAAGGTTAAAAAAGTACGCATCGGCGTGGCGCGGGATGAAGCTTTTTCTTTTTATTACCCGGCCAGTCTCGAAGCGCTCGAACGGCAAGGCGCAGAGCTTGTCGATTTTAGTCCGCTCCGGGATTCCAGCATTCCTGACGTCGATGGTCTGATCTTCGGCGGTGGTTTTCCAGAGATGTTTCTTCATGAGTTGGTCGGAAACACGGCTATGAAAGCATCTATTCTGGAAGCGGCTGCATGCGGCATGCCAATCTATGCAGAATGCGGCGGATTGATGTATCTTTGCGAGAAGATACAAGGCTTTGACGGAGACTCCTATGAGATGGTCGGTCTTGTCCCCGGAGTTTGCGAGATGCAGAAGAAACTCCAGCGTGTGGGCTATGTGACTGGCAAGGCTCTTAGAAAGAGCGTTATAGCAGATCAAGGGGATCTCCTGAAGGGGCATGAGTTTCATTTCTCCACCCTTTCCTGCGGAGAGGATTTCCCCTGGGCATATACTCTTCAGGGGACACGGCAGAAGGCAGGGCACATCGAGGGCTATGCAAAGGATAATGTACTGGCAAGCTATCTGCACCTTTCCTTTGATGGAAATCCAACAGCTGCAGAAAAATGGATTGCATCGTGTGAGGCCTTTAAGAAGAGCCGCAAATAGGATGGTTTCATCGAGAGGTACGCAGTTTACGATTGGGCATGGTACTTTTCCGGTGGAATCGCAGAAGCTGATGCATCATGTATGCTTTTTATGAGGGCAAATCTATGACTGTACAAAAAGGACTGGTTCTGATCAATACAGGGACCGGTAAAGGAAAAACTACGGCGGCCCTGGGGACAGCGATCCGCGCCTGGGGAGATGGCCAGAAGGTGCTGATCCTTCAATTCATCAAGGGAGCCTGGAAGTATGGTGAGTTGAAAGCTGTTGAGACTTTGGGTGAGGGAAATGACCGCATCCAGATTCGGCCGATGGGTGACGGCTTCGTCTTCCATAATAAGGATAAAGAAAGTGAAGAAGAATTCCGGCGGAAAACGGAACTGGCTAAGGAAGCCTGGCAGATGGTCGAAAAAGAAGTCATGAGTGATGCATGGGATCTTATTGTTTTAGATGAGATCAATTATGCCATTCACTTTGGCATGATTTCTGCAAGCGAAGTAGCGGAGCTCATTCAGAAAAGACCGGAGCGCCTCAATATGATCCTGACGGGACGCTATGCTGAGCAGCAGCTTATTGATCTTGCAGATACCGTTACTGAGATGACGCTTGTGAAGCATGCTTTCCAGAAAGGCATCCGTGCAAGAAAAGGAATAGAGTTTTAAGGAAACGCGGATAACGATTTGAACAGTGCTTCCTCAATAAAAAGCAGTACCCCATGGGAATGGGGTGCTGCTTTTTGAATGATATCAAGGTTTACTGATGAAGATTTTGGGCTTTGAGACGTAAGAGGGGGAAATCGGTGAATGCTGTATCTTTGCAGCCTGATGGATCTGCCTTTGCTTTGCGTCTGAAGGATTCTGACTTTTCCGCTTTTCTGACTATCGTCGCCAGATCCGGATCTCGAATTTTCCCTTTTATACACATTATTCACACGTTCGTATAAACCCTATTCTGTCAATCCATGACTTTTCGTCGAGTCCTATAGAATTTTTTGATTTGATAAAAATGAGATATCATGTATAATATACATAGAAGGATAAGCAAGAGCTTATTCACGAAAGGAGGATTTCATTATGGAATTAACAGTTAGAGGCAAGAATCTTGAAATGACTGATGCGCTGCATTCCTATGTAGAAAAGCATACAGGTAAGATCCAGAGGTACTTCGATAAACCGATAAAGATTAATGTATTACTCCGTATTTCCAATATGACCAAAACTTGTGAAACTACAGTTTTCGTAGACGGCGTCATTCTTCGTGGTGTCGAAAAATCTGATGATATGTACAAATCTATCGATCTCGTTTTCGACAAGGTGGAACGTCAGATTCATAAATATAAGACTCGTCTGGCAAAGAAATTCAAAGAAAAGAATACATTGTCCCGTCAGTTTGTTCTGGAAAAAGAACCGATCGCTGCACAGGCGGATGCTGATTTTGAGATCGTGAAGACGAAACACTTCAATATCAGCCCGATGTCGCCGGAAGAAGCCATTCTGCAGATGAATCTTCTGGGACACAACTTCTTCATGTTCTTCAATTCGGATACGGAAGCGATGGCTGTCGTATATCGCAGAGATGATGGCAAATATGGCCTGATCGATGCTGAAAAATAAGAAAAGCTGATTTTTTATAAAAAAGGAGCGGAAATTTCCGCTCCTTTTTTGACTATAGCCTACGAGTTTGTTAAAATGAAATAGTATGTAGGTATAGAATTACTGATGGTATAAAAAGAAATGAATATTCTTGTGAGTTTACTCGGTCATGCTTGTATCGGGGTCTCCTTCCTGATTTCTTTTACCATCACTTTTACAACGCTTGTACTATAAAAGGAGCTGTGTCCATGTTTGATAAGTTTTTTGACAGACTCTTCAATGGATCCAATGAGAAGGAAATCAAAAAGATCCGTAAAATTGTAGAGCAACAGATCAATCCTTTGGAGGATGGTCTGAAGAAGCTGAGCGATTCTTCTCTGGCGAACAAAACCAATGAATTCAAAGCACGTCTTGCCAAGGGTGAGACACTGGATGATATCCTACCGGAGGCTTTTGCGGTCATTCGTGAAGCCTCTCGCCGCGTGCTGGGGATGCGTCACTTCGATACCCAGCTGATTGGCGGTATTATTCTGCATCGTGGAAACATCGCTGAGATGTGTACCGGTGAAGGCAAGACGCTGGTTGCTACGGCACCGGTCTATCTGAATGCGCTGGAAGGAAAGGGCGTCCACGTTATTACCGTCAATGATTATCTGGCGAAACGAGACAGCGAATGGATGGGACAGGTATACAAATTTTTGGGTCTCTCCGTCGGCCTTATTGTTCATGATCTGGATTTCAACCAGAGAAAAATCGCATACAATTCGGATATCACCTACGGAACAAATAATGAATTCGGTTTTGATTACCTGCGTGATAACATGGTCACTTCCCTCGATCAGATGGTACAGCGTCCGTTGCACTACTGCCTGATCGATGAAGTGGACTCCATCCTGATCGATGAAGCCCGTACACCGCTGATCATTTCCGGTCCGGGGCAGAAATCGACAGATGCCTACTACACCGTCGCCAAACTCGTCCCACAGCTGAAAAAAGAGGAAGACTACACCATCGATGAGAAGCAGAAGACGGTAGCACCGACCGAAGCCGGTGTGGCAAAGATGGAAAAGCTGCTGCATGTAGAGAACCTCTATGACGCAGAGAATCTGGAGCTGAATCATCTCTTTGTCCAGGCACTCCGTGCACAGACCATGATGACTCGCGATAAAGACTATGTAGTCAAGGACGGGGAAGTCGTTATCGTTGATGAATTCACCGGCCGTCTCATGTATGGCCGCCGCTATTCCGATGGTCTGCATCAGGCGATCGAAGCCAAGGAAGGGCTTGAAGTACAGCGTGAAAGCCAGACGCTAGCGACGATCACTTTCCAGAACTATTTCCGTATGTATGACAAGCTGGCAGGTATGACCGGTACGGCGAAGACGGAAGAGCAGGAATTCATTAAAATTTATGGGCTGCCAGTCCTTCAGGTACCGACGAACAAGCCGATTCAGCGTAAGGATCTGCCGGATGTCATTTTCAAGAACAAACGCGGTAAGTATAAAGCGGTCGTCAGAGAAGTAGAGCGCCGTCATGCGACGGGGCAGCCAATGCTGATCGGCACGACATCTATCGAGCAGTCTGAAGAACTTTCGCATATGCTTGATCAGGCGAACATTCCGCACTCTGTCCTGAATGCGAAGTACCATGAACGAGAAGCTGCCATTGTTGCGCTGGCCGGTCAGAAGGGCGCGGTCACGATCGCGACGAACATGGCAGGCCGAGGCACCGATATTTCTCTGGGTGAAGGCGTCGCAGAACTTGGCGGGCTTGCCATCATCGGTACGGAACGACATGAAAGCCGCCGTATCGACAACCAGCTCCGTGGACGTGCCGGCCGTCAGGGGGATCCGGGTTCCAGCCAGTTCTTCCTGTCTTTGGAAGATGACCTGCTCCGTATCTTTGGCGGGGATAACATCAAGAGCTTTATGGAAAAGATGGGCCTTGAAGAAGATGAACCGATCAACAGCCGCATGGTTTCAAATGCTATTCAGAAAGCACAGAAACGTGTCGAAGCACGCAACTTTGATATTCGTAAATACGTCCTGGAATACGATGATGTCATGAACCAGCAGCGTAAAGTCGTCTATGACCAGCGCAGAAAGATCCTTGAAGGCGAAGACATGAAAGACCAGATCCTTTCTATGGTGGATAACATCATCGAGAAGGGGATGGAGACCTATGCTGATCCGAAGCTGTATCCGGAAGAATGGGATTTCGCCGGCCTGTTGAAGTATGCGGAAAAATATTTCCTGGCTCCGGGCGACCTGAAGCTTGAAGAAATCGAAGACATGAGTCGTGAAGAAGTCGAAGATAAGCTGAAAACCATGGCTCATGAGACATACAATGCAAGAGAAGAATCCATTGGGTCTCCTATGATGCGCGAACTTGAAAAAGCGGTCATGCTGAAGGTCGTCGATTCTAAGTGGATGGAACACTTAGATGACATGGATATGCTGAAGGAAGGCATCAGCCTGCGTTCCTATGGTCAGAGAAATCCGATCGTAGAATACAAGGTTGAAGCGTTCGACATTTTCGAAGAAATGCAGCAGGCCATGATGGAAACCATCATCCTTTACCTCTATCACATCCAGATCCGCTTTACAACAGATCCGGAAGAAGGGGCGCACCTTGAAAAACCGGAAGCTCCGGCAGCTGAGGATCATTTGAAGGAAGCCGAAGAGCACTATGTTGACGACAATGGAGATGCGGAGACCGAAGCGGCTGAAGAGAAAAAATAAGCACGAATAGCAGTTTTTCTATGATCGAGGATATGACCTTGATCAGGATCCGCTATATTTAGTTTGTATAATCCAGCAAATGTTATTCATCAGTCTGCCACCTGGCAGCCTGATGATTTGCTGTTTTATTTTATAGTATTAAAAAATAATCACAAAACAGAAAGCGAGATGACTATCAGATGTTGGAAGATTTGAAAAAAACCTTGACAGACCTGCTGAATCATGAAAAAGAAATAAGGGATTCACTTTGACTTACCTCAGCTGAAAGAAAGAATTGCAAGTTATGATATTCAGATGAGTGATCCGACATTCTGGGATGATGCAGATAAAGCCCGTGAGATCTCACAGGCAGCAACAGAAGCCAAGGATGCCTATGATACATACACCCGCCTCTTTGACAGAGCGGAAGGTCTGAAGGATCTTCTGGACCTTGCCATCGAAGAAGATGATCAGGGGATGGAGCCGGAAATCAAGGCAGAGCTTGATGAGCTGAAAGAGATCCTTGATAAAAAGGAGATCGAGCTTCTTCTGAGCGAACCCTACGATGCGAACAATGCCATCATCACGTTCCATGCCGGGGCAGGCGGTACCGAAGCACAGGACTGGACCGAGATGCTGATCCGTATGTATATCAAATGGGCTGAAGCGGAAGGCTTTGCTATCGAGGAGCTGAATATGCTTCCGGGCGATGAAGCCGGTATCAAGAGTGCGGAATACATGGTCAAAGGTAAGTACGCCTACGGATTCCTGAAATCCGAAAAAGGGGTCCACCGTCTTGTCCGTATTTCTCCGTTTGATGCAGCGAAACGTCGTCATACGTCTTTCTCCGCCGTGGATGTCATGCCGGAAATCAGTGATGATGTCGAAGTCGATCTGAACATGGCAGATGTCCGTGTGGATTATTATCGTTCCAGCGGCGCGGGCGGACAGCATATCAATAAGACGAGCTCGGCTGTCCGAATGACTCATATTCCTACGGGGATCGTCGCTGCCTGCCAGAATGAACGCTCCCAGTTCCAGAATAAGGAACAGTGTCTTCGTTTGCTTCGTGCCAAGCTGTATGAACTTGAGCTGAAGAAACGCGAACAGATGACAAAAGACATCGAAGGCGAGCAGCAGGCGATCGAATGGGGCAGCCAGATCCGTTCCTATGTGTTCCAGCCGTATACCCTTGTCAAGGATAACCGGACGGGCATTGAAACGGGCAATATCCAGGGCGTCATGGATGGGGATCTGAATCCTTTCATTGAAGGCTTCCTGAAACAGAACAAGTTCAACATCAAAGCAAAGTAAAAGGATGGATAGAATGAAAGGTTTACAACAGACCGTCTTCAAGCTGCTGGCCGTTCTGATTCTGATCGGAGCCATGGCGGGAGCCTGGATTTCCTGGCAGCGTTACCATGTGGAAGCGGCTGCTCAGACCGTTGAAATGGTCTACGATTATAACAATATCCTGGATAGTGCAGCTGTCGAGCGAACCACCACAGATGCGCTTTTTGAGTTGTATCGTAAAAACGGTGTGACTTCGCTTGCGGTCTATGATGAAACCCCGGAAAAGCTCGTGAATCACAATTTCATTCGTGTATATCGTGGTTATGAATTTCAGGCGCGGCATCCGGAGATCTCGGGCATCCTGCCGGATAAGATTTATATCCAGCCGGTGGACACAGCGGATGGAAGCGCCTATTTTAAGGAAATGGCTGACCATCTCTCGCTTCTCTATAGCAGAGATGAGGTCAACTCGATTTCTGAAAATGGGGTAGAAGCCATCGAAATTTCCGGTATCTATGATAAATTCATGACGATGCCGCTTGGCATTTTCACAAATACGGTCAAGCGCGCCGGATCGCATGGCTTTTATGTTGTCCTTCGTCCGGCTAATGTGGCGCATGCGCCCAAGGCCTTCATCGATGATTTTTTCCACGCGGTCGATGCTTCGGATAAAGTCAGCGGTGTCATTTTCCAGGGGAAAGAAGTTTTCGGCTACAAGGAATATCAGAAGGAAGTCACTGAGGGGCTCAACCAGCGGCGCATCCCGATCGTTATGATCGAAGCGCAGAGTCAGCTTGGCTTTGAACTGCAGGCAGGGCTGCTGGATATGGCGCGTCATTCGGATTACCATCTGGTGCGTCTCTATGCGATGTCCAAGGATGAGCTGATCAAGCTGAATCAGAAAGAAGCCGCGGCTCGATTCTACATTTCAGATATTGAAAGAAATATCCGTATGAATCTTTTCCCATCGTACAAGTTTGCACTTGATGGAAAAACGCTCTCTGAGACGAATGCGGCATACATCGCCGGTGTCAGGGATCGTCTGGAAAATCATGGCTTTTCTGTCGGCAAAGCCTCTGTGATGAATGCCTATTTCCCTGAGAAACCGCTCCGCGCTGTCGCTATGGCAGGTGCGGTATCTCTTATCGTGCTGACCTTGCTTTTGCTCATTCCGCAGCTTTCCCGGTATGGAATGGCAATAGAAGCGGCGGGGCTCATCGGGGCAGAAGTGCTTTACTGGATCCTCCATGTGAATATCCTTCTGCAGCTTTTGGCACTTGGCGCGGCGGTCTGCACGCCTGTTGTCGTTGTGTCTCTCTTCCTTCAGTATTGCTTAAAAAAGAAAGACACGGCTTTCTCGGAGGTCGGCTGGGGATGTCTCTTCGGCGAGTCAGTCATGATCCTTTGGGGTTGCGGGATCCTTTCGCTGATCGGAGCCTGTTTCGTCAGCGGTCTTCTGAGTGATATCCGTTTCTTTCTGGAAATGGAATATTTCCGTGGCGTCAAAGCGACATTTGTGTTGCCGCTGGTTCTGATCTCCGTTGTCTACATCCAGAAATTCCCATTCTTCGGGAAAACTGTGACATCCGATAAGGATTTTGTTTCCTTTGTCAAGAAATTCTGCTCGATCCAGATTCGTCTGGGACTTCTTGTCGGGCTTGGCATTCTGGCCATTGTCGGCTTTGTCTTTATTGGACGCAGTGGTAACAACGGGGCGCCTGTTCCGCAGTTTGAGATCGCGCTTCGCCGTTTCCTCGAAGATGTGATGTATGCACGCCCCAGAGAGAAGGAATTTCTCTTCGGACATCCTGCTGTGCTTGTCTCTCTTGCTGCGCTCTATCGGAAATGGCCGCAGCTCCTGCACTATTTCCTGATCGTCGCTGTGACGATTGGGCAGGGATCTATGGTGGAAACTTTTGCACATATGAGGAGTCCGTTTATTCTTAGCTTTATTCGTGGACTGGATGGGCTGGCCGCTGGTACGCTCTCTATGGTGGGCGCACTTCTTGCAGTCATGATCCTTGTCCGTCTGACGAAGTTCTTTGGAGAACGATATGGCAAAGTATAATATTGTGATCTCCGGTTATTATGGATTTCATAATGCCGGGGATGAAGCGATGCTGCTTGCCATACTGCAGGCGCTTCGGAAGACCTTCGATGCGCCCTGTATTACTGTGATCTCGGGAAATCCTTCGGATACGGCAAGAACATTCGGAGTGAAGGCTGTGCCTCGCTTCGGCATTCTGCCGATTCTCTCGTCTCTTTTTCGTACAGATCTGCTGATCAGTGGCGGCGGGAGCCTGCTGCAGGATGTGACCAGCTGGAAAAGCATGATCTATTATCTCACCATCATCATTGTTGGTGTGCTTTTCCGGAAACAGGTCTTCCTCTATTCGCAAGGGATCGGTCCTGTGCGTTACCGCATTATCCGTATTATACTGAAGCATGTATTAAACCATGTGGATGCCATCACGGTGCGTGACAGTGAGTCGAAGGGATTTCTTCAGCGACTCGGGGTACATCGCACCATTTATACGACGGCGGATGCCGTACTTTCTCTTGATCCTGTTTCTTTGGAGAAAGGGAAGGAAATCCTCGCAAGGAATCATGTGGATCCTTCGAAGAAACGGGTCGGTATCGCCATACGCAGCTGGGCGGATACTTCTCGCTGGATGAAGCCGCTTCGTGCCTATATCGAGCGGCTCACACGGGAGAAGGACTGCTCGGTCGTCTTGATTCCGATGCAGTTTCCGGAAGACAAGCGCGCAGCGGAAGCAGAGATCGAAGAGAGCGACCGCGTCCATGTGCTAAAAGAATCCTACAGCATTGAAGAGCTCATTTCACTCATGGGAAATATGGATGTCGTCGTGGGTATGCGTCTGCATGCCATGATCTTCTCTGCTTTGATGCATGTCCCTTTTCTGGGTATCTCTTATGATCCGAAAATCGATAATTTCTTGGCACTGATTCATAGAAAAGCATCCTGCTCGATTCATCATATGGATGCTGAAACATTGTACAAGGATACTTGCCGTTTTCTGAATGCGCCGGCCTCGCCAGAAGAATGGAAGCAGGTCGACGAGCTGAGAAAACAGGCTTGTGAGAATGTAAAAATATTGAAATCTTTAGTGAATCACAAGGAGGAAAACAAATGAGTCAGCTGACAGCAGAAGAGCTTACTGCTCTCAAAAGCAAGGCAAAAGATGTGCGTATCGACATTTTGAAAATGATCACCAAAGCCAACTCCGGCCATACGGGTGGTTCTCTTTCCGCCGCGGACATCCTGACCTTACTGTTTTTCCATGAAATGAAGGTAGATCCCAAAGATCCGAAGAAGGCTGACCGTGACCGTCTGGTCCTCTCCAAAGGCCATGCAGCACCGGCCCTCTATGCCGTACTGTCAGAAAAAGGATATTTCCCCAAAGAAGAGCTGGATACACTTCGTCAGGCAGGTCATATGCTGCAGGGGCATCCGGACATGAAACATACACCGGGTGTCGACATGACGACAGGTTCTCTGGGGCAGGGCATCAGTGCTGCCTGCGGCATGGCGCTTGCTTCCAAGATGGACAAGGCTGACTGGAGAGTGTATGCGATCCTGGGGGATGGCGAACTCGAAGAAGGACAGGTCTGGGAGGCAGCCATGTATGCGGCGCATTACAAGCTCGACCATCTGACGGCTTTCGTAGATAACAACGGGCTGCAGATCGATGGACCGATCACAGAGGTCATGTCCTCACTTCCTATCGGAGAAAAATTCCAGGCTTTTGGCTGGCATGTCATTGAAACTGATGGGCATGATATGGAAAAACTCCATGAAGCCATTGAAGAGGCAAAGACCATTTCCGGTAAACCGACCATGATCGTCATGAAGACGGTCAAGGGCAAAGGTGTACCGGAAATTGAAAACCAGGTCGGCTGGCATGGCAAGGCACCAAGCAAAGAAGAATGTGAAAGATTTATTAAAGCAGTGGAGGCAGAATGATGGGTAAGGCAACTCGTGACGCATACGGTGAAGCACTGAAAGAACTTGGTGCTGTAAATCCTGATATCGTAGTTTTGGATGCTGACCTCTCTGCATCCACCAAAACACAGGTTTTTGCCAAAGCATATCCGGATCGTTTCTTCGATACTGGCATTGCTGAAGGGAATATGATGGGTGTGGCAGCCGGTCTTGCTGCGGCTGGCAAGATTCCATTCGCTTCGACATTTGCTGTTTTTGGTGCGGGCAGGGCGTATGAGCAGATCAGAAACTCCATCTGCTACCCGAAGCTGAATGTCAAAGTGGCGGTCACTCATTCCGGTCTGACGGTCGGTGAAGATGGTGCGACCCACCAGATGCTCGAAGACATTACACTTATGCGTGCGCTGCCGAATATGACGGTCGTCGTTCCGGCTGATGCCGCTGAGACGAAAGCTGTGATCAAGTGGGCAGCGGACTACCATGGTCCGGTGTATATCCGTATGGGCCGCGCGAAATGCGATGATATCTGTCCAGAGGATTATACCTTCACTCCGGGCGTTTCTTATGAAGCGGTTTCCGGCAGTGATGTGACCATCATCGCCTGCGGTATCATGGTCGCTAAAGCTGTGAAAGCAGCAGGGCTTTTGAAAGAAAAAGGAATTTCTGCGCGTGTGATCAACATGAGTTCCATCAAACCGATTGATGAGAAAGCGATTCTGAAAGCGGCAGAAGAGACGGGTGCGATCCTGACCTGTGAAGAACATACGGTAAAAGGTGGGCTTGGCGGCGCTGTCGCTGAGGTACTTTGTCTCCATAAACCGGTACCGATGTCTATGATCGGAACGGAAGACACTTTCGGTGAATCCGGCAAGGCTGATGATCTGCTCGAAAAATATGGTCTCACCGCAGAACACATTGCGGAAGAAGCAGCCACATTGATCGCCAGGAAGTGAGGATTTAATGATTACGTTTGATCAGGTGTCCCTGCAGTACGATGCAAAACACACCGCGCTCAGTAACATTAATATTCATATCGACAAAGGGGAGTTTGTTTTTATCGTGGGCCCTTCCGGCGCCGGTAAATCGACATTTGTTAAAATTTTGACGCATGAGCTGGTGCCGGAACAGGGCACAGTCGTTGTCAATGGTCTTACGATCAATAAGCTGAAATCCTGTAAGATCCCATACTATCGACGTACTCTGGGGATTGTATTTCAGGATTTCAGACTGCTCTCCGAAAAGACCGTATACGAAAATATTGCCTTTGTTCTTCGCGTTACGGGTGCAAAGAGCCGTGAGATCAAGCCGAAGGTACAGCGTGTGCTGGATCTGGTCGGACTGCGCGGGAAGGAGAAGGAGCTCCCTTCCAAGCTCTCGGGTGGTGAACAGCAGCGCGTGGCGATTGCCCGTGCTCTGGTGAACCAGCCGATCCTTCTCATCGCGGACGAACCGACGGGAAATCTGGATCCGAATACGTCGGAAGATATCATGAAGCTGTTCAACGAGATCAACCACATGGGGACGACCATCATCATGGTCACTCATAACAAGGATCTGGTCAATGCGATGCATAAACGTGTCGTCATGATCGAAGAAGGGCATATCGTGAATGATGTAAAAAAGGGAGGCTATGACCTGAATGTTTAGTTCATTATCCTATTTCTGGGGTGAAACATTCCGTTCCCTTTTCAGAAATCGCTTCATGGCCATCGCTTCCGTCCTGACCGTGACATTATCTATGTTTATCTTGGGCGTCTTTCTTTCAGCCGTGCTGAATATCAACCATATGGCGTCTTACCTTGAAAATCAGGTCGAGATGACGGTTTATCTGAAGGATGGACTCACGACCGATCAGGTCATGGGGATCGGCAAGTATCTGAAAGCACAGCCCGGTATGAAGGAGATCAAATTCACAAACAAAGACCAGGCGATGAAGGATTTCCGTGAACGCATGGGGGATCAGCAGGGGCTTCTCGATGCTATCAATGGCAATCCTCTCCCCGCATCGTACCAGATGTCCTTCCAGACGCCGGAGCAGCTGAAAACAGCGGCGGAAGTTGTCGCTAAGTATCAGGGCGTCGAAACTGTCCAGTACGGGAAGGATATCATCGAACAGCTTTATAAAGTTGCACAGGTCATCCGTCTCTCGGGGATCGTACTCATTATATTCCTGGCAGGTGCCGAGCTCTTTATCATTTCTAATACCATCCGCCTTACGGTTTTTGCCAGAAGAAGAGAGATCCAGATCATGAAGTACGTCGGTGCCTCCAATGGCTTCATTCGCTGGCCCTTCCTTTTCGAAGGCATGGTCATCGGTTTTTTAGGATCCGGATTTGCTTCGCTCATTCTGTGGGAAGGCTATAAAACGGTCGTCTCCGAAATGGCAGCAGCTGGTCTTGTATTCATTCCAATGATTCCGCTCTGGCCATTTATGGGATATACCACTCTCATTATTTTGGCGGCAGGCATTGTGATCGGTGTCATGGGGAGTGCCATTTCGCTCCGTAAGTATATGAAGGTGTAATTATGAAAACACATCAGAAGATACTTTCGGCAGCGATCGCCTCTTTGCTGCTGATAGGGGCGGTGGTTCCCTCGATCGCAGACGATCTGGAGGATGAGCTGCAGGATATTCAGGGGCAGATCGATGAGTCACGTTCTTCACAGGAGAGCTGGCAGCAGGTCATCGAAGATGTCGCTGTCAAGTTGAAAGCCATTCAGGCAGACCTTGATGCGGCGAATGCCCGTCTGAAGAGCATTCAGGACGAGCAGGCGAAAGTGAATGCGGAGATCCGCCAGACGGAGGAAGAGATCCGCAAAGCGCAGGCCTATCTGGAGCAGCGCCAAAAGGTGCTGAATCTTCGTGTGCGTTCGATCTATAAATTCGGTCAGCTGAATTATCTGGAAGTCATCATGGGGGCGAAAAGCTTCAGCGATTTTGCGAACCGACTGGAACTTTTGAAACGCATCATCCAGTCTGACTACAGCCTGATTCTGGAGATCCAGGATCAGAAGGCGAAAATCGAAGCAAAGAAAGCCGAATTGGAACAGGATCGGGCAAGGCTTGATGCTTTGGCAAAAGAAGCGAAGAAAGTACAGGCAGAGGTCGCGAAGAAGAAAGCCGAGCAGCAGAGAGTCCTCGATAATGCGAAAGCCAATAAGGCGGCAGCAGCACAGATGGAGCAGGATCTCATTGCCCGTTCGAATGCGGTCAAAGATCTCATTCAGGAGCGCATCCGTCAGGCAGAGGCGGCAAGGCAGGCGCAGCAGGAAGAAAGCGGCGGTAGTGATGATAACTATGTGCAGGGCACAGGTCAGCTTTCCTGGCCATGCAGCGGTGTCATCACGTCTCCCTACGGATATCGTACCCATCCGATTTTCGGCCGTACCATCTATCACTCGGGGATGGATATCGGTGTCGACTATGGTACGCCGATCCATGCAGCAGACAGCGGGACTGTCATTTATTCCGGCTGGATCAGCGGCTACGGCAATGCCGTCATCATTGATCATGGCGGCGGTATGCAGACGCTGTATGGGCACAACCAGTCCCTCAATGTATCGGAAGGCCAGTCCGTGTCGAAAGGGGACGTCATTGCCTTTGCCGGCTCGACCGGAAACTCGACGGGGCCGCACTGCCATTTCGAAGTAGAGGTCAATGGGCAGGCTGTCGATCCTATGGGATATTTATGATGAAAAAACAAATTTGGCACTATTTCAAAAACTATGCGCCCGGCTTTGTGCTGGGGGTGGTATGTACCGCATCTTTGGCTGGAGGTGCGGTATTCCGCTTTACGGATGATCCGAAGGCACTCATTACATTCCTGCTTGATTTTCAGGAGATCAAGCAGAACTACTTCCGTCCGATAGAGGATAAGACGCTCTTTGCTGGAGCATCGCAGGGGATGTTTGCCTCTGTCGGCGATCCTTATACCATGGTACTTTCCGGGGATGCGTATGAATCCTTCATGCAGAGCGCTACGGGAGAATATGGCGGGATTGGCGTCGTCATGGGGCAGGGAGAGAACAGCAGGCCGGTCATTTTGAAGGTTTTCGACCGTGGTACGGCGCATGATGCGGGGCTTGCTGCTGGAGATGTGCTTCTTTCCATCGATGGCAAAGAAACGGATGCGCTCGGGCTTACAGGGACGGCATCGGCTGTCCGTGGAGAAAAAGGAACGACGGTAGAGATCGATGTCAAACGCAATGGCGAAACCATGCATTTTACCGTGGAACGGTCAGAGATCTCCATGCCGACGGTGCAGAGTGCTATGGCCGGTGACGATATTGGCTACATTCATATTTTCTCCTTCGGGAAGCACACCGCCGATGATTTCCGTGACCAGCTCGCTTCTTTGAAGATCGCCGGAGCCAAGAAACTGATCATTGATGTTCGCATGAATCCGGGCGGGATGATCTATGCAGTAACTGATGTGGCGAATCAGATACTCACCAAGGGAACGGTCGTGAGCTATCACACCAAGAATGGCGAGTCAGAGTCCTATGATATCGAGGGAATCGAGGATCCTTTGCCGATGGCTGTCCTGATCGATAAGAATAGTGCCAGTGCTTCTGAGATCCTGGCTGGTGCGGTGCAGGATAAACAGGAAGGAACCATCATTGGGGAAAATTCCTATGGCAAAGGGACGGTGCAGGCGGTCTTTGACGCCGGCGAGCAGAAGGCACTCAAGATCTCTATCGCAGAGTATCGGACGCCTTCTGGGAAGACGATCGACAAGGTGGGCATCCATCCGGATATTGAAGTCTCGCAGACAGGATTTCCCTTCGATCCATCTACAGACTCTGTCTATCAGAAGGCGATCGAAGTACTGTCCGACGGGAACTGACGTGTTTCCTTGGGGCATCGCTCCTGGGGAGGGCGTGAGGCTTCTGCTGCTGGGCATTGATCTTTTATAACGAATGAGGAATACGCATGGATACGATCAAACTGATTCGCATGGCTTTTTTCGGCTATCACGGTGATGAGCCGGAGGAGACGAAATTAGGACAGCGTTTTTATATCGATGTGGAGCTGCATCTTGATTTATCCAAGGTCGGAGAGACGGACTGTCTCGAAGACTCTGTGAATTATGTAGCGGTGTACCAGATGGTGAAAGAACGGGCGGAGGGCGGCCCTTACAAGCTGCTGGAACGCCTCGCCGGCGTCATCAATGCAGATGTTCTCGCTGCTTTTCCGCTGGTAGATGAGATTACGACCACGGTTCACAAACCAGGTTCTCCCATTCCCGGGATTCTGGACGATGTATCAGTGACACTGACCAAAAAGAGAGAAAAATGAATCAAAAATATATCATTTCCCTTGGGTCCAATCAGGGGAATTCGCTGGCCATTCTGAGGCAGGCGGCCGCAACGCTCGAGGCAGCAGAGGGACTTCATATCGAGAAAAAGTCTGCCATCTATGAGACGCTGCCCTGGGGCAAAACCGACCAGCCTGTCTTTCTGAATGCTGTGATGGAGATCAGTTGGGAAGGATCTGCCGACGCTTTGATGGCGCTTTTGTTGTCTGTCGAAAAAGAGTTTGGGCGTACCCGAGATGTGCATTGGGGGCCGAGGACGCTGGATCTGGATCTGATTTACAGTGACGGCATCCAAAGTGATACCCCATTTCTTCATTTGCCGCATCCCTATTTCTGGGAGCGGCCTTTTGTGCTGGTCCCGATGGCGGATGTCTGCCCGGATTTCATGTATCAGGGGATATCCATCCTATCTCGCATTCGGACACTTCATGGAGAGAAAGAGGTCAAGCGGACAGCGTATGGCTGGGAGGGAGAAGAATGACTGAAAAGATCCCGATGATCGCAGATGTGCGTGCGGCGGCTGCTGCGGCAGCGCTTCCGCCTTTTGTGATGGATACCGCGATGGGGCCGCAGCTTGCGAAAGAGTGCGCGGCGCGGCTGTCTCATTCCTGGGAGATGGATTCCGCTTCTTCTCCGACAGTCCTGACGGGGATCGCAAGTTCGCAGAAGGCGCTGGCACTCTCGGCGGCCATGCAGTCTTTCAGGACGGCCATCGTCGTCGTGCCGGAGCAGAAGGATATTTTCCGCTGGGAGGAAGACCTTGCTTTTTTTCTGCCGGAGACACCCATTTATTCCTTTCCACTTGTCGAAGAGACCGGCTTTCAGGTGACATTCTCCGGTTCGGAGCGTTTGCGTGACCGAATGCGGACATTGGGAGCTTTGCTGACAGGAAAACCTGGCATCATCCTTGCTACGGCCGTGGAAGCGGCGCAGAAGGTGGTCAGCCCATCGCAGCTGGAGGAGAGTGCATTTCAAGTCTCTGTCGGAGAGGAGATCGGATGGAACGCTTTGCAGGAGAAGCTGACGTCTGCCGGCTATGAACGGGTGGATCAGGTCGAACGCTGCGGTCATTTTGCGGTGCGCGGTGACATCATCGACATTTTCCCTATCAATGAAGAGCATCCTGTCCGCATAGAGCTTTTTGATGATGAGGTCGACAGCGTGCGGCTTTTTGATGAGGATACGCAGCGTTCTATCGATGACAGAAAATCGCAGTTTTTCTTGCCGCTTGACGGGCAGGGCGGGGGAGAGACGCTTGTTTTCTCGTACCTTTCGAAGGCTCTTGTCTTTTATGATGAACCGCAGCGGTGTGAAGAGGCACTGAAACGATACTTCAAGGAGGATGCCGCGCATAAAAAAGCGGCGCTATCCTGGAAAGATGTCATCGAACAGGCGCGCAAGGCGAAGAATAAGGAAATCGTATGCACTCTACTCAAGCGAAAACTGACAGGCTTTGATACGGAGCGGGATGTGGCATGGCAAGGTCACACCATGACGAACTACCAGCGGCAGATCCCGATCTTCATGGAGGATCTCAAAAATCTGCTCGCAAAGGGATGGAAAGTCCTCTCTCTCGCTCCCCGGCCCTCGGAAGAAAGGGAGCTTTCCGCGCTTTTTTCGGATTTCCATATCCCAGAGAGCCGCACGCTGGAGGCGGGGAAAGTCACGCTGATCCATGGCCTTCTGTCGGAAGGCTTTGAGCTTACCGATGATACACTGGCTGTCATTACAGCGGGAGATGTACTGGGGAAGCAGAAGGTGCGCCGCGTGCGTTCCGGTCCGAAGGGGAAGCAGATCCGCTATTTCTCAGATCTGAATCCCGGCGACTATGTCGTGCAGGCCACGCATGGCATCGGCAAGTACCTCGGGATCCGTACCATCGAGCTTTCCGGTATTCACCGGGATTATATCACGATCCAGTATGCGGGAAATGACAAGCTCTATCTTCCTGTCGAAAAGATCTCGTCGCTGGAAAAATATATCGGCCCGGAAGGGGAAACGCCGAAGCTCCATGACATGGGGAGCAGCGCGTGGACGAAGGCGCGGGCGAAGGCCAAAAAGTCCATCGAGGAACTGGCAGAAAAGCTGCTTGCCGTCTATGCGAAGCGTGAGATCACGCAGGGGATCGCTTTTGCCCCGGATACGGCTGAGCAGCGTGAATTCGAAGACACCTTCCCTTATGTGGAAACGACAGATCAGCTGCTGGCGATCGACGCCATCAAAAAGGCGATGGAAAAACCGATGCCGATGGATATGCTCCTGTGCGGAGATGTGGGCTTTGGCAAGACGGAAGTCGCGATGCGAGCTGTCTTCAAATGCATCATGTCCGGCTATCAGGCTTTCGTCCTTTGTCCGACGACGGTCCTCGCGGAGCAGCATTATAAGAATTTCAAGGAACGGATGGAAAGCTTCGGTGTTCGTCTGGCAGTACTGAACCGTTTCACGACAGCCAAGGAAAAGAACCGCATCTATCAGGAGATGGAAAGCGGCACGCTGGATGTGGTCATCGGTACCCATGCAGTCCTGAATAAGAAGGTACATCCGAAGAAGCTAGGGCTTCTCGTCGTCGATGAAGAGCAGCGCTTCGGTGTCGTGCAGAAGGAGAAGTGGAAATCTCTGGCATCCGGCATCGATGTGCTGACACTGTCTGCGACACCGATCCCTCGTACCCTTCACATGAGCCTCACCGGCGTCCGCGATATGGTGACGATCACGACGCCGCCATCGAATCGCCATGCGATCCAGACGTATGTGACGGAGTACGATGACCATATCGTTAAAGATGCCATTCTCCGTGAGAAAGAGCGAGGCGGGCAGACGTTCTTCGTCTACAACCGCATCGAAACGATCGGTGCGATGGCTGACCATTTGCGAAGCATTCTTCCCGAAGATGTGACCATCGGTATCGCCTATGGGCGCATGGAAGGGCGGCAGCTCGAAAAAGTCATGCTCGATTTCTATCAGGGAAAGTATGATGTCCTTCTCTGTACGACGCTCATCGAGAATGGTCTGGACCAGCCGAATGCGAATACCATGCTTGTCTATGATGCTGACCGCCTGGGGCTTTCACAGATCTATCAGATGCGAGGGCGCGTCGGTCGTTCTGAAAAGATCGCGCGGGCGTGGTTCTTCTACCGGCGGGGGAAGGTGCTTTCCGAGGTGGCAGAAAAACGACTGGATACGATCCGTGAATTCACCGAGCTCGGAAGCGGCTTCAAAGTCGCCATGCGGGATCTGGAGATCCGCGGTGCCGGGAATCTTCTCGGGAGAGAGCAGCATGGTAATATCGCCAGCATCGGCTTTGCGGCATACTGCTCCATGCTTGAAGAAGCGGTGGAGCGACTGCGCGCCGTCCGTGAGAACCGGCCTGTACCGAAGAAGCTGCCGAATACCACGATCGAGTTCCGTCAGGATGCGTATCTTGACAGCGGATATATCGCAAATCAGGAACAGAAGATGGAGATCTATCGACGCCTTGCGGCGATCGAAGATGAGAAAACACTCACCGATCTCATCGATGAGGTGATCGATCGCTTCGGTACGCCAAGCCAGCCGGCGGAGAAGCTCTTCCGTATCTCGGAAATCCGTGTGAAAGCACGTCATCTGGGGATCGGAAGCATCATCGACGAGGGGGACAGCCTCCTTGTCACCTGGGCTGATGAAAGCTTCATGCATGGGTGGGATCCGATGAAGCTTCCAAAGACATGGCTCCCGTATCTGAAATTCCTTCCGGGATCTCCAGCCAAGCTCCGTATCCATAAGGCACTTATCAAAGGGACAATGACAGACTGGATGGCTGACTTTATGGATGAGCTGAAAAGGGAAACAGGGAAACAATGACCGTGACCGGATCTGTTTCGCTGACGTCTTTCAGACAGCTTTGTCCCCGAACATATTCCATGAAACGAATTGACCTTTACAATTTCGCTTAAATCTGATATGACTATATAGTAACGCCTGCGAGAGTCGATCTCGCAGGGAGTCATATGTTGCAAAAAGGTGAAACATGCGTAAAAATTCTTTTATTCAAGGGGCATTGATCCTGACCATTGCTGGGATCATTGTCAAATTCATCGGTGCTTTCAGCCGCATTTACCTCTCGCGCCTGCTTGGCGGGGAAGGGATCGGACTGTATCAGATGGCATATCCGATCTATCTGCTCTGTCTTTCTGTTTCTTCTGCGGGACTGCCGGTCGCGATCTCCATCATGGTCGCAGAAAGAAATGCGGTGAACGACTATTTCGGCGGACAGAAGGTCTTCCGTATTTCCATGATCGCACTCATCATGACGGGAGTCCTCTTCAGCGGACTGCTCTTCTTCGGCGCACAGTGGCTGGTCGATACCGGCATCGTGCGTGACCAGAGAGCGTACTGGTCGCTCTTGGCCCTCTCTCCGGCGGTTTTCTGCGCGACGCTGCTCGCGACGCTGCGCGGATATTTCCAAGGGCTGCAGCTGATGACGCCGACGGCGGTCTCGCAGATCTTAGAGCAGGTCGTCCGTGTCGTGACGATGATCGCTTTCGCGGTCATCCTGCTGCCGTATGGTCTGGAGTTCGGTGCTGCGGGTGCTACGCTGGGGGCAGCACCGGGTGCTTTTATGGGGATCCTTGTCCTGATCGGGTTCTATTATATGACAAGAAACTGGCGTAAGGAGCTGGCCTCTGAGCAGGATACCTCTATCAAGCCGCAGAGTGCGATGTCGATCATCAAAAGACTGCTGGTCCTTGCGATTCCGGTCTCTCTGGCGAATATCATGCTGCCGATCGTTTCGAATATCGATCTGCTGATCGTGCCGCGTCGTCTGGAAGTGGCAGGATTTGCTGTCGAAGAAGCGACGACACTCTTCGGCTATCTGACAGGCATGGCGACGGCGCTCGTCAATATGCCGACTATCGTGACGGCGTCTTTGGCGGCCAGTCTGGTGCCGGTCATTTCGGAAGCCATCGCTCAGAAGAAGGATGATGTCGTCATGACGCGTACGGACACGGCGATGCGTCTGGCCAATCTCATCACGATACCTGCTTTCATCGGGATGTGTGTCATCGCGACTCCGATCTCCGATATGCTGTACGCGACCCGCGATGCAGGTCCGTGTATCGCCGTCATGAGCTTCGGCGTATTCCTGCTCGGCGTGCAGCAGGTCACGACAGGCGTGCTGCAGGGGATGGGTAAGACCGCGATCCCGTTCCTGAACATGGTTGTTTCGGCGTGTGTGAAGGTCTTCCTCTCCTGGAATCTCACCGCCATCCCGGCGTGGGGCGTGCTCGGCGCAGCATGGGCGACGAATGCGGACTTCGGTGTGGCGGCTGTTCTGAATCTGATTTTCCTCTATAAATACAGACGCTATACGATGGATATTCTCCATACCGTGAAGCTTTTCATCGCAGCAGGCATCATGGGCGCAGTCGTGCTCGGTGTGTATCATGCGGCGTTTACCCTGATCCACAGCAATACCCTTTCGACACTCGCCTCCATTGCTGTCGGCGGCGTGGTCTACCTCGTAGCCATCGTCGTCATCCGTGCAGTAAAGCCGGAAGACGTACAGGGCGTGCCGAAGATCGGCCCCAAGCTCGCAGCGATGGTTTCCCGCATGAGCTTTGGGAAATGACTAGTGGCTAGGGACTGGTAGCTAGTGGCTAGGGATTAGGATCTTACATTCTGCTTTTTTCGAAATCAAAAAGGCCATGGATTGTATCGCATTGCGATATTATCCATGGCTTTTTGTAATGAAAACAAATTGAGATTAGCTGTCCAGTGGGAAAAATTTCTAATCCCTAGCTACTTCCTGAATACTAATTTCAGTCCCCAGTCCCTAGTCACCAGTCACTAAAACTCACATGTGGCGATAGAGGCCGATGACTTTGCCGCGGATGATGACTTCTTTGGCAATGATCGGCTGGTACTCATCATTTTCCGGCTGCAGACGGATGTGATCTTCCTCTTTGTAGAAGCGCTTGACGGTCGCATCTTCATTGCCAATGAGTGCGACTACGATGTCGCCATCCTGCGCGTCATCCTGCTCGGAAACGATGAGGTAGTCGCCTTCATGGATGCCTGCATTGATCATGCTGTCGCCTCGAACGACGAGCATGAAGCAGTTGTTATCCTTGCCGATGAGTTCGGCCGGCAGGGGATAGACGGACTCCGTGTGTTCATCTGCGGTGATCGGTTCGCCTGCACGGACGGCTCCGACGAGCGGCATCGGGATCATCTTCTTGCGGCGCCAGGTATCGGCCACGACTTCGATCGCGCGCGAAGAGTCAGGATTCTTACGAATCGCGCCCTTAAGTTCCAGACGCTTCAGATAATTGTGCACGGTGGATGTCGAGCGCAGACCGACCGCTTCTCCGATCTCGCGGACAGTCGGGGGGAAGCCGCTGTCCCAGATCTTCTGACGGATAAATTCAAGGATCGATTTTTCGCGTGTGGTCAGTTCATTCGGATTGTTTTTTTTTCTCATAGGAAGGTCCTTTCTTTGATTTCTTGCTCTCAACTTGTCTCTATTATACCTTATTCGAGAGAAAATAGAAACATTTGTTTATCAGAATCCTTGTTTGTAAAAAAATACTGCATTCGTTTATAATAAAACCAATGAGCGGCTTCTGCTATTTCCATTGGTAATCCATTTCCGTATCCATTATAATAATGAAAATATGACTTCACCGATTTCTATGAAGGAGGATACGAATGAGCTATCAGGAAACATATAAAGACTGGCTGACGTGGGCGGATGAAGAGACGAAGGAAGAGCTCCTGCGCCTGACGGATGAAAAAGAGATCGAAGACCGTTTTTATAAGGATCTGGAATTTGGTACAGCCGGGCTGCGCGGTATCATGGGCGCGGGCACGAACCGCATGAATCGCTATACGGTCGCCAAAGCGACAAGAGGGCTTGCCGATTATCTGAAAAAGGAGCATCCGAAGACTTTTTCACAGGGTGTGGTCATTGCCTATGATTCCAGAAATCATTCCGATGACTTTGCGAAAGAAGCTGCTCGTGTGTTGACATCGGCTGGGATCCCCGTCCGCATTTTCGAAGAACTCGAACCGATTCCGGTCCTTTCTTTTGCAGTCAAATATTTCCATGCCGCGGCCGGTGTGGTCGTGACAGCGAGCCACAATCCGGCAGAATACAATGGATACAAGGTCTATGGTGCCAATGGCGCGCAGCTGGTGCCGAAGGATGCAGACGTCCTGACGGCTTATGTCGAAGCGGTGACAGATCTTTCGCATATCGAAGATGAGGGAAATGATGCCCTCATGAACTGGCTGGGACATAAAACTGTCACCCGCTTTCTGACCGCGATCTTCCGGCAGTCCCTGTATCAGGGAAATCCGCCGCCGCTCTCCATCGTCTACACACCGCTTCACGGCAGCGGGGCAAAGCCCGTCCAGGGTATTCTGGCGGAAGCCGGTTTCACCGATGTGCATATCGTGAAGGAGCAGGAGCTGCCGGATGGCGACTTCCCGACCGTCTCTGCGCCGAATCCGGAGAATGAAGATGCTCTTTTGATGGGGATCGCCCTTGCCAAAGAAGTGGGCGCAGATATCGTCATCGGGACTGACCCGGACAGTGACCGCATCGGCAGCGCAGTACGAAAAGGGGAGGACTTTGTCCTGATTTCCGGAAATCAGATGGGCGCACTCCTGACATACTTCCTCTGCCTCACCCGAAAAGAGACGCTGACACCGGCATCCACCATGGTGAAGACGGTCGTGACCGGTGAGCTTGGCGCAGAGATCGGACGCCGCTATGGTCTGAAGGTCGTAGAAACGCTGACCGGCTTCAAGTATATCGGAGAAAAGATCTCCCAGTGGGAAAAGGATCCCGCGCATGACTTCTTCTTCGGCTATGAAGAAAGCTACGGCTACCTTGCCGGGACGCACGCACAGGATAAAGATGCGGTCGTTTCTGCCATGCTCATCTGTGAAATGGCGGCTTACTTCAAGAATGAGGGAAAGACGCTTTCCGATGTGCTCGATGAGCTCTATACCGACTTCGGCTACTACTACGACAAGACCACATCCTATACCCTGAAAGGGATCGAAGGCCTTGCAAAGATCCGCGGCATCATGAAGCATCTCAGGGACATCGATGTGAAGGAGATATTCCCAGAGATCGACTCCGTCATTGACTTTGAAGCCGGTATCGGTGATCTGCCGAAGGAAAATGTCCTGAAATATAAGGTAAAGACAGGCGGCTGGATGGCCGTACGCCCGAGCGGCACGGAGCCGAAGATCAAGATCTACTATTCCCTCAAAGGAAAAGACGAGAAAGAGGCTCTGGATGCATTTGCCGACTTCAAGGCAAGATGGGAGAGGGCACTGGGATTGTAGGCCGCCGACGGTGGGAGATCACGCTTGCGGTATTCTTCTTTCGAAGCCTTCCCCGGCGGAGAAGGCGGATGAGGAGAGATGTGTCATTTGAAGAACGCAGGACATCTCCCACGAGGCAAGCCTTGAACCTCTCATCCCGTCCACCTTGACAAATCCGTCCAAATTGTGTATCCTATTTCATGTAGTAAGCGTCGGGACGTAGCTCAGTTTGGTAGAGCGCTACCTTGGGGTGGTAGAGGTCGCATGTTCGAATCATGTCGTTCCGACCATTTTTTATTTTCACGTACATTCATAAAATTCTATAAAGTGAGGTCTTCTGTATGAACAGAGTCAAATCAGTCATGCTTCTGACACTGCTCAGCTTGATCCTGATGGCTATCGGCGGTGTCGTAGGTGGTCAGAACGGCGCGATGACCATGTTTCTCATTTCTCTGGCAATCAATTTCTACACATACTGGAATTCAGACAAGATGGCGCTTCGCGCTTACAATGCCCAGCCTTTGGCCGAATCGCAGGTGCCCGAGCTCTATGAGCTGGTGCGAGAGCTTTGCCGGAAGGCGGAGCTTCCGATGCCGCGTCTCTATGTCATTCCGACCGATGTGCCGAATGCTTTTGCTACGGGACGAGATCCGGAACATGCGGCTGTCGCAGTGACGGAGGGCATCCTTTCCATGCTGAACCGTGATGAGCTTGCCGGGGTCATCAGCCACGAATTATCCCATGTCAAACATCGTGATACGCTCATCATGACCCTGTCGGCGTCGATAGCGACCGCGATCTCCTACATCGCAAATATAGCGCAGTGGGCAGCGATCTTTGGTACGGCCAGAGATGAAGACGGCAACCGGTCGAATCCGATCGCCCTCATCGTGACCATCGTCATCGCGCCGCTTGCAGCTTCTCTCATCCAGTTCGCCCTGTCGCGTTCTCGCGAATACATGGCGGATGCTTCAGGTGCAAGGATCTGCGGGAAGCCGCTGGCTCTTGCCAGCGCGCTCTTGAAGCTCGATGACTACGCCCATCATCGTGTCATCCCCGATGCAAAGCCGGCGACCAGCGGTCTTTTCATCATCAATCCGCTTGCCGGAGTCGGCGGCGTGGCCAATCTGTTTTCTACGCATCCTTCCACGGAGGAGCGTGTAAAAAAGCTGCGTGAAATCGCAGCAGAAATGCATTCTTTTTAAGGAGGCTATTATGGCTAACATTGAAAAAACTCTCGTACTCGTAAAGCCGGACGGCGTGAAGAAACACATCTGCGGCGAAGTGATCTCCCGCTTCGAAAGAAAAGGTCTGTCCATTCATGCGATCAAAATGATTCAGGTCCCGGTAGAACTCGCTGAAGAACACTATGCTGAACACAAAGGCAAAGGCTTCTTCAAAGCTCTCATCGACTTCATCACCTCCGGTCCGGTACTGGCTATGGTCATCGAAGGTGAAAACGCGGTCGCAGCTGTTCGTCAGATCAACGGCGCTACCAACCCGCTCGAAGCTGTTCCTGGCTCCATCCGCGGCGACTTCGCTACTTCCATCGATGAAAATGTTGTCCATGCTTCCGATGCAGTAGAAACCGCACAGAGAGAGATCGGTCTCTGGTTCCCAGAACTGTCCAAATAATTCGGCATAGGAAGAAGGCGCTGCGAGAAATCGCGGCGTCTTTTTTGCTGCGTGCATGGCTTCAGGGGCGAAGGTTGGTGAACAGGGAAGGCGGAATGATATCAGACATCTGATATGTCTCCATCGTATCCCTTTCCCGCCTTTCGGGCATACGTGAAGCCAACCCCATCTCGCTTCGCTCGCCTGCCCCCCTCCAAGGGAAGGGGCAGGCGGTTATACAGCGCGCGGATGCCCGCTTTCCTGCTTCCAGTTTTTGTATTTTTATACAATAAAATCCGGCTTCCTATTGACTATCCTCTCCGTAAAATTGTACAATAAAATGAAATCGAAGCATGCATGACGCATGTATATATAGTTAAGGAGAATGAAATATGGATTTTGAACTTATCGAAAAAGCACTGCCTATCCTTCTCTTGGGCGCGGGCGTCACTATCGAGATCACGGCGGTCAGTGTTTTCATCGGCTTCTGCATCGGCCTTTTCGTCGGTATCGCGCGTATCTGCAAGGTGAAGGTGCTGCGCATCCTGGCTGCGATCTATGCAGACTGTATCCGTGGTACGCCGCTTCTGGTACAGATCTTCCTGATCTATTTCGCTCTCCCGATCGTGACGGGGCATCGCGTGGAGCCATTCGTGGCGGCCGTCGCTGCCTGCGGGATCAATAGCGGCGCGTATGTATCTGAGATTTTCCGCGCCGGCATCCAGGCAATCGATGTGGGGCAGATGGAAGCGGGGCGTTCGCTCGGCCTTTCCTGGTGGCAGACCATGTACTATATCATCCTGCCGCAGGCTGTACGAAATATCCTTCCGCCGCTCGGCAATGAATTCATCGCGATGCTGAAGGATTCCTCACTGGTTTCCGTCATCGGCTTTGAAGAACTGACCCGCCGCGGACAGCTCATCATCGCGCAGACCTATGGCTCCTTTGAGATATGGTCCACCGTCGCTGTCCTGTACCTCATCATGACGCTGGCGATTTCCAGAGTGGTAGCAATGTTGGAGAAAAAATAAATGGCAGAAGAAAAGAATCTGATAGAAATCACCCACATCAGCAAAAAATTCGGAGATCTGACGGTCTTGAAAGACATCAGCGTCAAAGTCAAGGAGAAGGAAGTTGTCGTCATCATCGGACCTTCCGGCTCGGGGAAGAGTACGCTGCTGCGCTGCATCAATGGGCTTGAAACACCGACGACGGGATCCATCACATTCGACGGGGTGCCTGTCAATGGAGAAAAGAATATCAATGAAGTCCGCACGGAAGTCGGCATGGTCTTTCAGCGATTCAACCTTTTTCCGCATATGACTGTCATTCAGAATCTGATGCTCGCGCCGATGAAGGTCAGAAAGATCTCCAAGAAGGAAGCCTATGACCGCGGTATGCAGCTCCTCAAAAAAGTAGGGTTGGAAGACAAGGCAGACTACAAGCCTCCGCAGCTCTCCGGTGGGCAGCAGCAGCGTGTCGCTATCGCCCGCGCGCTCGCGATGAAGCCGAAAGCGCTCCTCTTCGATGAACCGACCTCGGCACTCGACCCGGAAATGGTGCATGAAGTCTTGGATGTCATGCGTGAAGTCGCAGAAGAGGGCATGACCATGGTCGTCGTGACACATGAAATGGGATTCGCCAGAGAAGTCGGCTCCCGCGTCCTCTTCATTGATGGCGGCGTCATCGTCGAAGAAGGCCGCCCGCTGGATGTCTTCGAGCATACGAAAGAGGAACGTACGAAAGCTTTCCTTTCGCAGGTATTGTAATAGGAAAAATGAAAAGCAGCCATCGGGCTGCTTTTTTTGTTGGGCTGGAGGCTGGGAGATGTCAGACGTCAGATTTTTTATACGACCTGCTTTCCGCTTATTCAACATACGCGAGGCCAACCCCGTCTCGCTGCGCTCGCCTGCCCCTTCCAGAGGAAGGGGCTAGTGGGGCGTCCTTCTCGTATCGTCATTTCGAGCGAAGTCGAGACATCTTCCTTGCAGAGCGATAAACGACTGGGAGGTTGAGAGACTAAGAGACTAGGAGACTGGGAGACGTCAGATTTTATTCGCGCGAAACATTTTACGCTTGTTCAACAAGCGTGAAGCCAACCCCGTCTCGCTGCGCTCGCCTGCCCCTTCCAGAGGAAGGGGCTAGTGGGGGGCGTCCTTCTCGTATCGTCATTTCGAGCGAAGTCGAGAAATCTTCCTTGCAGAGCGATAAACGACTAAGAGACTAGGAGACATCTGGCATCTGATGTCTAACGTCTAATCCCTAATCCCTAGCTACTAATCCCTAGTCACCAGCCCCTCTACTTAGTGTAAAATTTTACTCGGTAGGGGAATTTTTCCAGA
>ULWL01065541.1_pt1 | contig 41223 bp, 18 predicted proteins | sample 1960171 | NCBI WGS metagenome assembly ULWL01 (sample SAMEA4835807, study PRJEB28245) | human gut metagenome | biome: gut microbiome; material: fecal sample | place: Denmark | collected 2008 | reverse complement strand
ATATCTATTAGAAGTATAAATACCCAATTGTTTTACCTCCTCTGTTTAAAATAGAGATGAACTTGATGCAGCAGAATCTGGCAATTCATCCACAATATCACTTACTTTGTATTTCTTGTTATCTTCTTTTTTAATATCTTTCGCAGCTTTTGGTTCAGCTCCGGAAGTTTCTACTGCAACAAATCTAGAAACTTTTCTAAACTTTTCAGCAGTTTTCATTTGTTTAGAAGAAATATTCTTTCTTTCTTCTTTCGTCAAGTCAAGTCTGTTATTCTGTACATTATATGCATTTACTTGTAGTAAGTCAGCTTGTACTTCAAAGAAGTCAGCAACCCGTACTCTATTATAATAAAAAAGAAAGATAAGTTCTCTGATTACTGGAATAATGCAGAATAATAAACCTGCAATTCCGATAACTGCAGCACCGACACCAATTCCGCCATAAATACCAAATCCAACAAAGTTTTTCTTCTTTGCAGTTTCGTCAAGAATATGCATCATAGTTTTTTCAACTTGACCCTTATTATAAGCACTATTGAATGATTCAATATTCTTGAAAATCATATGACCTTTTGATTTTGTTAAAGCAGATTTATCAATCATTACTTTCATTGTATCTTCAGATGGTGCTTTAACAAATTCTACACACATAGATACCATATAGGATGTAGCTTCAATTACGGCTAACACCATTGTATTATATGTAATCATTGGAAGTTCAGCATTTACTGCATATGCTTTTATCCAGATATCTTGACTATCAATCAAATTGTCAATACATTCATTGATTGTATCTACAGGATATGTATCTTGTTTAAATTCGATAAGAAGTTGATGCATTGTCTGTAGACAATTTATAAGTGTATTATAATTGGACAGTTTTGTAATAGAACCCTTGGTCATTTCAATTTCACCAAAGTCAATATCATCTACTTTATCTACGACATTATCGTATAATTTAGATGTCAGAGAAACAAGAATCTTATTCTGATCAGCTTCATTAACAGCAAGAAGAACTTTACGAGTTTCTCTATCGGTAAAATCAAAGAATTCATTAATTGCATGTGTATATTCTGGAGACCGATAGATTACTTCTGCATCTTCTTTTAGTTTTTGTCTTTCTTTCTTCTTTCTATGAATAATATCATCTACTTTAGATCCGATACCTTTTCCTATCTTTTTACCAGCAGCATTAACAAAATTACCACCGGTAATAGCATTACCGATAGCTTCACCAGTTTTAGCACCAGGCTCTGATTCCCATTCTTGTTTTTGTTTTTCAATATTAACCGCAGTCTTATTAGTAAGATCTCTAGTGATTTGTTCAGGATCAGCTTTCTTAGCTTCCTCCAAAGCTTCATCATCTTCAAGTTTAATATACTTTCTATCATAGGAATCTTTTACTCGTCTATTACCAAGACCAAATTCAAAATCGTAATGTCGATGACCAGTAACTTTTTCTTTTTTCTTTTGACTTCCTTTATCCCCAATTTTTACTTCAAATCTAGATTCTTTATGTTTTTGTTTGCTAATTCCTTCTTCTAGAGAACAACCAACAATATTACCATCAGCATCTTCTTTGAATGTAACCGTTTGAGTACCGGATTTTTTATCAGCCATCTTTTTACCAATCCATGTATTGTTTTTGGCACGTTTACCTAATTCACTAGATTTATCTTTAAGGTCTCTAGCGTTCTTTTTTACAGTATCTTTATAACTGTCTTCATCATCTGCTTCATTCATGATCCCCATTAATTCTAAATCAGAAAAAATAGCCATTTCATAAACCTCCTTTCTTATCTACTTACTTTAGATAGAAGATTTACCATCTTCTTATAGCTATTATCACTAGCTTCTCGTTCAAGACCAGAGAAAGGAATCATTTCGTATGTATCATCTCCAGTATCATAGAGAATAGAAGCAACTTCTGTAGATTGGTTAAGAATACAAATACACATGAAGTTATAAGAATCTAGAATCTTACGAGCATTTCTAACTTCAAGAATATCTACATTGTTAACCTTCTTTAGATAATCAGCATCGTTTTCAGATAATACTAATGTAGTGATTGCAGTAGCATCATTATACATTCTAAGAGAACGTCTAAATTTACTCTTAGCAGAACGTCTTTCTAATACTTTCCACAGTTTATTAGAAGTAGCTCTCTTACTATAAGATAAAGCATCCATCTTAGCATTATCAATTGCAAATAAGAAATCACGGAAAAATGCAATTTCATTAGTAGTCGCTCTTATAAAGTTTGTAAGAATATTCTTATCATCAAGCTTACCACTAATTCTATTGCAAATATCAGCAGAAGAAATAGGATAGATTTTAGCTTTAATACCAATTACAGCGGTGTTAATATTATCACCGTGTTCTCCATGACGCATGAAGTTAATAACCATCATTGTTGGCTGTAATTCATTTGCTTTCTTATATTCGGTATTAAGCATAACACTGGAATGATAAGAAGCCATATTCTTCATATAATCTGCATAATCTTTATCATTAGAGAATCCAGATTTATAAATATTTCTTCCACCATATCCACCACCGCTAGTGTTCTGTACTTTGTTAACACCATTTCTTTGATCCATTCTAGCTTTGGCTAGTTTATATTCTTTGTCTTCATCAGGTGTATGAGTAGTTTTGGATTCATAATCTGCTATAATTGTAGCATCTATCATTTCAATATCTTTTGTATCATCATGGTTGTATGTATGATTAATATATCCACCACTACTATTATTTCCACTATTATTCTTTTTCTTTTTTCCTTCGTTGATGATCATATCATTCATACCAGTGCGATATCCAGGAATAATCTTGAAAGATTCAAGACTACTTTCCTTTGTGTCATCGGGTAAAGTATAGTTGGATTCTCGCAAATCTTCTAATACAGTATTTAGTACTTCATGATCGATTTTAAGAGTCTGGTCATATGATTCACCAAATGTAGTTGCTAACTTATCAAGAGAATCTACATAAGAGTCCAAAGTCCCATCCATACTTCCTACATTAGAATGGAATTTTCTAACATAGTCGAAGACATCTTCATTGTTTCCGACACTAATTGAAGTAAAAAGAATATGAAGTAAAGATGCCATTTTCTTTTCATGGGCTTTAGCAATCATGATTGCATTATCTGGTTCAATATCAGTACTTACTAAAACAGGAAAAGTAAGAATCAAATCTTTTGTGGCTGAAGTAATAGACTTGAAACTTCTATTCGCTTTAGCATTATTGATGAATTGTACTTCGTCGTAGTCTTTCAGAGAAGTAAGAACATCGACAATATCACGAACAACAGATTCATGAAAATACTCTCTTCCGTACATATTTCTACCTCCTTTTCAAATTTTATAGAAATGTTCAAAAAAATAAAGTGTATCATTCAACGAACGTATATAATTATTTCACAATACGATTTACTAAATCATTGAACTGAGCTTCTGTAAGTGTAAATGAAATTCCTGCATTGACATTCTGCTTCGGTGCAAATACAAATAGATTATTTTGATCAGATACAATCATATCCTGAAGTTTGTTTAATCTATTTTCAATATCTGTTAATCTAGACTCGATTGCATTGAGTCTAGCAGTATCCTGATTATTACAATTCATTTGATTTGTCTGTCTTTTATATTCTCTATCATATATAGCATCCAATCTAGCATCGTTTCTAGCTTGAAATTCCATATTTCTCATCATTCCATCATAAATATCAGCCGTATTCATAATTAGCCTCCTATAACATTAACTAAAATTTAGTACAAAGTACAACATAATCTTTGAAGTTATGGGAGTGTTTCTTAGAATGATACACTCTATTCACATTTATAGTATATAAATGTGTATTACTTTACCCAGTTTAACATCATAATAAATCCTGAACATAGGAGGAAGGAGGTACTTATGGCTACGACAGATGAAAAGTTTTCTTTTATGAATACTTATCATAAAGGGAAAGATTTAAAATATGCTTCTGAATTAGCTGGTTGGAATGAGCACGTTCATTCAAGTGATTTATATGAAGCAGGTGAAAATTCAGGTATGTTGTTTTCTCCAATTACAAATAAGAAAGAAGAAAGAGGTGCTTTTAAAGAAGAAGACCTAGAAATACATGATGAAGATTATGAAAATATGCTTCATGATACAACATTATCTTCTCCAGAAGATATGCTTCATAATCGATTTAATAAGTTTAGTCGTTATGGATATCTTGACCCTGCTCATGAATTGGTCACTGGTAATAGAGAATACATATTCTTCTCAAAACCGGATTTACATTTAGTAGATACTGGAAATCCTGCAGATATGTATGATAAACTTAAAGTATTCCCGTTCTTTAAAGAAGCATTCTCTAGATACAAGTTAAGTTATTATTCATTACAACAGTATTTTGGGACTAGTACTGGAATATTAGAATCAAAAGGATTAAATATAGATTTGAATAATAAGTATATTAATTTACTTTCTAATATGGTTACAAGTTCTTTTGATTTACCTGATATTACAGCAACTGATGTTTTGAATAACCAAAACCTATATCAAACAAATACAAGTTATAGAGAAGGTTCTATTTCATCAGACCTTCAATATGATTTTAGCCTTGAATTCAAAGATACAAAATATCTAGATGTATACATGCTATTCAAAATCTATGATGAGTATTTTAGAAGTAAGTATATGACTGAGATAATGCCAACAAGATATGCTTATATTATGAATAAGATATATCCTGAAGCACTATCTATTTGGAAGATTATTGTAGATGATACCGGTAGAATTATGTATTGGGCAAAAGCAACTGGATGCACACCAATGTCTGTTCCGAGAGGCACGATCTCTAATATTGAAAATACAATTAAGTTTACTGTAAACTGGAAAGCTCAATTTATTAGAGATATGGATCCAATCAATCTAGCAGAATTGAATTGGTTAACAGCACGTTCATTGGGATTTAGTGGTCCAGGTGCAACTATGCATTTCTTCTTAAGTGAACGAAATATTAGCCCACTTGTAGATGGGAAGACTTGGGTAGGATATCCATATGTAATGAGTACTACAGGTTCTTCTTTAAGAACTGGACATCATACCACAGCCTCTTCTAATAGTACAGGTTTTCATAGATTGGTATGGATAAATTAAGTAAGAAGGAGGTAAAATATGTCTGTTAAAAAAACGGAAGAAACTACAGCTCAAAAGATTCTAAATTCTGATATATATGATATTACTAGATTCGTAGATGATATCAAAAAGAAGAATATAGATGGTATTGATAATGAAAAGGAAACTTTACTTGTAGGTATGTATGGATACATGGGATATCAATTTGCATCTTTATTACAAAATGCAATCGTAACCGCTTCTGAGTTATCAAATGAAGCGATCCCAACAAGAGCAAAGTTTGATAGAAATGTAATTACACATGCATTATCATTGGGTGTAGAAAAAGTAGCAGCAACCGCTGCAAATATGAAAGTTCTTTTAATGTTTCCTGAGAAAGCATTAAGAGCAAATATGATTGATGGTAAGTTTACGCTTACAGCAGATACTCCATTACGATTTGATGAATTCGAATTTCATACTGACTATGACATTACAATTAATTATGTAAAACTAGATGATAGCACTAACGGTAGTCAACGGAATTATGTTTATACTGCTTCTTATGATATGACTCATAAGAATCCTATTTCTGATTTAGATAACCCGTTCTTACCACCAATCGCAATTTTTAACTATGAAGAAGATAATATGGTTGTATTATCTACAAATCTTCATCAAGTTTACTACAAAGAAATCTATCAGAAAGTTTTGGACTCTGATGTAATTGCTAATAAGACTTTTAGTTTCTCATTTGATAAGCAGATGAGTCACTTTAATATTATTGTAAAAGAACCAGCTGATGGCACAACCGGTTCTAATGGTAATACTGTCTATCTAAATGCTGTTTATGATGGGTTATATAACCAAGAGATTGCAGAACAGAAGTATTGTTATTATCAGTATATTAATAGTAATACAATTCGAATTCGATTTGACCCATCTAATTATCAACCGCCTGCAAACTCTGACATAACAATACAATTATACACTTCAGATGGTGCCGGTGGTAACTTTGAATATTCTGAAGAAAAGACCATCCGATTGACTTCTGATAGATATACAAATCTTTATGTAATTGTCGCTCAGAGAGGTGATGATGGCTCATCTGGAGGATTGGATAGACAGAGTATTGAACAACTACAACATATCATTCCAAAAGAAGCATTATCTAGGGGAAGTATTACTACACTGACCGATTTAAGAAACTTCTTCAATAGTCTTAATAATGAAAATTCTGTTCTTCATGTATTTAGAAAAGAAGATAATATATTAGACAGAGTCTACTATGTTTATAATCTTATGAAAGATGCACAATTAAATGTGGTACCAACAAATACGATTCCAATTTACTTGGAAAGTACAAGACGAGATTCCAATAACGGTAATATCTATCTAGAAAGTGGTACTCCAGTATTCTATTATAAATTTGGTAAAGGTGCTAACTTACCGTTACTTAGAGATAACTATATTGGATACTTACAGCAGAAAGTAACAAATGTAGAGACAAATTATTCGTTTTATGATGGCACAGGTTTAACCACTTATCAAGGCACTCCAACCGATGAAGAAATGGAAATTTGGAATAGAGATTATTCCGGCTCATTTGAACATGAAAAAGTAATTCCTAATTTTGAATATAAGATTAAGAAACCAGAAACATCTTATGATTTCCATGAAAATGCGAATATCTATTTCAAACCGTTTTATAGTATCTGGGCAAATAATTACTATACTCAAATTCCAGAGGAAAAAGAATATTATGATAATTGGTTTTATGGAACTTGTAGAAGATGTAGACTAGCTAGAGCACAAGTTCCGTTAATTTCATATGTTATTCCTAAACTTTTTGGTCTCAATGAAATCGTTAAGAAAGATTATAATGATACCGTTTTTGATTTAGAATTAGAATATCAGGAAGTAAATGGTAGTGTAACCACAACAACATATTTCCCGAAAAGATATAAATATGATATGTCTGCAGCTACTGTTAAGGTATATGAGGCTGGTACAGGTAAGTATTTACCAGATGATCAAATGAATGAAACTGGTAAATATCTTACTATGACATTAATGCGACGTCATAATCCAGACGATACTTATATTTATGAAATTGCAAATATTGAATTAGATAGAGACTGTTTAAAATATCTTAAAACTGTAAGATTCTATTGTAATCGTATTTTTGATTCTCATAATCTTGTATTAGGTAGTGATAATAAATGTGAAATTGAGATTCCATTCTCTTTAACTAACAATCAACAAGAAGTGTATCTAGATATTTATGCATGGCTAATTAATATTTCTTTCTATGATCATACATTAGCGTTTAATAATTCACCGGTAACTTTAGACCAACCTTCTAATATTAATCGTACTTTTTGGGTTCCTGATTATTTTACTGATTTAAGTATGCTAAGTGATGAAAATAAAAAGATGTATGCTGTATTATTTATGAATACTTTTATGCGTCCATATATTGATAGCGATAATTCAGTATTAATTCTAGATACGATTAATACAATTGATGTATATTCTTACGATGGTCAAGGAAAGTATAGTTTTGATAATATGAGATTAACTGAAGGAGATTTGATTCGTTTTAGTACATATACAGAATCACAACATACCAGTGACTTTGCATACAAAGACCCATCAACTTGGACACTTGGGGAAGTACTGTCGATTGAAAGAAATGATGGTAGAATTATTAGCCTAGAATTATTAGTTAAGAACGAAGAATTAGGTACATTTGATACGATTCGTTATCGATTACCAAAAGTAGTTTCTAGCGATTATGGTAAAGAAACTTTTGATGATACTTGTATTGTATTAATATCTAAGATTACGAAGTTCTTATATACAAACCCATTGAATATCATTCTTAAAGACGATCCAACAATAGATTCTCATAGAATCACTGCTTCCTATTATCTTGATATTATTGATGAAACCCGTTATCAAGAATTTGAATGTGTAAATAGCAAATCACCAATTCAATTTATCTTACCGAGTATTAAAACTTATAGAAGCTCCTATCTATCTGACAATCGTTATAAGTATACAATTAAGATTAATATCAAACCGAATACTGGTTCAATTGATGAGAATATGATTAATCGTACACAAGTTATTGCTGTATTCTATAAGAAAGGAACAGATGAAACATCTGTATCTACACCTGTAATGTATGCGATTGCTACATATGTTGGTGGGGATGATTTATCTGCAATAGATGAAACATCTGGTATTCCATATGAAATCACCCTATATACAAGACCGTTTACTACATCTACTGTTGATGATAAAGATAGAGATATTACCGATATCATCGATAAGAATAATAATGTATACTTTGGTATAAAAGAACTCTTGAATGAAATAGCAGAAGAAGTTGGTGGAAAAGACCCATTGAAATCAGAAGAAGCAAAGAAAGCATTTTATGAAAGATATAAATGTTTCTTTGCATCTGCTAATGATGCTAGACCAATGAATTATGAACAAGCAGTTGATAAAGGCTTCTTGGATGATTTGAATGCTCCATCGGCATATGCTACACATTTATATTTAAATCTTAATACTGAAATGAAGATATTCACTCTTTATAAGTATGACATTGGCTCTGTAAAACAATATACAGATGGATTGACCAGTGAATACATCTCTATTAATAATACAAATGTACAGTCTTTGTATAACTCAGTTCCACAAAGTACTGAATTTGGTATGACAATTAAAGTCGATAAAGATGACCCAGGATATTTACCTCATAATTATACATTAAAAGAAATGGTATTGACCAATGTATATAGCACTTATCAAGGAATCAATTTATTATATGATTATTCTAATATCATGAATTCATATGTAACTTCCATTCGGACAAATGATATCTTTAATCCGGATAATGAACAAATAGAATCTTATATCATCAATCGTGTTCCTTGTGTAAGATATTTCTATTGGAATACAGAAGAAAGAGTTCTTACTTTCATTAAAGAAATGAAGAAGAAGATTAATTATGTATTAGATGCAATCGCTCCGTTGGAATGTACATTTGGCTTGGATTATAAGTTCTTTAATACATATGGTCCATCTAATATGTATCACTTAACGGATGATGACGGTGATGTCACTACAGAATTAATTGATAATGTAGCATTAACAATGACATTTAGAGCAAAGTTCTATAATGAAGATAGTGATGCTGACAGTGTTACTCAACAAATCAAAGATACAATTAAGAATTATTTGGAACAATTAGATCAATTGGATGACATTCATTTCCCGAATATCACAACACTTGTTGAATCAGAATTCTCTGAGTTCTTAATCTATTTTGAATTCGTATCATTTAATATTTATGATGCGAACTATCAGCATATCATTACAAATGAGAACATGGAAATGTTATCAACTGTACCTGAATTCTTACATGTAGATACAAATGACGTAAGTGGATTACCATATATAAATATAAGAATCGTGACTTCTTAAACATAATAATAAAATAAAGGAGGTTGTCCTATGCACTATGAAGAAACTTTATTAAAGATTAAAGAAAATGAAGAGAAAGCCGTAAAAGAAGCTTATAAATATAAAAAAGAACGTCTAGCAGCAATGAATGAAGCAGCAGATAAAGCTGCTATCTGGGAAAAGCTTAGTTCTCGCAATAGAGTAGATCATACTTTTCTTGAATATAAACAGAAGATTACGGATGCATTTGTTACAGAAGGGCTAGTAGCAATTGTAGATAACTGTTTAAATCCAGTTCTTATTAGAGAAGAGTATCATCAGAAGCTTGTTAGACAATTGGTTACAAATTTTGTAAATGAACAGGGCTCTATGAAGTTGTTAAGTAAGTTTAGAGGTATGTCTTATATTATGTCTGAAATGGCATATGCAATTGATACAACTATAGAATCTATTCTAGAACGTGCTGACAAATCTAACTCTGAATCTTTCAAACCAAATAAGAAAGATAAAGAAAAGTTTTATGATAAACTTGATAAGATTGAAGTTGGTGATGCTGTGGATAAAATTACAAATAGAGTAAGAGAACAAACAGCAGACTTCGTAAATAACAATATGAGAGATAAAGCTGCATTAGCAGAATCCTTATCTAAGACACAACAGAAAGTTGAAGATAATAAGGATAAGTTAGCAGAAAAAGCAAATAATGCTAGAGCACAAGAATCTGCAGCAAAGATTGAAGAATCTTATATTGCTCTTGGAAAGAGAAGAGCCACTGATATTAGAAACAGTCGTTCTAAAAATGTATTGGAACAGATGGTTTATAATATGTCCAAAGTATCAATGGTTAATGAAAACGCTTCTAAAGCATTTGTTAAAGATTCTAGATTAGATATTGAAAAGATTGTTGAACATTGTGAAACAATCTGTACTTTCGTTACTGCATTAGATTCTTTAAAGATTATTAATGTAAATGAAGCTTATATTCAACAGATGTTGAAAGATATGAAACAATAAAATATGACAGGTAACCATAATTGGTTACCTGTCTTCTTTATAAATTGATAATAACTTCTCTTGTTCCAGTAAATGATAAGAAGAAAAATTCATATGGATTAGATGTTACAAAATTATAAACTTCTTCAGGAATAGCATCTTTGCATTCTTTTAGAAACTCACTATATCCCTGTGTTATGATTTCCTCAATTGTATCATCTATATTTTCTGTAAATATAATATCAATAATCATTTTATTAAAGTCTATACTAGAAGATTCGATTCTTTTGAGAATATTAATCTTCTCGATAATCTTATGAAGATAGATATATTTACTATATACTGATTTCCATAATTCTTCTCTACATTTTGCAAAGTTTGTAACGCATGTTGATCTAACAAAAGTATTCATTTTGATTTCCTTTCTTTATACAAATGATAAATTCATATTGTTTTGATAGTCTTTTCTTTTTATAATATTGTCGTACTGCTGTTTACAATATACAGCATTAAGATAATTAAGATCAATTTCTACTCTCGGTAATATAGAATAATACTTATCAATAGTAGCTGATACTGTTAAAGCGTCATCTATCCAGATATTACTATTATACATATCAGCATATAGTTTTTCTATATTATCGAAATCAGGTTTTACGATAGGTCTATTAAGACCTATCTCTGCCATAAAAGTTTCAATTTTATTGTATGACTTAGGTGTTGGAAAATAAGCTTTATAATGTACATCACATGGTGTACATATTAAATGATTTAATTGAATAAGTTCTTTTTCATCTACAATACGTTTCATATATTGATGATTACTGGCAGCGTCTGGAGAATATACATGAATATATCCAGGATTTGTAATTGCTGATGTGATAAGATTCTTTCGATTCACCGTAAATCTGTATCTTGGTCTTTTTGCACCTTGAGGCACTTGATATAATATCACTTTTAGATTCGTATAATATAAAGAGTTCATTCGTCTCTCTTTTTCAAATAGAATGAAATCCATATCTTCTACATTCAATCTATATTTATCACACATCCAATCTAAACGTTCTTTGTAATTTAGCGGTATATCTCCGTACTTATTTTGATAATCATTCATCTTTTTCTTTAGGTTACTCACGCACAAGCACCTCCTTTTATCTAATTGTTTAAGATGTGTTAATTTTGCGACAAGACCGCCTGTCGAGTATAAACCCGACAGGCACATCTTGTTGTAATCAGAAATTCCAAAACACAAATAGAAAGGTGAATCTCAAATGAACAGTTAACCACGCCATTCATTTATCATATAGTTATACACTTGTTAAAAATAAATTCCTGGTAGATTTCTCCACCAGGAATTCTAGGAGACACAAATACCGACAAAGTCAAGAAACTCACTATTGAGCTAAGATATAATCTCTGGATTACATCTTTACTATATAGTTATATATTTAAAACCAGAAATTGTTATAAACATTCAAGATTCTATTATGAAGATACTTTTCAACACCTAATTCGAGATTAGGAATAAAGTCATATACTCTATTTTCGATATTGAATGCACACCATAAACGAATCATTCTAAAGATATCAGGTTCATTTATATTAATACCACATAAGTTTGCAATGTAGTCCATTTCTGAAACATTCTGAAGTGTCTTTCCTTTAAACATACTTTCAGTAGATGTCATACCCATAGCACTATATAAATCTTGAATTGAGAAAGTTACATCAACAACGGTTGGTAAACCATCTTTTGTCCAGGAACCTTCTTTACCTTTATTAAATGTCATTTCTGTAATAATACCCATATCAATATTAAACATTCCTTTATAAAATGCCTTTACTAAGAATGGTGTTGTATATGAGTTTACATATTCTGACCGAGGTAATACAAATGCCATAAGGTGACATAATGGCACATAGATATTATACCACCAAGATACTTTGTCTGTATTTGGAGTAGTTAGTTTAATAGAAATACTATATGATTTAGAAAATGTACTATTTGACCAAATCTGTGGGAATAGCATACGACCACCTGAAACAATAGTCTTTACACTATTTGCAATAGTAGTGAAGATAGAATTACCGCCTGCTACTTTCTCTACAATAGAATTGATTTGATCTTTAATTGCACTTAGTGTACCATCTACTTTATCAAAGGCTTCACCAACTGCTTGACGAGATGTACCTAATAGGAATTGAATTTCTCTAGCTTTATCAGATAAAGTATTAATTGTAGTAGATAATGAAGATTCTGTTGTTTCATTACCAAATGAGTCTGTGAAAGAAGAATCTGAATTTATATAAAATGCAATAGCATTACCATAATACAATCTACTTTCAAAGTCAGATATAGTTTCACTAAGTTTAGAGAAGGATGATGTAAAAAATTCTGAATAATCTTCTTCAAATTTAGCTTTCTTAGGTTCAGTTTTTTCCTCATCTTCTTTTTTATCTTCATCGGTTGAATCAGTTTTATCTTCATCAGATTTTTCATCTTTATCTGCTTTTTTGTCATTTTGTTCTTTGTTATCTGAATCTTTTTCACCATCTTCTACTTCTTCATCTTCTGTATCTTCTTCATCTTCCCAGATTTCATATGCAATACCTTCATTAATACCCCAGTTAAAATTTCCGAATTTATCACTACCACCACCATTTTCACTATCAAATGACTTTTCACTAATATCTAAGAAGATTGCACCAGCTCTACATAAAGGATTTACATATTTAAAATATTCTGTATAAGCCGGCATGATAGTATATAGTTTACCATTATACTCCCCAAGCATTGTTTCTAGAGATGTTTCTGTTAATGCATCTTCACCAGATGCAGCACCAGGTGCTCTATCTCCAAGTGAACCTAGCAAAGCAGTTCTATAGTTTTCAGTTGTACCACCCATGAATGATGTATTACCTGGAGTAATATACAATAATGGCATTCTAGAAACAATCTTTTCAGCAAATTCATATCCTGTTTGTTCAAGTGAAGTTGAATAGTTATTTCCAACTCTACAGTCTGTAGTAGGAAGATATTGATATGGAATTCCGAATACAAATCTTAACTTACTATAATCAATACCTTTTTGAATTGTATTAGACTTAGCATAGTTTTCGTAACTGTTGTTCTTTGTATAATCTGCCATATTATAGATATAAGTATATGGACTAACTTTTACAGCATATTCGTAAGTAACATTTATTTCACCACTATTAGCACTATCATTACTAGAAGATATACTACTAGCAGTTGCTTCATCTTTAGCTTCTGTTGTATCTTCTGCAGCAGCAACAGCACTATCATTAATTTTTACAGTTGCTTTTTTATTTATTGATGATCCTGTGGCATTTAATGATTCATACATTTTAGCAGGATCATACCAAACTCCATTATAATCCTTAAGATGATTTTCTGTTATACCCATTGCAATATATGGACCAGCTTTCCATTTAAATGAAGTTCCTGAACTGCTACCTGTAGCTTCGACTTTTCCAATATATACCCAACCATATTTATTGCCACATCTGATTTGTACAGCAATTTCATCAGATACCATACTTTTTCCAACAACAGCTGCTGTGTAATTTTGTTTTATAATTAACATTGCACTTGAATTTTCTACAGATACAGAATTATTCCTAGCAGTTTTAGAATCAGAAAATACATTAGTTGGAGATGTTGTTAATATATATATCCCACCATTATCAAGATTTTTTTGATATGCAAATCTGGCATAATTATCGCCATTAATTCGTCTCATACTTGTTCCCATGATATCTTCTCCTTTCTTGTTATTTTATCCTAATGTTCTAGATGCAAAAAATATGAGGACTGAAATTATCCAGTCCTCATAACTTTTAATTTTGTGCAATTTGATATACAGCTTTAGCAATATCTATACCAGAACTATTTGAATCGAGAGCATTTCTCAATGCAGATAATCCATTTCCTCCAGTATTAGATGATTTATTGTTTTTGTTCGTAACAGCTGTAGTTGTGTTTTCAGTATTAGTTGCGATAGCACCTAACAACTGTAACACTGTGTCTATTTTATCACTATTATTTGCTATAATACCTATTAGATTTATCAATTGTCCTAAATCTATTGATGTATTGGTTGTTAATGTGTTTTCACCGATATATGACGATTTTGATAGATGATTATTTCTTGTATTATTATTTGTGGAACTAATATTAGACGATGATAAGTTATTAGATGATGTTGAGAATAATTTTCTATTTATGCTATTTTGTTTAACATCATCTAATGATTTCAATATACCTCTACCAGTTTGATTTTTATATGCTTTTAATCCTTCTCTGCCGATTCTATCTATATTTTGTTGTACCGACCATGGAACTTTTTTAATATGTTCTCCACTGCCAATACTTGCTTTTTTATATCCATTTGTAGATGTATTTGAAATATTTTTCTTGTTTTGATCTTTACCTCTACCAGATCCGCCATTACCTTTATATCTTACTACATACAATGCTTCACTATCTTTAATAGTACGAGCACCAAAACTACCATCATCTGTAGGAAGTTGGTTTCCGTGTTCAAGATAATATTTAGCCAATTTATATGAATCTTCAATACCACTACCTTCAGAATCACAATGTCCGTCAGGGAAAAAACCACCTGAACCAGCATTAAATCCTCTAACTTGGCCAGTGGTATCAGTAAACACATACATATCAATATGACCTACGTCATTTCTAATGATCATATCACCAGGTTGTCTATCATTTGGATCGAAATTCTTATATTCCCAATCCGGACTTACATTACCGTCTTTATCACATATACGTTGTGCCCAGAAATTAGTTACATTATAACCTAAACCATGGAATGTATCAGTATATGAAGATCTATCAGAAGGATATGTATAATAACCCATATACTGTGCTACAGCTGACATCATACCTGAACAGTCCGGTCTAACCTTATCAATTTTTTTACCATCTCTACATTCAAGATCGAATAATCTATTACAGCATGAACAGTATCCGAATGTTGGGTTTGCACGACCCATAGCTTCAAATACCATTGCTGCAGCATATATTACACCGCTACCATCGGTATAACCACCATTATTATCTCCGGAACCCTCTTCTACTTCGCTACCATATAATGCATCATAGAAATTACCATATACACCCTTGATAGTAGCTTTTGTGTAAGAAGCAAGTTTACTTAATAGAGTTTTAGCACCAGTTGTGCTGCCAGACGAAGAAGATGAGCTACTTGTAGAAGTATCTTCTGATTCTTCGTCATCTTTTGATTCTTCATCTTCTGTATCTGTTGATGATGAGTCATCATCGGAACTGTCAGAGCTTGATGAAGAGGATGAACTACTAGGTTTTACTGCAGTATTAACTGCCGATGTTATTGCATTTGAAATATTAGTAGCAGGATTTGTTATAGAACTATATAATTTAGCTCTACCCGATCCTAATTTATTATTTCTAGAAGTCGCTTTTCTAATAATTTCTTTACCACGTCCAGAACCACTATCTGAATCCGAGTCACTACTACCAGTACAAGCAGCTAGTATTTCTTTTGCATATCCAACTCTTAATGAAAGAGCAGCTCCTATGTTTTCAGGTCTTTCTGCACATTCTAGCCAAAGTTTAGTAGCTTCTTCTAATGAGTATGAATTAAATGTATTAAATGAACCTCTAGCTTTAAATAATTGCCAGTTATATGTCATTGTGCCAGCACCAGTTTGACCATTAAACTTAGATGCATTTGCATCATTTTTTTCAGAATCAAGGTTAATTCCTTTAATCTGTGCAACTATACATTTTGTTTGACCATCAAGTGTATCAGGATCACAGTTATTTGCAGTACACCAGTTATATAGACAAGCTCTTGCTGCGGAACCACACCATTGAATAAGTCCATATGCATGACTTTGGTCATCCATTACAGTACCGGTAGCACCACCATATAGAATATGAGGATTAAATCCGGATTCAGCTCTAACATTAGCAAGAATACCTGCAGCAAGATTATCACTAAATCCTTGAGATTTCATATATTTAAACATATTCTTCATATTTTCTTCAGCAGTACCTTCGGTCAAACTACCAGTAATTCCTTGATTATTATTAACACCTTGAACCTGTGTATCACCATATAATGCATCATAGAAGTCACCAAATACACCTCTAGTTAGAGCATTTGAATATTGGCCTAATAAACTTATTAATCCGGTTGCTTGAGAATTAGAAGAAGAATTTGATGAGGTATCTGTAGTTGTTTCATCAGTAGTTTCTTCATCTGTAGTAGTATTTTCATCTGTTGTCTCTGACGATGAATCATTAGTATCATTACTAGATGTTATATCATCTTTAGAAATGACCATGTTATCGTTTTTACTTGCTTCTTTAGCATTGTCAATTAAGTCACCAATCCCTCTACCAGAACGTAGTACAGTATTGCTATTTGTTGGTTTTTTCTTAATTCTACCAATTTTAATATATTTTTTAAATTTATCCCACCAAGGTGCTTTTCTAATTGCCTGTAAATTGGCAATTGTATCACCGATTTCCATACCGTTATTACCGATAAATGGCTTTTGAAGATTTTCACCATATCCTTTACCAGTAACCAATATTTTTCTAGATTTCTTACTACCTAGAATGATATTTTTATTTATATTTCCTTTTAATTCCTTAATTCTATCTACAATAGCACGACCACGTCCGGAACCAGATTCTTCGGTAGTTGAATCATCAGATTCTGATTTGGAAGTAGCAGATACACTGCTATTACCATTTGTATGAGCTTTAATGATTTCATATAGTTTTTGATAGTCTGCTGGGTGAACGTTACCTGCTTCATGAGGAACATTTTTAGAATCTTCATAGATATCAATTAGAGTATAACCTTTACTTTGAGCAAATGGTTTGATATAAGTTTCATTAAATTTCTCTACAGCGGTAGCATTAAAACTGCCTCCATATCCTGAATTATCAGGTACCCAGATTACCGTTAAGATATAAACATTTGTATTACTTGTATTTCTTCCACCATATCCTAAGATGGTATCAATAGATTCTTGATATCTTTTAAAGTAACTTTCTGTATCCATATTAGCAAATACTTCATTCATACCCCAGAAGAAGATAGCATCTTTTGCATTTTTAATAATATCACTATGAGCTTTAAATTGTGATTGATATGTTTGTCCCATACTACCTTGACAATTGATATCGGTTGTACCAGATACAACGCCCATAGCTCTATCAGCTAGACTTGTTCTTTCACTCAAACCCCATGTGATAGAGTCACCACAAATAATTGTAGTTTCAGCATCAATATCAACATTTGCACTACCACTAGAAACAGTTCCTGAATTATTAGAACTAGAAGAACTGTTAGAAGTTGCACCTAATCTAGATAATACATTATTTGTATAGTAACTAATTGTACTAGTAACGTTATTTAAGAATTTTTTAGTAAATGTAGGACGAATAATATTATCATTCTTACCACGACCGGAACCAGAAATATGATCAGCAATAATAGCTGCAACTTTACAAACTGCTTCACCCCATGGTCCATATCCTGCATTTTCACCACCAGGAGGACAATATCTACCACCAATTTTTTCAGGTGTAGTTAAACCATTTCCATAATATCCATCACCCATAATCAAATCACCGAAAGCTCCAAAAGCATCAGTTAAATCATTATAATCTTTCCAACGACCATTGGAAGAATTAGGGCTACCTTCAATATTAAATACGTTCCAGTTACCATAGTTTCCACCAGTTGTGTTAACACCGACTGGACCATCCCAGCCATGTTCTTGAACTGCCACTGCAATTGTAAATAATGCGTTAACACCTTTAGATTGTTCAACTGCGATTGCAGCTTCAGGGAATTGCAATGCAGAGCATCCTGGATTAATACTACTAATTGCTGCTTTAAGTTGATCAACTGTATATCCACAAGATGTATTGACATCGTCATCTTTAGCAATTTTACCATTAACGCCTTTAGTACCAGCAACTTTATTTGCAGCATTATTACCAGTAGATTTATTAGAACTGTTACCAAGAGTTATACTGCCGGCTACATTACCAATAATATTAGAAATAGCAGCTGATATTACAGAGTTAACTCCACCAACATAACTATCCATAACATTATCTTTTGCTCTACCGTATCGACCTTTACCAGTAGTAATTCGAACTGAAGAATTATTAAGTGTATCAGCAAGACTATATCTTGTAGAACCGTTTTTGTCTTCAGAGTCTTCTACAATTACATTACCATTCTTATCTAATCCTCTTGCTACAACGTAATGAGAATATTTAGAGCCATAAGGCGTTTTACCGCTATTGGTCGAATCTCTACCCATAAGGATTACAGGTTTATTATGGATTAGACTATCAACAACATCATTGTTATTGGCATCGGAGTTTGTACTGATACCATTCTTATTTAAATAATCATTAAAGTATTGAGGATATGTACCACCATCTACTTCTTTGTATTTATTATTCAATGCATAATTGACGGCATTATTCATATCACCATCTTTACCATACATTCTTAATAATGATGCTGCTGCAGCTGGCCCACATCCTGAATCAGCAATTGTTTGACTTTCTGAGTCACCAGTTGTATGGAAAGAACCTTTATAATCTCTTTGATAAATATGATATGGGTCATCACCATAACCAGATTCATCATCTCGACCTTTACCAAATAAACCTTTAAACGCACTTACTACTTTTTTACCAATAGATTTACTAGCTTTTGCCAGTTTACTTAACATTCCACCAGATTTATTTCCAGAAGAAGAAGTCGAATTTGTACTAGTATTATCAGAACCACCGTTAGAACCAGAATTGGAATTATTACTTGTATTGGAATTACCTGATGACTCAGATACATTACTAGAGATCGTATCCAAACCAGAACCTAATGAAGCTGCTGCTAATGCGAATGGTGCTTTAACAACTCTGTTCATAGATTCCATAAAGTTAAAGATTGAACTTAAGAACGGATTCTTTTTATCCAAACTAATCTTCCAATATTTCTTATCAATTGGGAGTAATGATAAAGTATCAATAGATTCATTAGTACTCTTATTTTTACTAGATAGATTCTTAAACATATCTTCTACATTTTCAAATCCACCAGTTATTGAACTAATTGCATTATCGATAATTTCAGATAATTTCATTCCAATCTTTCCGAATGGAGTATCTTTTACTTTATCACCGATATTAGATACTAGATTCTTACCTTTTCCAAAGATAGCTGCTAATTTTCCTTTGATAGGAGATAATTTACTATTAGCATTTGCGTTAGTTGTAACTCCTTCTATACCAGATGCTGTTTCAGAGCCTACAGCTTGTGCACCGATATAGTTAGATTCTTCAGCATCATACTGAGTCATATTTAAATTATAAACACTATTGTCTACATTTTCATTAGCCCAGTCGATTACATCACTATCACTACCCTTAGAAGTAAAGTAAGCAGGAATCATTTTAGATACAATAATTCCGGTTACAGTTGCTTTGTCGTTTAATGGTTCAAAGATTTCATTGATAATTGCACATACACCGGCAATCGCCTTAATACGCTTCCAACTTGCGTGTTCTTCATCTATATTAAATTGTGTTGTTGGATCCTCTTTACCTTTCTTAAATACTTTCCTCAATCTATTTTTAGAATCTATAAATCCTACAAAGTCATGAGAATTACTATATACATCGCTAATTACATCTGGATCGGCTTGGTCTAATAAAGTAACCAAACTTGTTATGATTTCAGATGCAAGATTTTCAAACTTTAATTGATTTGCATTAAGCTTTTCTTTACCAGATAATTCATTACCATCTTCATCTTCAGCATAGTAATTAAAATCAGATTTACCAAATGATTGCCAAATAGATGAGAATATTGTAGCAAGTTTTTTTCTAGTTTTATTAGATTTTTTATTATCTAATTTAACTTCAGATGTTTTATCTTTAATATCATTTTTTGTTCCAGAGTCATAACCCCAAGCTGCTGACCAGGCGTTAGCAACTCCTTCTTTTCCTTTTTGTTGCACTGATTTATATCCCATTATATTATTATATTCTTCAATAGATATATTAGTATTATTCTTTTCATTATAAGCAGCTACTGCGTCTTTAGCATCTTGTCTCTTCTTTTTAATACCAGAAACATCGACGCCAACTGATTCTAATAATTTAAGGATAAGGTCAATAATAGCCGATCTAATAGAATCTATGGAAATAATAACTGTTGCAATAACACTTACTACATACATTGCTATTCCTACGCCAGCTGCTGCACCAAATGATGCTCCAGTTATTACCTCAGCAAGAGAAGCAATAATAGAAGGGATACTGTTAATAAGACCACCAGTAATTCTTTCTGTAATAGATGGTTTTTGTTCTACTATTCCTAATATATTTCTGCAATCATCAGCACCTAGAATAAAATCAGCTACAATAGAAATAATACTAAAACTCTTTGCGGCTTGTTTAGCTGTAATACTACCTGCCTTTTTAGCAATCGTTTCTGCATTCTTTTCTATTGTTTCTGTAACAGCTTCTTCTGCTCCTTTAGCAATTGTATCTGTATTTTTTCTTAAAACTTTTCCTAAAAGTTTTTGAATTTTTTCATGTTCTAATACTTTTTTAAGCTTATCACTAATTTTTCCTTTAAGAGCTTTTACACATTCTTTAATTTTAGTTGCTAGTTTACTATTACCAAGTTTTTCACCTAAATTTTTAGCTTTCTTACCAGCATTAAGAATTTTATCTTTAAGTGAAGTTACTTTTTCATTTTGCATTAAGCGTTTAAATGCATTTGTAGCTTTTTGCCCGAGACCCTTTGCTTTTCCACCTATCCATTTACCGGCTTTAGCTGCTTTTCCTCCTATCCATTTACCGGCTTTAGTTGCTTTGCCTGCTAGTCCTTTTGCTTTTCCACCTATCCATTTACCAACTTTAGCTGCTTTTCCACCTATCCATTTACCGGCTTTAGTTGCTTTACCTCTAACCCATTTACCTGCTTTAGTGTTTGCTGCCCATTTTCCGAATCCTTTTATTTTTCTTCCAAGACTTTTTATTTTTCCAGGTATATTCTTTGCTTTTTTATAAAGAGCTGTTTGAAGTTTTTCTTGTAAACCTTTGGTCATTTTAGAACCGGCTCTAATTCCAAATGCTCCAAGTTTAGGGATAGCTGACAAAAGGGTAAAACCTTTTTTAAATAAACTGAGTATACCACCAGGAGATAGCAAATCTACTGCTGTTTTAGCTGCTTTCTTTGCTCCACCTTTTTTGAATACCTTAAACGCATCTTCAATTGCTTTTCCACCAAATATTTTCAAGTTGTTAAGATTAAAGATACTCTTTCCCATTATCTTTCCAATAGTTCCAGCACTCTTAGAACTATCTTCAACTGCATAACCAGCTTGTTGTTGATTATTAGCTTCTTTTTTCTGATAATCTTTTATAACATCGTTATTTGTAGCAGCTTCGTTCATAGCCATCTGATATTCAGTAAGAGGAATATAAGTACCAGTTTCTTCATCTTTGATGTAAGATTTATTTGTACCATTCTTAGTATAAATATTAACATCGTCTTTATTTTTACCAGATAGGTACATATCCTTATCATTAATCTTTTCACTTGTAATAGATTGACCGGTCTTATCATTTTTAAATGTTGCTGTACCATCAGTATTTGTTATACGTTTAATATTTGTATCAAAATTAAACTTATATTTATTTTTATTTGCGGGTACAGTTAGATTTATTGTTTTACCGAAACCAGTATTTAGTGTAACAGTTTTACCTTGAGAAGAAGTTTCACCACCTGCTTCAGCAACAGTTAAATCAGTTCCGAAATCTCCTTTGCTTTTACCATTAAATATATCACCAAGACCTTTAAATAATCCTTTGAAATAATTACCAAGCATAGGTAAGAAGTTTCTACCAGCATTTTCAACAATTTTAGGAAGCCACTCACCGTAAATTGTAGAAGCACCAGATTTCCAAAGCTCAATAATATATTCACCGATGCCTTTAATATTGTTTAATAAACCAATCATACCTTTATCATGAGATTCATATTTACCGTCATTAGTAAACCAGTCATGAATATTTTTGAATTTGTCTTTAAAGAAGTTTCTAATTGGATTTACAATACCAGATACGATACCACCTTCATATTCACCTGTAGTTTCATTCTTAACACCGATAACTTTCTGTCCGACTTTCTTTAAGAATGGAGCAATTTTTTCTTGAACGGCTGGAACTATTTTATTTTTTACGAAACCTACGATAATTGGAGCAGCAATACCACCAACAAATAACCATTTCAGAATCTTTGCTAGTTTACTGTCTTTCTTACCATCTACAAGTTTTCTTTCTCTCTTTAAGTTCCATTTATCAAGTCTATCAAAAAACTTTCCAAGGAATGTTTCTTCTTGCTGAGCTTTTTCTTTCTTAGCTTTAACGAATTTCAAACTACCAGCAACTGCATTTTTAACACCAGACTTAATGTTTCGACCAGCAGCTTTTATATTACCAACAAGTCCGTGACCACTTAATTGTTTAGAACGCTTACCAGATACATAGTTTTCAATGAATTGATGATTAACTTCCTTCTTTTCATCTTCACTTAGGTCTTGATAATCAGAACCATACATTTCATTTGATAAATCATTCAATGCTGGATCATCATTGTCAATAGCTTTTAATAGTTCTTTTCTAGCTTTGCTTCTATATTTTTCATCTTTCTTTTGTTGATGTTTTGAATCCATATCTAGTTCATGAGAACCTAGTTTATGTTTAATACCACGAACTAATTTATTTTTAGCACGCTTTATTTTTCCTTTAACATCGAATTTCTTAGCTGCCCATTTACCAACTTTGAGAGCACCTAATGCAGGAAGTCCAACCACTGCACCAAGAGGGAACAAACTAGCAATACCTAATACACCAGCAGCTTTAATAGAACTCTTAATAATATTTCCGAATGTAAGACTAGGAATCTTATCAAATGCTCTATCGATAGCGGTTTCTTTTGGCATAAAGCGTTCCATATAATCACTTACAAATTGATCTCTGTTTTGTTCAAAATCTTCTTCTTGATCAGTTGGAACTTTAATATCACCTTTATTCGTGCATATATAAGAAACTGTGAAAGTATAAGTTTTCTCAAACTTTTCAATAGTCATTTCTCTTTTAATTGCTTTTGCAGGAGAGTATTCGTCTTTACCTTCTCCAAATTGTTCTTCAATATCAACCTTTACTTTCTCAGGATCATTAAGTTCTGCAATGATAGCGTTGTTAAACATTCTAACACCTCTATCAGCAATCTCACGAAGATGTTTAATCTTTTCTTGGTCTTTTACAGCTTTCATTTTTTGATACAGATTCGTCTGTGGATTAACATGAACAGCATCTGCTAAATTACCAGCTTTACCGATATTTGTTTTTTCGACAGATTCAGATTCAGGCTCAGCTGCCAGTTTTGCTTTATTCTTATTAATATAATCATCTTTACTATTATATTCTGCTTTCTCAGAATTTGATAGTTTGTCATATTCATTTCCTAATTTAATTTCAGCATAAATACCTTTTAATTGATCAAGAATTCCAGATACACCAGTATTTACATTCTTCAAAGGAGATTTATCTGGGTCAGCCCAAATTTCTCTAACCTTATCATATTCGATTTCTTCATCTGTTAAACCAGCATTGTTATGAGCAATTTCTCTTTGCAATTGCTTCTGCATATATCTTACAGAAGAAGCATCACTTGTATCTACATTTAAGCCAATTTCGTTTAATAACTCTTGAGCTGTTTTACCAGAATTATTAATTCTGTCACTAGCTTTCTTATACTGTTCAAGTTTATTCTGATGCCTAGCTATCATAGATGCTACATTTGATTTTGCTTCATCAGATGCTTTTCTAGTTCTAGCAAATCTTTGAGCACCAGCAATATCTCCTTCTTTGATCATCTTGACAATCTTTTTAGAATCAGATCTATTTAGATTTTCTCTTAAAGTTTGTCCAAGAACTCTATAATCTTCATCTCTAGCTTTATCAATATTGTCTCTACTATCACCAAATTGTAATAGAGTCTGAGCTACCATTAAGTCATCTTGAGACATATTAGACATCGCTTTATCAGAGTTATAGAATTTATCATCTTGACCTAACTTATGTTTTGTTCTGAAAATCATTCTTTCTCTAGCGGTCTTACCGATTTCTGTACCTTTTCTAATTCTACCGGCAGTAAGTGCACCACCAATACCATCTTCACCGAGAAGTCTAAATGGTTTTGTCATTGCTCTACCAATACTACCAGCACCTTTAATAAGACCACCTGATAGAGAATCAAGCTTTTCAATTGCTCCACCAAAGAAATCATTTCCAACCCATCTTGCCCTAAGTTTCTTATATGTATCACCAAGTAAATGAGCCATATCAGAAACACTATTTGATAAAGATTGGAATACAGATTTACTACCTTCAATAAGTGGTGTAACCATATTATCTCTGATAGCACCAAATAATCCACCTTTACGTCCTTCACCTTCATCTTTACCGAATATTTCATCCATAATATTATCACGAAGATGCATTCCGAAATCCTTTAATGGAACCATTTCCATTTTGATTCTACCAACAATACCACCTTTACGTTTACTATTAGGATCATTAGGGTCAATCTTTTCACCAAGTAAAGCATCTTTAAATTTATCAGTAGAAGTAATATAGCCTGCAGTAGCACCAATAAGAGCGTTACCTAAAATACCAAATGGACCAGGTAATGCAAGAGCACCAATGATTGCACCAGCACCAATATTCTTAGCACCTTTCTTAATCTTATTGATATTTTTATCTGAGAATACACCACCGTCACCAAACAGAGAACCTTGGAACATTTCAGAATTCTTAGCGAAACCTAATGCAGAACCAGCAATAATACCACCGATTGGACCAAGAGGAGTTATCAATCCAGCAAGTGCACCGCCAAGACTAAATTTCTTTACATCTGGCATTGCCTTCATAATTTCTTTACTAATAAGTCCATTATCTTCTCTTTCGATATTTCCTTTTTCATCTACTTTTACATTTCCATCTTTATCCTTGATTGCTTTACCGAATAATAGACTAGAGAAAGCATCAGTAGATTTTGTCAATGAAGATGCTGCACCAACAGCTGCACCTAATAAAGGACCACCAACGAGAAGACCTAATCCACCACCAATAAGACCTCTAGAAGCAACATTTCCTAAGAATTCTGCTCTTTGTTCTTTACTGGTTAATGTAGTCCAGTCTCTATTTGTCATTAGCTCTGCCATTTTATTAGCATCTTTTTCAGTGTTTTTATCATCTTTCTTTGATGCTTCTTCTGGAGCTGCAGTTAATTTATCATTTGCTTCTGCATTTCTTCTAATATTATTAAGATAATTTTTTTCTGCCGTTGCTTGTTTCATTCTAGTAGAACTATTGGCTGGGTTAACAATAACATCACCAGGATTAACAGTATAAATACCCATAGATGGAACAGGCACACCGTTATGTAATTCACCAGCAGATAATACAGATTGGAATGGTCGTCCAGTTTTATTAATACCACCAACGGCCATTCTCTTTATTCTAGTTACAGAATTTTGAATCTTTTGTAACTTATTTTTATTTGCTTCCAGATTATTTTTAGTTTTGACTATATTGCTTTTTTGTTTACTTATCCATCCAGTTGTACTATTGAGTTGACTGATAACATCACTTTTTTCTTTTTCAAGTTTATGTCTAGTTACAACATCAGTTGGATCAGTATCTGCCAATTCTTCACGTATTTCTTCTAATCTATTTTCTAATTCTTCTTTTCTTTCTTGCATTTTATTATATTGAGTAATAGCATTTTCTTGATTTTGAATCTTAGCAGATAATTCGTTAATTAAATTTTGTTTTGATTTTGCTCTTTCTGCATCTGAAGTAATTTTTACATATTCATCTCCTTGACGTATTACTTCATATTGATTTTTTTGGTGATTACGCATTTTTTGATAATTTGCCAACGAATTGGTTGCTTGGACCTCACCCCAAGTCCATCTATCTCTAGTTTGTCTATATTTAAAATGATTTATAAAATTTTCTCGTTTAGTTGCATATTGTTCTGAAGTAGTTGCTGTGTCGGGGTTATATCTTAAATTAGTATTTTCATTATAAATATATTGTCTTGTATCAGAATCTATAAATCTTCTCGGTTTTGACCGATGAGTTGGGCTACTGGAAGAACCACTATTACTAGAAGAACTGGTATCATCGTCGTCTTCACGGTCTTCTGGCTTAAGAGAGGACTTTAGTTTTCTTGCTTTTTCAGCAGCTTGTTCTTTTACATATTTTGCTACATCTTCAGCATTCTTTCGAAGACCTTTTTGCATTCCTCCAATGAATCCACCGAATACACCGCCTTCTCGAATTCCTTCAGAATTTGGTTTACCAAATAAGAAGTTCATTGGTTTTTCAAGATAAGGTTTTATCTTATCTCTTACTTTTTCAAAGGTTTCAGAAATCTTATCAGATACTAAAGTAAAGCCATCTCTGATTTCTTTTTTGATATGTCCGAAGAAAGACGTTTTTTGATCTTCTGGTCGTAAGTCTTCACCATAAATTACTTTCTGTAACCAATAATCTATTTTGAGAATATTATCTGCCATCAGATCTCCAGGCTTACCTACTTTATCGCTTGCCCACTTAGTAAACATTACTAAGTTTGCACCAAAGCCTTGGTCTTTTACTTTCTCCATATTCTTACTTAAAGTTTGTTCTTTATTGAATTTTTCTGATGCTTCTCTAAATTTCTTAGCACGATCTGAACCAAAGATATCTTCTAACTTCTTCCATCTTTCATCAGATTCCTTTTTCTTTCTCTTTTCTTCTTCTACAATTGCACCAGCGACAATATCGCTTTCTGCACCCATCATGATTCTTGCTAATCCGATTTCATCATCAGAACTACGAAAATCAGTACTAGTAGCAGTTTCGAAGCTTTTTCCTTTTTCAGCAGCTCTCTTTTTAGCATTCTGAATATTTTTCTTATAAGATACCTCTGAATTATCAACACTCTTTTTATATTGATCTTGATAATAAGTATGAGAATACTTTTCATCTTTCTTATTATCATATTTTACATCTTGATTAGAAGATGCATTAAATAGTCTATCCCAATTTTCTTGAGATGGACTTGAATTAGATTTTCTTCTTTTTTTACCACGTTTTGAGCTATTACCTGCAGCTACTAGATTTCCAAGAGCTTCAATACCAGCAAGATAGATAGAATTGGCTTTAATGAATCTAAGACTTCCACCCATATCTCTTAAATAGTTATAGATTGTATAACCATATTCATCCTTTGCACGAAGTAAAGATTGAGACATTGGTAATTCTTGAACATATCTATCTGTCATATCACCATGTTGATTATATTGCATTGCTTTTCCTATGAAGTTCTTAGGATCAACGCCTGCTAATCCTTCAGCATCAATTTGATATAAGATAGAGTTACCAGCATTAATACTCTTAATAGTAGAATTTTGAGATTTGATTTGTTCTCTGACAGTAGTACTTAAAGTACTAATTGCACTTCTTCCTAGACCAGATTCAACTCTTTTTCCATTTCTTTCTACATATCTTCTATCACCGTTATAAGCTGCATTATTATATCCACCATAAGATATTTGAAGAACATGTCGTAACGCATTATGAACTTCTCTTTCAGCACCTCTAAGATCTGATTCTTTAATAGAACCAACATCACCACCAGCATTTTGAACACGACTAGCATACTGTCTTAGAGCATTCATGAAACTATCATAATCTTTTTTATTTTCAAAAGAATTACTTAGTCTACGTCCATTCATATTACTTTCAAGAATACTAAGTAATGTTGAAGTAGTGCTATTTAATGCAGACTCATTGACATTCTTATGTTCTGCTAATAATGAACGTACAGTCATCCATCTACCAGATTCATAGTTATATGTCATTTCTTGTCCACCAGTTAATGCAGACGTCATCTTTCTTAAATAGTATGGGATTACATCTGTAATCGCACGTTTAGTTATTCCATCAAACGGAATAGCACCCTTATTATATGCTCCTGGATTAATAGTTTCATTAGATTTATCTTTGATACCAAAAATCTTACCTAAGAAACCCATAATACCATTATCACTTTTCTTACCAGCATTATTCATCTTTGCAATTAATGATGGAATAATTCCTGCTAATGTAGTATTTAATTCAGCAGCTGCTTTATCGAATCTAGCACCAAGTGCTTTATTCATTAACGTAGCCATTGTACTTCTAAATGGTGTAGCAGCAAACTGTGCTAACAAGTTAGAATTTTCACCTGTTGTATCACCAAGTAACATACTAAGACCATTACCTGTCAAACTATTTAACGTATTAAAAGCTTGTCTTTTAACATGCTTCGCATACTCTCTGATATTCAATACACCACCACGACTAATAAGATCGTCGTATCCAGCTCTTTTATTTTGTTCTTCTTGTTTCTGAGGATTATACATGTTTCTCTGCATCTTAAGAAGTTCATCCATTTGTGCAGTTAATTTCGCTACATTATTATCCACATTGGTCATAAACTTATTAAGATTCTCATTCATTTGATTTTGAATCTTGGCAGTTTGTTCACCATTCTGCTTAAGAAAACCTAATACATTCTCAAACCCAGTATCTAACTTATTTAGCATACGTTCGTTTTGAGTATATAACAGCATAGTGTTTTCTTTTGCAACATCCATTTGTGCTTTACCAGTTTTTGCAATTGCTTCAACTGTTAGAGCAGTATTAATCTTACTATTCTTTTTAACAGCCGTAGCAATAACCTTTTCACCAGTAGAAATATCTTCATTATCCCAGTTGAAATCGTCATCATCGATATCAAGATCTGCCATTATGGAACCGCCATATTTTTCAGATATTTCATTTTCTCTATTCTTTGCATAGAAATCACCGGTAGTAATACTATATAGAACAGAATCATACCCTACTCTGGCAGCGTCTATTATTTTATTATTTGTAATAGCTTTTTTCACTCTGGCAAATGTAGTTCTATAATCATGTACAGAATGATAAACTTCTTTAAAGACTTCTTTATTCTCGTCTTTAAATTCTTTAACATATTCAAACTTAGTTTGTAATACATCTGAAGTTGTATAAGCTACAGATTTTGCCATATTTTTAATATATTTCTGAACTGAAACAGCCATATATAATATCCTCCTTTCATTTACACAATTATAGATATGTTAAAGATAGTAGAATATATCGGACTTTGTAAAACTACCTATATTCACTTATATATAATTATAATGAATAGAAGATAGTATTATAGTATTATCCTTAGAAAGGTCTATTTAGTCTGGACGCTTGGATGACTTAAAACTGAGCCGTACAACAATGTACAATATCATTATATGGTTATTGGAACAAACCTATATTGATAGTTCACTATGTTCCGGAAACTTTGGAGGCTTATTATGATGAACGCTAAAATGATGAACAATATTGCAATCGCAACCGCTAACAACGCACAGGAAGTTATCTCTTACTTGAATGACTACATTTATCTGTGTGAAATTTCCGAAAAGCTGTTTGGCTTCGGAATGGATACAGCTAATCTGGAAGACATGAATGGTGCATTCGTATCTTGGATGAATGAACACGATTCTGAAACAATCGGAATTGAACCTTACGCAGAACGTCAGCTGAATATTAGCCTGGTTGAAGATTTGATCGGCATGTTCGGTGGCATGTCTGCTGAAGATGCATCTCAGGTAATGCAGTATATTAGCGATTGGGTTTATTTACATGAAATTCTTGAAAAGTTATTTGAGATGGAAATCGTAGAACGTGACGATGCGTCTGAAGCTTTAATAGAATTCTGTAATAATCATAATTGTGAAACAATCGGAATTGAACCTTATGCAGAACGTCAGCTGAATGTTAGCTGGGCATTAGATTTAATCGGAATGTTTGGTCTTGACTGCAAAGCTTGCTAAAAGACAGAATAAGAAGAATGGACTCTACATCCATTCTTCTTTTTTGTTTAGAACTTCAAAATATTCGTATAGTTTATATACTTATTTTCAATACGGTCTATACCTAATGCTTCACATGGGAATGAACGAAGATTATCATTTACAATTGTTGCATAATCAATATAATCTTTTACCCATTCCGGAACTTGCATATTATCAAGAATTGCAATACCTGTAATTCCCTTAGCGAATTCTTTTTTTGTAGTCATCAGCTCTACCGCTTTTTCATAAATCTGTGGATACTTTTCTTTCAACCCATCAACATTCTTTTTGTCAATGTTTACTTTGATATTTAGAATACTGTTTCTTTGGTCTAGGTCAATTGCTTCCATATTATCATCTTTCAAGAAATTAAATGCAACAGATGCTTTAATACCAGATTCTCTCATCGGAGTATCATATGCACTGAATGCTTTAATTCTTTCAGGCTTGAAATAATCCTTACTACCATTTTCGATTGCTTCAATGATTTGTTTTTCCAACACAGCTAGTTGCTTTACAATTTCTACTTGAGAGATTTCTCCAGGATTATCAAGTACTTGGTCGAGTAAAATTCTCTGTAATCTAATCTTAGTAGATTCCGGAACACCAACTTTTTTAATCGGCATACCTGTAATTGATAATGCTTTTTCTTTTGGGATGATATTAGATTCTTGTCTTTCTTGATATGCACAATAGTTCTTTTTACCATCCGTAATAAGAGCACGTTTAAGTTGAAACTCATTCTTAAGAATGAAGAAACTCTTACGCTTTGAACCGTCATAACAAGTTGTAGAATTAGAGTTATCAGAATACTTACCCATATAGTCAATTGCAAGTTTCCCCATAATACTAGCAAGAATATTGATAATACTACAACGGAATCCTACTTGAGGTGTGATAACGTCAGGTCTAATAATGTTCTGACTTTCAATAATTTCATCTGTATAGAAATCATAGTCATATGAAATATCAAAAGCTTCTTTTATTTCACCAGTTTTTTCTTCGATTTCAAGTTCTTTAATCTTCATTGGAATATTGAATGTTTTATCTAGAATATAACGATACCATCCATCAAATGAAATGAAACAACTATCTGTATCTGTAAGCATAGATACGCAACGATACATATTCTCAGTTCTATCGATTCTATCCATATACTGTTTATCATAATAAACCCATTCAAATATCATATCATATAATTCATCCATCATTCCTTTGATAGATTCCGGTGGTTCATTCGGGTCAATAAATGGTGCATCAAGAGTAGACAAAATACTTAAAATTTTATTCATTACGACGCTATTATCTACAAACCAGAATAGATTGTTTTTATAAAACAATTTGTTCAACTCATGCTGACTACATTGATTAATAATATCCCAAATCAGAGTCATTTCTTTTTCAGTTGGAATCCAATAGAATCCACAACTGTATAAGATTTTAAAGAAACATTCTTCTGCTGTCACATACTTATCTTTATCAAGAATAATCTCATCAGGATATTTTCCAATTGGTTCTCTTCTTACATTATTGATAAATGTAACAACATCGTTTAAACTGAGAAGTTTTACATTATTTGCCATTGTAGCTTCAAACAGCATAATAGCAGCTGCAATACAACTTCTACCTTGCATTGTAATGCTTCTTGCTACATAAAGATTATAGAAGACACTTGTATGATTACCAGATGCACCATACATTGCATTACCAGAAACTTTTTCCGAAAGTTGAAGAATATTATACTTTTCAAATTCTTCTGAACCTTTCGGATACTTGAACATTGTTTTTTTATAGATTCCTCTTTGTTCCAAGAACTCTTGAATTAATCTTACGAATGGGTTTGGACAAGAACCATGTTTCTTAAACATAACACCAGATACTGTAATAATCGGTTCTCTTTGAATGATATAATCTGTAATCTCAAACAGAGTTCTCTTTTCCCTTACTTTTTTGTAGTTATTATCTAGATATGCTTTACTATCCTTACCTCTCTTTACAATAGAATAATCGATTGCTTCTCTCAAATCAAATTCTGTCAAACCAGGAAATGATAGTTTCAGAGCATCCAACATCTCATTCTTATATATATCTACTGTCGGACTGTTAACCATTTGTGTGATATCCATTTTTAATTACCTCCAATATTCTCTCAGACTACGTAATACGTAATCTTATTAATTATTTATCAGATTGTTATTCATGCTTTAAAAACATAACAATTATATAAAAGACTGGGATTAGTATGCAAAATATAATAAACTTTAATTGCAATTAAATTTTATTTTTTTTAAAGGAGGATATATCCTATGGGACTTTATACAAATGAAAGACTCTCTCAGGATTTGAGAGAAACACAAGTTTCTTTAAACATGGATGAATTGCAAGAAGCATTCTTCTATGATGATCATTACGCAGATTCTGATTCTGAAAAGCGTGAACTTTTGGAAGAAGCAGATGTACTTATGGAAGCAAAGAAGATTAGTCGTAGAACAATTGTAAAGTTGAATAAGAATGATGATTTGACTCGTCGTACTGGTATGGCTGCTTTACAGTTAGCTAAAGACAATCATGATGCTCTTTGGAATAAGCTTGTAAAGAATCGTATTCAAGAACGTAAGTTACTTGCTGCTATTAAGAAGAAGTATGCAAATAAGGCTCAGATCGTTGCTAGACAGGGTCAGCGTATGTATGTTTCTGGACAGGGTCAGAAACATGTAAACACCCCTAAACTGCAGCCTAGAGAAATGAGTAAAACTCGTCACTAAGTTAACAAAAGTTGGTCAGTAGATTGTTCTACTGACCAATTTCTTTTTCTTCTGTATACTATTAAGATAGTAATAGGATTTGACTCGCCCGAAAACTATTACTATAAAGAATGTATTTTATAGGAGGTAGAAAATTATGAACGCACTCGCAGTGTACGACTATGGTGTGTTTACACCAGTCATTAATGGCAATCCCATTTCAATCAATACGATTGATATTAATGAAGAAACCATTGATGATTATGTGAAAGATTTGAAGGATGTATTCTTGGATTACATTGAGGTTCCGAGAGTACAAAATACAAAGATACAATTTGTATTTGAGAACAATATGATAGTTATTTTACCACTAGCATATGCTCTCATAAACATTATTGTGTGGCAGTTTGTTATTAAGACCGGTCAAAGAATTAAACCATATCATGTTTTCTTCAATAAGGCTGGTATTACTAACAGCTATATCAAAAAGTATATTGATAATTTTGCGATTATCCCAACAAGAGAACGTTGTGGTAAAGACAATAACATTATGATTATTCATAATTTGAATCGCATTATCTATGATACTTTGAGAAATCTTAAGTTTGTAGATGGATTTGCGTGGTTCTTCAACAACTCCATTAACAATGAAGATTTCATTCTTATGTATAACAATTGTCCAGGATTTAAAGAAATCATGGATAGACATAAGAATCATTATTATTCTCAGTTTCCACCAGAACAGATGAACGCAGAAGCATTAAAAGATATGAATCGATTAATTGATTATATCGTTAATGCGAAACAGTATATCGGTAGAGACCATTGTCTATCAGATGCCTTTAGAGCAAAAGAAGGCGTCAAACCAAAACAAGCTCGTGAAATGTATATTAATATTGGTGTCAAACCGAATGGGGAAGGTAGTATTTTCCCATATGTAGTAGACACGAATTATATTAGCGGTGGTGCTAATAATGTTGCATTTCATATTCTTGAATCTTTGATTGCTAGAATTGCACAGATTCTGTCAAAGAAAAATACTGCTCGTTCTGGACAGTTTAGTAGAATTATGATATTGAATTGTTCTAGAACAAAGAAGTATACAAAACCGTATACGAATACAATCGACCCGTATTTTGATTGTGGAACTCGTAACTTCTTGAAATATAAAGTTACGGATGAAACTGCATTGAGAAAGATTGCAGATAGATACTATCGTACCAACCCAAGAGGAATGGAATATCGGACAAGCGATGTATATAATATCGTAAAGAAGAATTCTGATCTTATTGGACAAGAGATATATCTTAGAAGCCCAATCAAGTGTAAATCAGCAGCAATGGGACTTGGTATTTGTAGAAAATGTATGGGCGAGTTATACAATATTATACCAGCTGTAAACATTGGTATTTATAGTGTAACGAATCTTACTGAACCATTGACTCAGATGATGCTATCTGCAAAACATCTTCTTGAAGCTAAGATTAATGAAGTGACCTTTGATACAACTGTACTTCCGAAGGAACAAATTGAACGTCTTATCACATTAGATGACGGTACAATTTATATTAATCCGGAATTCAGAGATGGAAAGAAATGGAAGTTTGTCATCAGAGAAGGAGACATTCAGGAAGAAATATTCGCTTCTGTAGAAAACGACGAAAACGATGATGACGTAGATACAAGTTTTGAAGATGTGATAAAGTATGTAAATGTATTTTATCTTAGAAATGAATCTACTGGAGAAGATTATCCAATTCGTTCATCAAACCTTGATAACTTCCAGTTGAGTGATTGGCTTTTGGAATATCTGAAACTTAAGAATATTAATACAGTAGATGAAGATATCATTATTCCAGTAAACAATATTATTGGTTCTGATTATCCTTTGTTCGACTTGAATAATATTCATAATGATGATATGTCTGAAAGACTTCAAGCTGTTATCAATATTATCAATCTCAAGGCAAATACAGATAATTATACAGCTGAAACATTCTTGGAAACATTGAGTAATAAGCTGAATGATATTGGTCTTGATAATATCATGAGTGTTCATCTGGAAGTAATTATTATGAATCAGCTTCGTTCGATTGATAATATTATTGAAGTTCCAGATTGGTCAATTCCTGATAATCAGAAATATAAGATTCTCACATTGAAGAAAGCAGTTGCTACCCACCCAAGTATTTCTATATCTCTTCAATCTGAGGATATTGCTAGAATGTTATATTCACCATTGAGTTTCAAGAAGCATGAACCTTCAGGATATGATTTGCTGTATATGGTACAGCCACAGAAGTTCCTTGCGAATGAACCAGTTGTTCAATCTCAGGGAACATCAGATGAGTTGTTTAAGTATATGGGTGATTAAAAATTTCGGGACTACTCTCTATTTGGGAGTAGTCCTGTTTTATATAGGAGCGTGATATTATATGGATAACCGTAAGATTGTTGTTTATCATAACAAAATCGTGATTAACAACTATAAGCAAAATGATATCCCAGAGTTAGAGAAAATGTTTGATTTATGGGATAAAGCTTATTTCAGGTTTAAAACAATCGGAAGTGTATATAACCGTCAAGAAAAGACTTATACAATTCCGAGAGGAATCGATATCAAAAAGGTTGAAAGACTTGTTGGTAGTTATGCTTTTTATGATAACAAATATAACAAACCAGCAACAAATTCTAATCAGATATTGATTAAGTTCCCACCAAAAGATGAGAAACAAGAGTTAGCACTTAAGTTCTTATCTGGTAAGGGAGAATATAGTTATACGAAAAAATATAATCAATTGTTTTTGGCATTGAATACAGGTGCAGGTAAAACATATTTAGGAATTGTTTACTCTGCATTGTTGAATGTAAAGACAGTTATTATAACAAATTCAGTCGGATGGTTGAATCAATGGAAAGATAGTTATCTTTATCACACCAATGTAATATCTTCTGAGATATTATTTATATCTGGTTCTAAGATGATTGATAAAATACTATCTCAAAGATTTAATCAAGATAAGTATAAAGTGTATATGGTAACTCATGATACACTATTATCTTATGCAAGCAATAATAGCTGGGAACGTATCGATGAGTTATTTCAGACTTTGGGAATTGGACTTAAGATTATAGATGAAGCACATCTAAATTTTGAGAATATCTGTAATATAGATTATGCTTCTCCAGTCTATAAGACTCTGTACCTGTCAGCAACTCCGTCAAGAGGTGATGATGCACAGAATCGAATCTATAAGAATTACTTCTGCAATGTCCCAATGCTATCTTTATTTGACCCAGAATCAGACCCACATACGCATTATATTGCAATGTTGTATAAAAGTGGCATCTCGAACAATGAATTATCAAGTTGTTTAACAACACATGGGTTTAATAAGATGACTTATTGTGACTTCCTTGTTATGAAAGAAAACTTTGACTATATTGCTAGAATCGTACTTGATATGATTAGTAAGATTCCAGGAAAGAAGCTATTCTTCTTTTCTACAAACAATTCTATTGTATTCTTTTATAATTGGTTGCGATATAATTATTCTGAGTATGCAGATGATATTGGCATATATACCTCTATCAATCCTGATAAAGAATCTGCTAAGAATAATACAATCATTTTAACCACTTCTAAGTCTGCTGGAGCATGCTTAGATATTAGTGATCTTATGGTTTGTGTTAATATGGCAGAACCAACAAAGTCATTACCACAGAATCAACAACGATTTGGTAGAACGAGACAATACAATTCTTTCTATATAGATTTGGTTGATACTTCTGTAAAACCAATCTATAATTACTACAAGAAGTCTCTACCAATGTTTGACAAGTATGCATTAGATACGAAAGAGATTGTATTCACAGTGAGACAATTGAAGAATACAGCTTTTAACGTGATGTATAACAGATTAATAAATCATGGTGGAATGCCATTTGAAAGGATGGATGAAAATGGAAATAAAGTCTGGTGGTAATACCAGACTTTACATTTATGAAAAGGTGGTGGTAATATGCAATCAGATTATATGTATATGAATGATATTATTTATACAATCAATGAAGATATCAAGATTGTATTTCATGTAATCGCATCTTTTCGAGTTAATAATAAAGTCTATTCGAATTGTTCTGAATTTAAAATAAAATCAGAACCTAGTTGTAATACTATGATACGACGTAGTTTGAGCTATTACCTTTTCATAGATGATAGACGAACTGGTAAAACAGAAAAGATTTGTATTTATCCAGAAAACATGTTTGATTTGTTGGACATGTTTGATCGAGCGAAAAAGACTTGGTTTGAATCCGGTTCATCACATATTTATGCTTATTTGAATAATGGTCTTTATATTACAAATGAAGAAAGTTTTGTAATAAAATTACCGTTAGATAAAGTTATAAAGATATCTCCAGGAATCTTTAAGAAAGAATCTGGAGATTGTATGTGTCTGAATATGTATTTGAATACACCAGAACCTGTACAAATATCAGTAGAAACTTTTAAAGGAATGTATTATGTATTATCAACACTAGATATGTTGAATTATGCAAATACATCTTTAACATTTATGATGCTTAGAGATACTCCGGTGAATCGAACTGATTATAGTTCTCCATCGGAAACTGTCCAAACTCAATCAATTCAAGAAGACCAGAGTAAAGCATCAGGTTCTACTGGAAGAACTTTTAATGGAAAACCGAACAAGTCTATTTTAGATTGACCAAATAATATTTGTATTGTATATTATTGATGTGTACGAAGAGGATAACGTGAGTTATCCTCTAAATTTTTGTTTGACCTACAGGAGGGTTTTATTATGTTTACTGAAAAAGAAGGACTTTATTACACTGCTAGTGCAATCGACAGTATTTTTATCTGCTATAATAAGGGTATTAACTTACCCGATATTCTTAAACATTTGGAGAAAATAAAAAACGAACATGGAATATGTTATCTCAATTCATATGTAGATAATAATTCTAAAATATATGTTAATTATGACATTTTTCTAGATAGAATTTCTAAGTTTAAGAAAATCATTGCTGATTTTGCTGGAATTAATTCCCAGCAAAATGACAAAGATCCAACAGATCAAGTAGTTTATCTGGCAGTGGAAGCATTGGTGAAAGCCTATGGCTTAAAGAGTCCGGAGGAACTCTTGGAGAAGGTTAAAGAATTAACTAGAAATTCTTCTAACGGTGGTCAACCAGATGTAAATCAAGCATTCATTAATGTGAATGATTTGATTACAGCGAACACAGTTTTAAATAGTCAAGTTGAAAGTTTAAGGGCACAAATCTCAGCTCTTGGAATCAAACCAATTGTTTAAAATTGTAAAGGTATAAGGATACTGGATTCCAGTATCCTTTACCGAAAAGCAACTATGTTCTCAGAATGTAGTTGTTTTTTTTGTTACATACGTCCAGGTTTAATCTCTGGATACTTAACAACAATAAGACTATTACTATAATCGTAACGATAAGTAGTCACATCTGCTAGTTCATCACGCAGTGAATAATACTTTTCTAGTAATGCCCACCAGCGTTTATGTTCTGTTTCTGTTAATCGTTCATGATCTAGAAAATCTTCAATTACAGAAATACGAGTATTAATCATTCTCATAAGATAATAAGCATCATCTTCGTCTGATACATGGCGAATACGCATTTTATATTCATATAAGTCTTGTTCAAATTTTTTTATATTTTTTATAGCAGCATTCTTTCTCAATCGAGCATACTTACTTTGTTTGACTTCAGACTTAGATTCATTGAAAACAAAGTAATTATCATGATTCGTGTAATCACAACTCTCTTCAATATTCGAGTCATCAATTGTATTGATTGCATTTGTCATGATTTCCATTTCACGTTTTTCTAATTGTGAACCAGAAATCTTATACATCTTATCTAGTAACCGTAATGCTGGGATTCTCTTAATCTTAATCTGTCTGTATACAGATAATGTCCATGCTAAAGAAGTTAGTTTATTTACAGAAGTATCATTAATTTTCATACCAGATTTACAAATCTTATTGAAAATAGAATTAAGTTCTTCTCCATATCCACACATATGAACAAATTCATCAGCAAGTACTTCACTATCTTTATATACATATAACATCGAAGTTAATTTTCTTACAGTATCTTTAATACCATAGCTTAAAATTGTATAATACTGTGCAGTCTTTGGAATATTCAAAGAATCACCATTTTTTGTAAGTTGTAAAGCAATTACTTTTCTTACTTCATCAACTGGTGTAGTATCATTAACAATATGACCAACTTCATGTAATACCATCGCTGTCATTTCTCTAGGAGAAATCTGTAATGCCGGATGAAGAATCTTAGAGTCAATTTCAATACTGAATTCATGGAATCTTACAGGCTTATCATCTTGTAGAATTTCTGTAACAAGTTCTTTTGTAACATGAGGGTATACACACATACCAAAGAACATTTTATCAGAACGAGTAAACAATACTTCTCGACATCTACTGTCCTTAAAGAATTTATTAAGTTCTTTCTTTAATTTATCTAAGCCCTTTTTACCATCTGTATCAATAATTTCGGCACATGCTAGTTCAAGGTCACTAAAGTCATAAGAAATTTGTCTAATCATGTTATCCTCCTTTCTCACTTATAAAAACGCCTAGTGCCTAATCAAGACACTAGGCGAATATAAAGACTGAATTAATATGAATTAAAAATCACTTAGATAGCATCGATATTGAAATCGTTCTTACCAATGCTTCTTACACCATCACCACGACCAGTCGGGTCATTGTTAAATGCATAATCTGTACCATAGTTACGCAGGCCAGTCGGGTTCAAGATGCGGATACGTCCCTGAACCGGCTGATATTCCTTAACAACCCAACGTTCAAATGCATGTACAGCTGGCAGTGCTGGGTTAGAAATATTTCTGATTTCATTGCTCAAATACATCTGATAATCATAAATACGATAAATGAATCTTTCAGAGTTTCTCGGGCAAACAATAATCATCAGGTTGTTACAATCACGGAGCTTATCAGAACTAATGAACTGGTAAGTTCTCTTATCAGATGTAACGATTGTCTTAACAAAGTCAAGCTGAACTGGACCAATAGAAGACGGAGACTGATATGTATAATCAGTAGGAGTAATCTTTCTAATCAAGTCATCACGACCAATGATATTGAATGTAACGTTCGGGTCATTCAATACATGGAGCAACTGAGTAGCATGAGTATCAAGACTATCCATAAAGGTCTTATGACGCCATTCAATCGGATCCAAAGCATAGTTGTTAGACGGAGCAAAGTCAAACTGACGTGCAATCTTAGAATCATCTGGCATTTCCAAGAAGCTCTTATCCAGATATCTTCTAATCTTATCATCTTTATAGTTAGCCAAAGAAATCTTCATCAAAGACATAACCTTAGTCAACTGGTTAATCTGATACAGAGCTGCAATATCCTTAACTTCTTCAGGGCTGATAGTTACATTCATTGGAACTGCATTCGGAATTTCGATGATATCAGTACGAACACTCCAAGTAGCAGATGCAGTTTTCAGCATTGCAGAAGAAGTATCAATTCTAGAAGTTAGGATAACACCTGCAACCTTAGCATTAGAAGATGTCATACCAAATCTATTATCCTTAGCAAAACCAGAAACGAAACCTACAGTTCTGTACTGACCTGGAATTGCATTTTCATCAGTGGTATTATCAATTTCTTGAGTAGTACCATCTGCCAATTCTACAGTCAACTTCCAAGTACCT